>Ga0272445_1000926_pt1 | contig 24640 bp, 24 predicted proteins | sample YNPCB0031_FD_194404 | JGI IMG/M metagenome (GOLD analysis project Ga0272445, IMG submission 194404) | Hot spring sediment microbial communities from Yellowstone National Park, WY, United States - YNP-CB-003-1 | ecosystem: Environmental > Aquatic > Thermal springs > Hot (42-90C) > Sediment... | reverse complement strand
CCTGTGAAGCGAGCCCTTAGCTTAGCTAAAGCCAGCCTTAAGGCCTCCTCATTCCTCAGGCTCCGCGTCGTAGATCCCTCCCTCACCCACCTCAAACCAAGCTTCAGCCTCGGGTAGCCTCGGGGAGTCTACGACCCTGGCGAGCCTCTTAGCTCCCTTACGCCTCCAAAGCCACACTCGATGGGTGGTGCCGTGGCCCATTATGTTGCCGCCCACCGCCCTCTCCATAGGCCCCCTCGGGTCCGGCGAGGTAATCACCTGGTTGGTCACGGCGACAACCACGTTGTAGGCCACGGCTAATCTCATCAGCTGACCTATGTAGCGGTTCAGCCTCTGCTGGCGCTCAGCTAGGATGTCGCGGCCTGGGTACTCCCTCCTGAAGAGCGAGGTGAAGCTATCCACGACGACTAGCTTAACCCCCTCGCTCCTTACGAGGCGCTCCACCTCATCTAGGAGGAGGACTTGATGGTCGCTGTTGACCACGTTGACGCTGAACACGTTGTCCAGGACACCTTCATCTAGGCCGAGGCGAGAGGCGATGTGGATCAGCCTCTTGGGCGAGAAGCCCCTCTCAGTGTCTAGGTAGAATGCCTTGCCAGCTAAGCCGCCCCTCTCCTCGGGCAGCTGGACCGTTACGCAGAGCTGATGCATCAGCTGGGTCTTGCCGCTGCCGAAGGCGCCCACGAACTCAGTTATGGCGGCTGGCTCGAGCCCTCCATCTAGGATGGAGTCTAGGTTGGAGCAGCCTGTCGTCAGCTTGCGCTGCTTGAGGAGGGCTTCGTAGTGCTCTCTAGCCTTCATCACCCCTATCTTGAGGGCGCCCTCAAGCTCCCGCCTAGCCGACTCAGTTATGGCTAGAGCGTGGGACTCGCCTATGTCAGCTATGGAGGCTAGCTCTGAGGCCGTCATCAACGCCAGCTGCCTAGGCGACCTTATGCCAGCCTTCTCCAGCTTCTTCAGCGTCTTCTCCCCTACGCCCATCACGTCCTTGAGGCTAGGCTCCTCCACCTTCCCACCTCCTTCAAGCCTATACATGGAATGAGCTCGAGGGGAGGGGTGGTGGAAGCGAAGCGCTTCGAGAAGCTTGGCTGCATGAAGCCTACCTCACACCGCCCCTCCTTCACAGCCTCCACCCTCCACCTTAGACTCGAACTCCTCTAGGACCAGCCTACCTAGGTCGGTGAGGGCTACGACCTTGACCCCATTGACCTCCCTCTGAGCTATGAGGCCGTGCCTATACATCCTGATGAGGGCTCTCCTAGCCTCCTCCCTGCCTAGGGGGGACATGAGCTCAAGGAGGGCCTTGAACGTGGAGTACGAGTCCCTAAGGTAGGATAGGGCCTCACGCACCTTCTGCCTCACCTCATCCTTGATGAATAGCTCCTCCAGCGTGGTCAGCTTAAGCCTCCTCGAAGGCTTCAGCCTAGCTATGGGCGCCCCCATCCTCGCCTCAGCCAGCCTCTCCAAGTCCGCGTCGCTCAATGGGGCTAGGGACCAGCTGGGATAGTCGAGCTTAACCTCTAAGCCCCCCGCCCTCAAGGCTTCACCGCCTCCTTCAGCCTCAAGCGTCAGGGTGGCCTCAGGGATAGCTATAGCCTGAACACTTGGGGCAGCTAGGATCAAGCGGAGGCCTTCATAAATTAATGGCGCCAGCAGGTCCTCGAAGCTCCAAGGCTGAGCCCTCAAGAGGACGTGGCAGTCCTCGATCAGGATGGCGGCGTCTCCTAGCTTCGACCTTCTAGCCTCCACGACGAGCTTGGCCAGCAGGCACGCCTGATAGAAGCATCTAAGCTCAGCGGTGGGTAGGTAGCTTAGCTCAACGACGGTGGGCTTCAGGGGCCTCACCTCGACCGGCCTGAAGCTCGGGCTCGTGAAGGATGAAGCTGCGTAGCCATGCTCCAGGGCCAGCAGCGACGCCTTAAGCTCCTCTATGGCCCTGTGGCGCGTGGAGGCTGGATCCAGCTGGGCTTCAAGCCCCTGAGCCACCTCCATCGGGCTGGGCTGAGGCTCGTCCTCTAAGATGCTGGAGAGGGCCGACTCAAGGAGGTGGGCATGGGCCTTCGTCAGCCCAGCGTAGTGGATGAAGGCCTTGGAGGCCAGAGACGCGTAAAAGCATGAGTCCTCGAGGCTCCAGCCCCTCTCAACCGCGAAGGGGTTGAAGGTGGAGTCCACGCCGACCCTGTAGAGGTCGATGGGGAGGCTTGAGGAGAGCAGGGATCGAAGCCTCCTCCCGGTGTCTATGGCTGTGAAGCGTAGGCCCTCAGCGTAGAGCCTAAGGAGGATGGCTGCTGCAGCAGCTCCTCTAGCCCACCTTGGCCCACTTAAGGCTATGCACTTCAGCCTGCCCTCCTCAACGAGGAAGGGCGACCATCCACCCTCCCCCTTAACCTCGCCCAGCTGAAGGAGTTGGCCTAAGGCAGCTTCGAGGGGCAGCTTAAGCCCCTCCAAGAGGATGGCTTCAGCCCTCACAGCCCTCACCCCATGCCCCCCATGAGGAGCTCGCTGGCCGCCACTAGGTCCTCCCCCTTGAGGACGTCGAGCTCCAAGCGTTGAGGCTGAGACATCATCACCGCCCTCACGCCGTCGAGGCAGCGCTCCACCTCCTCCACCAGCTCCTTGACTCGCTCCTCATCGACCGTCAGGCACCGCCTTGACGACCTGACGGACACCAAGGCGGCCACGTTGACCTTCAGCCCGCCTCGCCTGGAGGGGTCGACGATGAAGGCTAGTAGCAGCTGCCTCCTCATCTTAAGGGCTGCGTTGACGAGCGGCTTGACGTCGATCGAGCATGGCTCCAGGGGCTTGAGGTATAGGTAGCCGCTCCCCATCAGCGTGAAGCCCCTAAGCGTCAGGAGGCATGTGGGGTCCTCGCTGAGGATGAAGAGCTGGCAGGCCCCCAGGGAGCCGACCTTCTTGAGCCCAGCCGCCCTGACCCTACCTGAAGGTAGGGGCCAAGGTCTCCTGAGCCTCACCCCTCCAACGCGGGCGTTGAGCCTCCTGCGCCTCACCAGCTGAGCAAGCTTGAAGAGGATGTAGGCCGCGAGGAGGATCGTTAGGGCTGGCACCAAGGCCACTAGGGCGGCGACGGCTAGCAGCATGAGCAGCCGCGCCACCAAGCTTCGCTCCTTCACCACCTTGACCGTCAGCCCCTTGACCATCCCCGAGCCCTCGAGCCGAGCCCCTAGGCCGGGCGGGGGCGTTAAGCCTTGTCAAGGCTGGAGCCGAAAGACGGCTTCCGGCGGGTGCCGGAGGGCACGTGGCCTTAGGGGCGAAGGCATAGCTCATCGCAGCCTAAAGCTTAATTGCGCAGGCTTCCTACATTGACGGAGCAAAGGTGGATGTAGGGAGGGAGGAGCTAGTCAGGGGGGCTATGAGGGCCCTAGGCGATGAGACGAAGTTCCAGCTGGTCAAGGCCCTGCTCGACGAAGGCCCCTGCTCGGCGGGGGACCTCTGCGCTAGGCTGAGCAAGGCTAGGAGCACGATCGATGAACACCTAGAGGCGCTGCTGGAGGTCGGGCTGGTGACGAGGAGGAGGATGGACAAGAAGTTCATCTATGAGGCCACGGAGCTCGCTAGGCTCTGCATCGAGTTCCTCGAGGGCAGGGGGTCGATGGAGAGGGTGGTTGAAGCCCTCCCCCAGGGGGCGGAGGTTAAGGTGAAGGTGGTTGGGGAGACGCGCCTCGAAAAGCTGAAGAGGCTGGCCTCAAGCCCGCCGTTCACCGCCCTCCTAGCCACGTCGGCCGCGCTGACCTTACGCCTCGTCGGGCTCCCCTTCCACATCGGGTGGATAATGGCGGGCCTAGGCTTGATCTACGGGGTGGCGAGGGTGCGAGGAGCTCTTCGAGTCGGGAGGAGGGAGGTGGCTTCAGCATGCATCGTAGCCTCCCTCCTGACCGCTCTAGCTAGCTCCCTCGCGGTCGAGGGCCCCTTGGCCCTTGAGGCTTTCACGGTCGGCTTCCTCTTCTACCTAGCCCTCTTCCTCGTCCTCGCCTTCACCCCCTTCGAGGCCGTCTCTTACCTAGCCTCGAGGCGTCGAAGGTGAAGGTCCCAGGCCCCTTGAGCGAGGCAAGGTTCCTGAGGAGGGATGGGAGGTTCAAGGGGGCCGTGGAGCATGAAGGTAGGGTTAAGGCTGTCCACATCCACGACCCTGGGAGGCTCACGGAGCTACTCAAGCCTGGCGTGAAGGTGCTGGTGAGGCCCCATGGGAGGGAGGGCTTGAAGACTGAGCTGTACCTAGTGGCCGTGCTTGATGGAGGCTGCAGGGTCCTAGTGGACTCAGCTCTTCACGCGAGGCTCGCTGAGGAGGCGTTGAGGCGGGGCGCCGTGGAGGAGCTTAAGGGCTATCGGGTGGTGAGGAGGGAGGTGAGGGTGGGGGGCGGCAGGATAGACCTAATGCTCGAAGGGCCAAGCGGTAAGTCTGCCCTGCTCGAGGTGAAGGGCTGCACCTTGGTGAGAGGAGGCATAGCGCTCTTCCCCGACGCCCCTACGGATAGGGGGGTTAGGCACTTGAGGATCCTAGCTAAGGCCTTGAGGGAGGGCTACGAGTCCTTCCTAATGTTCCTAGTGACTCACTGCAGGGCTGAAGAGCTCAGGCCGAACTTCGAGGTGGACGCTGGCTTCTCTCAAGCATTGAGGGAGGCGGTGGAGGAGGGGGTTAAGGTGATGGCCTACAAGGCCGCGCTGAGGGGTGATGTCGTTGAGGTGACGAGCCCCCTGCCAGTTAGGTTGGAGCCTCCCTGTCGAAGAGGGCGAAGCTAGGAGCCTCCTCCATAGGCTTCAGCTCCTCCTTAGCCTTCGTGGCCTCCACGCGCCCCTCTACCTTCCCGACCTCCTTAGACCCCTCGAGCAGCTCCTTGAGGCGTGGAAGGAGGTTGGATACCGCCTCCTCACCTAGGAGGAGGAGGGTGTCTGAAGGCGCCTCCACCTTGCGCTGGCCCCTGATGAGCACGCCCAGCTTAACTATGAGGTCGACGTAGTCCCTCACCTTGCCCTTAGACCGCTTCGCGTCGTAGACCACCTTCATGGCTGGAGCCACCTCTAAGAGGCCCTCCTTCAGCCCAGCCCAGCTGAGGAAGCCCGCGAGGTCGTGGTCCTTCCTCACGTTAACCGATGTGAGCTCAGCTAGGCTTATCGCTTCAACCGGGACCTCGAGCCAAGCCCCCGAGCGAGCTGGGATCCTGGGGGCCTTATGGTCTAAGAGGAGCTTGGACTCAGCTTGATGGAGCGCGAGGATGAGGAGCCTCCTACTCGTCAGGTATGGGTAGACGATGGAGTAGACGAGCGGGTAGGCCTTTCGCTCCGCCCTCATCAGCTTCTTAACCTCAAGCTCCGTAGTTAGGACGGCGGGCATAGAGCCTCCCGGCTCGTAGAGTAGCTGCTCGCCGCCCTCAAGCTCCTTGAAGAGGCCTACGACCCTAGCCATCGACGCTCAAGGTTAGCGGAGGCGCGCCTTATAAGGCGTTCAGCTTAAGCTTAAGCCTAGAGGCTGATTAAGCCCTCGCCGGGGGGCTTGACCCACACCCCCCTCTCCTTAACGACCTCGCCGACCGCCCATGCCTTGAAGCCTCTCCGCTCGTAGAGGCCTATAGCCTCTTCAACCTCGCTTGGAGGAACGATCAAGCATAGCCCCACGCCCATGTTGAAGGTCCTATACATCTCATCCCAGGAGATGCGCCCAAGCCTCCTTATGGCCTTAAACACGCTCGGAGGCTCGGGGAGCTTATCAAGCTTGAAGCCGAGGGGCGCGTAGTCCTCGAAGCGCTTAAGCTTCGTGAAGGCGCCGCCGGTGATGTGGGCGACAGCGTGGACCTCCAGCTCCCTCAAGGCCTCGAGCGTTGGCTTGACGTAGATGTAGGTCGGCTTCAAGAGCTCCTCCCCTATCGAGCAGCTCAGCTCGGGGAGGGTGTCGTGAACCGTCCTACCTTCTCTCAGCAGCACCTTCCTAGCTAGGGTGAGGCCGTTGCTGTGGATGCCGCTGCTAGCTACACCTACGACTACGTCGCCCAGCTGAAGCCTGCTCCCCGTTAGGATCCTCCCCACCTCCACGACGCCTAAGCTTAAGGCTGCTAGGTCGAAGCCTCGCCCAGCCACCTCCCCCTTCACCACGTCCGGCATGACGGCCGTCTCACCGCCCACGATGGCTACTCCAGCCTCCTCAGCCCCTCTAGCTAGGCCCTTCACGATCTCTGAGACCATCAGCTCGTCCAGCCTCTCCACAACCAAGTAGTCCACCAACGCTACAGGCTCAGCCCCCACGCAGATTAGGTCGTTCACGTTCATGGCCACGCAGTCCACGCCCACGGTGTCGAACCTATCCATGAGCTGAGCCACCAACACCTTGGTCCCCACGCCGTCGGCGTGGAGCGCTATGGCCCTCCCGCCGCCGATGTCTATGAGGCCTGCGTAGAGCCCTATCTGCGATAGGACCTCTCCGAACCTCCCCCTCCTCAGCTCATGCGTTCCCGCTAGGAGCTTAGCTATGCTCCTCTGGGCCGCTCTAACCTTAGAGATGTCGACGCCGCTCTTAGCGTAGGTCCAGCCCTCCTCAGCCAATCAAGGCACCTCGAAGCCCCTCCTCCTACGGTACTCCCTTAAGCTCTCAGCCACCCTCTCGTCCTTGAGGGCTAGGATCTCAGCGGCCAGCAGGGCTGCGTTCTCAGCGTTATCTATGCCTACGCAGGCCACTGGGACACCCTTTGGCATTTGAGCCATGGAGAGGAGGGCGTCCATCCCCCCAAGCTTGACGCTGACTGGAACCCCTACGACGGGCTTGAGGGTCCTTGAGGCTATGAAGCCTGGTAGGTGGGCCGCTAGGCCAGCGATGGCTATGAAGACCTCAGCCCCGCAGCTAGCTACATACTCCTCGAGCGCCTTGGGGCTTCGATGGGCTGAGGCCACCTTGACCTCGTAGCTAACCTTCAGCTCCTCAAGCACCTTCAGCGCCCCCTCAGCTATAGGCCTATCCGACTCGCTCCCAAGGATTAAGGCCACGGAGGGCATGGCCACCTACGCTCAACTAGGCTTGAGGCTTAAAGCTCCGCCTCAACCTTCCCTCGACCTGGAATCCAGTCTAGGACCCTGCCGACCAAGCCCTTGGAGGCCCTATACCTATAGATCTCCCTAACCAGCTCAGCTTGCTCAACCCTCCGCTTGAGCAGGGTGGAGCTCCCTATGTCGCTTCTATGGAAGAGCCCATGGCCGTCTAGGAGCCTTATGAAGGGGACGCAGCCTTCAGCCAGCTCGCTGGCCCTCGGTATGTCCTCAGCCTTCGCCACTATCTCAGCCACCCTCGAGCCGGCGGTGACCATCGATCCGTCGTCCCGCTGGTCGACGGAGCCGTAGTAGAGTATGCAGCCCCTCCGCTTAATGGCCTCCTCATCCACGTAGACCGGGTGGCCCCTAGCCAGCTCCCGATGGTCTGGGTAGCCCCTAGGGGCCACGGCCTTGACGACGGTGGCAGCCTCCTCGAACTCTAAGTCCACCTTATGTAGGGACTCGCTCACGATGGCTTCAGCCACCTCCAAGAGGTCCGTCTTGAGGATGGGGAGGACGTTGCAAGCCTCAGGGTCGCCCAGCCTGCTGTAGAACTCTATTATGGTGGGGCCCCATAGGGCGGTTAGCATCATCTGGCCCGAGATGATCCCCTTGTACCTAACCCCCCTCTCCCTCCACAGGGCCTCCACCACCCTCTCTATTATCTCCACGGAGGCCTTAAGCTCCTCCCCGCTGATGAATGGGAGGGTCATGCCGGGCCCAGCTATAGACCCCATTCCGCCGGTCTCAGGCCCTATATCCATCTCGAAGGCGTTCTTATTGTCCTGAACTAAGGGCATGGGCTTAACCGTCCTGCCGTCGGTGAAGGCTTGAAGCGTATACTCAGGCCCCTCAACCCTCTCCTCTATCAGTATCCTATCCTCCACGTCGTCGTACCCAGCCATATGCTTCTCCTCTATCACCCTAGCGTGCTTCGCCTTCACCTCCTGCTTCTCCCTGCTCAAGTAGGCCTGTAGGTCGGCTATGACCTTAACCCCCTTCCCTCCAGCCTGCCTAGCCGGCTTCAAAGCTATGCTCTCAGCGTACGCTGAGATGTAGGCTACAGCGTCCTCAACGCTCCTGAAGGCCTTAAACCTAAGCCTACCTGGAACCCTATACTTCCACATGAGCCTCCTCATGAAGGCCTTAGACATCTCCACCTCAGCGGCCTCCCTCAAGGCCCCGACGACTGGGAAGCCCGCCTCGACGAGGGCGTTAGCCACCCCCCTGAAGAGGGGCTCCTCAGGGCCTATGAAGACTAGGTCGGCGGAGCACTTAGAGGCTGCCTCAACCACCACCTTCGGGTCCGTGAAGGAGCCCCTGAAGACGGCTCCACCCGTCTGCACGCAGAGCTTAGCTATGCCTGGGTTGCAGTTCTTCATTACCGCGTAGAGCCTAGGCTCCCTACCGCTTCGAGCTAGAGCGTCCGCTATGGCGTGCTCCCTAGACGCCTCGCCCACGAGGAGGACCTTAACCATCTAAGCCCCCCAAGCTAGGTTGAGCGCGGGAGGCTTAAAGCATGTAGGCAGCTAGGCAGCCTCCCTCGCCTCCACCTCCTTGAAGGGGTAGGCCTCCGTGAAGCAGCCTAGGCATAGCCTCTCCTCGCAGTCCCCTACGGCTTCAAGCAGCCCCTTCAGGGAGAGCCAGTGGAAGCTGTCGGCCCCGACGACGGCGGCCACCTCCTCATCCGTCAGGTGGGCTGCTATCAGCTCATCCTTGGGCGGGACCTCCATGCCGAAGGGGCATTGAGCTATCAAGCGGGGGCTTCCGATCCTCACGTGAACCTCCTTCACCCCCAGCCTGTTCCTCATGACCGCCACCGTGTTCTTAGTGGTGTTGCCTCTAACCACGCTGTCATCTATCAAGACAAGCCTCCTCCCCCTTATCGCCGACCTGATGGGGTTCAGCTTAAGCTGGACGCCCACAAGCCTCTCGAACTGCGTGGGCTTTATGGCGCTCCTCACGTGGGGGCCCGTCCTCACGAAGCCCATGGCGAGCGGGATCTTGGTGGCGTTGGAGTAGGACATGGCGAAGGGTATGGCTGTCTCAGGGACCCCTATCACGACGTCGGCCTCCACGGGGTGCTCGCTGGCTAAGGCCTCCCCCATCCTAGTCCTCACCTCATAGATGCTGCGGTCGTTGATGATGGAGTCCGGCCTAGCTAGGTAGACGTACTCGAAGGCGCAGAACCTAGGCTTGGGCTTGAAGAGCCTACGCCTCTCGATGCTGTAGGGCGTGAAGACGTAAGCCTCTCCAGGCTCCACGTCCGCCTTAAGCTCAGCCCCAACCACGTCTATGGCTGAGGACTCGGAGGCTACAACGCCGTAGTCGAAGCCGAAGCTACCTATCACGAGGGGCTTCAAGCCTGAAGGGTCGCGTGCAGCTATCATCTCGCCCCGCTCCGTCAAGGCTATGAAGGAGTAGGGGCCCAGCGCCCTCCTCATGGCCTCCTCAGCCGCCTCCATGGGGCTCAGCTTGGCGAGGAGCCTTGAGAGCAGCTCGGCGAAGACCTTCACCTCGCCCGCGTTTAGGGTCTTAAGCTCCTTAGCCAGCTGCTCAGCGTTGAGGAGCTTACCGTTGAGGCAGAGCGTCAGCTTCACAGGCCCCTCCGCCACCGCTAGCTGAAGCCCAGCTTGGCCTGGCTGAGGGGAAACGTAGCCCACCCCAGCCCAGCCTTGAAGGCTAGCCAGCAGGCCCTCGTCGAAGACCCTATCCACCACTCCTTCAGCGGCGTGTCTATGGAGCCCCCTCCCGTCGAAGGTAGCTATGCCGCAGCTCTCCTGCCCCCTATGTTGGAGGGCTAGGAGGCCATAGTATATGAAGCGTGCTACCCTCCACAGCTCGTCGAAGGCGTAGATCCCTATGACCCCAGCCAACCCAAGCTCCAAGCCGAGGCGGCTAAGGCAGGCTATAAGCATTAGCCGCCTCCGCCATCCTCAGCCCCATCGAGGGCTAAGCTACACCCTACCCGACGAGGCCTCTCTCCTCCAGCTCCTTAAGGCTCTGCTCGAAGCGATCCTGAGCCCCCCACCCCTCCTTCAGGGCCGTGGAGGCTAGCTCCCGCAGCCCATCCTCAAGGCTGAGGGAGGCCTTGAAGCCAAGTAGGCGCTCAGCCCTCGAGGTATCTGCATAGCAGTGCCTTACATCACCCACCCTAAACCTCTGTGAAACCAGCGGCCGCTCCTCAACCCCTAAGGCTTCAGCTAGGAGCTGAGCTACGCGCTTAATGGAGGTCGGCCTGCCCGTGCCCACGTTGATGGCTTGATAGTCGCAGCTCGAAGACTCCAAGGCCTTCAGGTTGGCCTTAGCCACGTCGCTGACGTGTATGAAGTCTCTAAGCTGCCCTCCATCCTCAAAGAGGTAGGGGGGCTTCCGGTTTAGGAGCCTGCTGATGAAGATGGCGCATACCCCCGTGTATGGGTTGGATAGGGATTGGCGGGGGCCGTAGACGTTGAAGTACCTTAAGGACACGGTGGGCAGCCCGTAGGCTGAGCCTATGAGTAGGGAGAGCTCCTCCTGATGGCGCTTACTCTGCGCGTAGACTGAGGCGGGCTTCAAGGGCTTCTCCTCATCCGTCGGGGCGGGCGCTAGGATGGAGCCGCAGCGAGGGCAGATGTGCTCCCAAAGCCTCCTCCTCAGCTGCTCTAAGCTCCTCAAGCTGGGGGCGAAAGCCTCGCGGCAGGACTCACAGTAGTACTTTCCTTCGCCGTAGATGCTCATCGAGGAGGCTACGATCAGCTTGCGTACTCCATGCTCCTCGTTGACCAAGACGTCGAGGAGGGTGGCGGTCCCCCTAGTGTTGTAGTCGATGTACTTCTCCACCCCATACATGGACTGGCCCACGCCGACCGCAGCGGCTAGGTGGATGATGGCGTCCACGCCCTCAACCAGCCTGCGTAGGAGGGCTCGATCCCTCACGTCACCTACGACCAGCTTAGCCTCAGGGTTCAGGTAGCTGGGAGGCCTCCCTCCATGAACCTGCTCCTCTAAGTTATCTAGGATTAGAACCTCAAACCCCTCCTTGAGGAGGAGGTCGACGGTGTGGCTCCCTATGAAGCCAGCTCCACCTGTAACCAGCACCCTGCTTACGCTACGCGGCATGCTGGGCCCAAGACCACTCAGCTCAGGCGGCTTTTAAGATGATTCGTAGTTAAGGGCGTGCCTAGACGGGCTCTTGGAGAGGGCCCAGAGGGCTGAAGCCATTAGTTTAGCGAAGGGTTTTTAGAGGGTTCATGGCTTAACGCCTCAGCGTCGAGCTGGTGATAAATGGCGGTGAGCAGCGTAGCGGTGTTGGGAGGGGGTAATGGCGGCCACGCTATAGCGGCCGACCTATCGCTGGCTGGCTTCAAGGTAAGCTTCTTTGAGCTCCCTCAATTCGTCGGCGAGTCCTTCAGGGAGGTCATGAGGCGCCGGGAGGTCGAGGTCATAGGGGGGGCTAGGGAGGGGGTTGCCAAGCTGCATAGAGCTACGACCTCCATCTCTGAGGCGCTGGAGGGCGCTGAGCTAGTCCTTATCTCTGTTCCAGCCTTCGGCCACGCCACCTTCGCTGAGCTCTGCGCTGAACACTTAAGGAGGGCTTCGAGGAAGCCGGCCGCCATAGTGCTCATGCCAGGCACGGCTGGCTCCCTCGAGTTCTTAAAGATCTTCAGGGGGAGGGGCGTGAAGGTCCCGATGGCTGAAACATCAACTCTACCCTATGGGTGTAGGCTCCTAGGCCCAGCTAAGGTCATAGTCCACATCGAGGCCAAGCTCCTACCGACGGGGGTTCTTCCAGCGAAGCTGACTGAGGAGGTGGTAGGCCTGCTAAAGCCCCTCTACGACGCGGCCCACCCATGTAGGAATGTTTTGGAGGCAGCCATCAACAACCCGAACCCCATCACCCACCCTGCAGCAACCCTCCTAAACGTTGGGAGGATAGAGTATGCTAAGGGGGAGTTCTACCTCTATAAGGAGGGCATAACGGCCTCCGTGGCGAGGATCTATGAAGCCTTAAACAGGGAGAGGAAGGCTATATGCGATGCCTTAAACCTAAGGATCTTTGAGTGCGGCGAGCAGCTCTCAGAGATGGATAGAGTGATCCAGATGGGGCTTCTCTTCGGCGCCGGCTCTTGGGAGGCTGGCGTGAAGATGAAGGGGCCGACCCACGTCCGCGATAGGTTCGTGACGGAGGATGTGCCCTACGGCTTGGTCTTCATGGCCTCCCTAGCCGACATGCTCGGCATCCAGACGCCCGTGATGAAGTCTATAATCACGCTCTTCTCCACGATAAACCAGGAGGACTACTTCACCACGGGTAGGACTGTGGAGAAGCTAGGCATAGCTGGGCTGAGCCTCCAGGAGCTTGAGAGGTACCTTAACGAGGGGGAGAGGTGAGCAACCCCCTGCTCATGAAATCTACTTATCGCGATGCTTTAAGCTCCGCCACCACTTAAGGGCCGAGGGGTGGATGGGCTGGTGAGGCGCAAGGGCTATGAAGGCCGGCTTAAGGCTACATAGCTCGAAGCCCGAGCCCTTTAATAACTCCTAGAAGGGGGCGCTAGGGGTTTAGCTTGATGCCCCCGTTAATCTACGCCTTAATCTCGGTGCTCCTAGGCGCCTTGGGGCAGGTGCTTTGGAAGCATGGCCTCCTCCACCTAGAGTTCGAGCCCGCCATGTTCTTCAGCCTCGATGGGCTTCGAAGCATCCTCCTGAACGGCTGGGTTCCAGCTGGGATCGTATGCTACTTCGCCTCCATGATCCTCTGGCTGAAGGCCTTGAAGGCGGCGGAGCTAAGCTACATCTACCCCCTCCTAAGCCTAAACTTCGTGGTCCTGACTCTGACGGGGGCCCTCCTCTTCCATGAAGACGTCACGCCGATGCGCGCGCTGGGCGTAGCGTTGATAGTCGCTGGGGTTTTGATGGTGGCTCGAAGCTAGTGGTGGCCTTGAACCCCATCGCCCTAGCCTCCTCAGCCCTCGCTTCAGCCCTGCTTACGCTAGCCTTAACCCCCATCGTCATAAGGAGGCACTACGCGCTCGGCATCGCTGGGAGGGATGTGCATAAGCCGGATGCCCCCCTCGTGCCTGAGATGGGCGGCTTATCGATAGTTGCGTCCACGTCGGTTGGATCGCTCATCACGGCCCTCGCAGCCCCAGAGGTCAGGACCCACGTCCTAGCCCTCCTCGCAGCCTTCCTCCTAGCGGCTTCCATCGGGGCCTACGACGACCTAAGGGGCCTTAAGCCGAAGGTGAAGACGGCGCTCACCGTGATCTGCTGCATCCCCCTCATCTTAGCCTCCCTCATACCTCCATACACGGTTGTAATAGGCAGGCCCGTGCTCCCCCTCGTGGGGCCGCTTAGGCTCACCATCATCTACTGGCTGCTCCTCCCCTTAGCCGTGGCCGTGCCAGCCAACGCGGTAAACATGATGGATGCGTTCAACGGAGTGATGCCAGCCACCTGCCTTCTAGCCTCCCTATCCCTCTTCGCCTCAGGGCTGATCTCAGGTAGGTGGGTGGCTGTCTACTTAACCCCTCCCTTAATCGGCTCCTTAGCCGCCTACTACATCTACAACAGGTATCCCGCCCGCGTCTTCTCGGGGGATGTAGGGAGCTTAGCCATTGGGGCTGCGCTCGGCGCCATAGCCGTGCTGGCGGGGCTTGAGGTGGTGGGCATAGTCGCCTTAATGCCCCACATAGCGAACGCCTTCCACAGCCTAGCTACAGTCAAGAGGCTCTTCGAGAGGAGGGAGCTAAGCGAGCGGCCCGTCCTCGTGAAGGGAGGGGTTTTGGAGGCCAACCCTTCACCCAGCGCGCCCCTAACGCTAGCCAACTTGATCCTCTCTGAGGGCCCGCTCACGGAGAGGGAGCTCGTGAAGTGCTTCATAGCCCTCTCAGCGCTATGCTCAGCCCTAGCTGTCGTCACCGCGGCGTTGATGGAGGTCAGGCTGTAGGCTTGGAGGGGGATGGTTGTTGAGGAGGGTGGTTGAGCTGGCCTGCGTGATGACGTTGACGTGGGCTTCACTGCTCCTCCTCCTCGTAGCCTTCGAGAAGCTCATAGCCCCCATACCAGCCCTTCCAGGCCACTTAGGAGGCCCTCTAGCCACCGGGATCCTAAAGCCTCTGCTCGCCTTAGCTCTCGCTTCACTCTGGCTCTACGCTTGGCGCAGCTTGATTAAGCTGTATCGGAGGAGGGCCTTGAGGCGGTGGACTCGATGAAGCCCGCTACGACCTCGACGGGGTCCTCCATGGACCTCAGGGCCTCCCTAGCCCTACGGCGCTGTTCATCCACCCACCTATCGGGGCTGCTTAGCACCTTCAGGGCCTCCTCCACCACCTCCTCCACCATCCTAGCCTTCCTAACTAGGCCCAGCGAGGCCATGTAGTCCTCTACGTAAACCTCCTCTACGGGCGCGCACGAGATGGTGGGGGTTCCGAGGAGGGCAGCCTCCCAAGTCATGGTCCCCCCGCCGCCTATGAAGAGGGTGCTCCTAGAGAGGAGGCTGACGCCGTCCACCGCCTTGGCTGGGATGAAGGCCCCCTTAAGCCTCCTCCTCAACTCAAGCACTTGGCTCCAATACCTAGCTAGGACGACCACCTTGAAGCCTAAAGCCTCATCCACCAGCCTTCGAGCCGCCTCGACGGCTACGTCGACCCCGCCATGAACGTAGGAGGCGTAGGCCTCCCTAGCCCTAACCACGATTAAGCGCTCCCTACCCCCCTCAAGGGGCGGTAGGCGCTTAAGCCAGGCGGCTGGGTCGACAGCATCGTACTGAACCACGTCGTCAGCCGAGATCCCGTACCTAGTCCACCCCTCCAGCGGTATGCACTTAGGGGTGAAGAGCTTAGCTGAGAGCGGAACCGTCAGCTTAGCTACAGCCTCCGCGTGGGGGCTGTCGTTGACGCATAGATGTGGAACCCCAAGCCCGTAGGCCACCCTAGCCGCCTCAGGTGAGCTGAAGGATAGAGCTACATCAGGCCTCCAGCTCCTCACAACCTTAAACAGCTTGAGCATCCTAGATAGGCTGCGCCTCAACTTATCCTCGAGCCTAGGCCCACCGTAGACCCCCACCGGAACATAGTTTAAGCCGACTAGGCGTGCGAGCTGCTCAACCTCCCTAAACCTTCTAGCTGTAACTAGGACTTCAAGCCCCTTGGACTCGAGCTCCTCTACGATGGGCTTGAAGAACCTAACCTGCTTAGGGGTGTTTACGTCGACCCAAACCCTCAACCTAAGCTCCTTCAGCCCCCGTCGGGGAAAAGCTTACCGCATCCAACTCACGCCTCCTTGAGGCGAGCTGATGCCAGCCTAGCTGAGGCTAGGCTGGCCATGAAGCAAGCTTTTAAGGCTTCAAGCTGTGCTTCAGCGCGGTGTAAGCTTTGAGGGGCCTCCTCAGCTCATCGCTAAGCCAGGTGCTGGAGGCAGCTTCAAGGGGGGAGCTCACGGTGGCCGTCGTGGGCTGCGGCTGGATGGGGCTCCCTACAGCCCTCCTCTACGCTGAGGCTGGAGCCCGCGTGGTCGGGGTGGTTAAGGATGAGCGGGAGGCCTCCCTCCTAAATCAAGCCGTGCCCACGATAGCTGAGCCTGGGGTTGAGGAGCTCCTCAGGAGGCACGTGGAGGCTGGAGGGTTCAAGGCGGTCCTAGACGCCTCCATAGCGGCCGCTGAAGCCGACGCTACGCTCATAGTGGTCCCGACGCGCGTAGGCATGGGGAAGAAGCCAGACTACTCTGAGCTGATCGACGCAGGCAGGAAGGTGGGTAAGGGGCTTAGGAGGGAGGCGTTGGTGATCGTTGAGAGCACCGTCGGCCCAGGGGTCACCGAGGAGCTCGTCAAGCCTGAGCTTGAGTCCTCCTCTGGGCTTAAGGCTGGGCTCGACTTCGGCCTAGCCTACAGCCCCATAAGGGCGAGCGCTGGAACAGTGCTACGCGACCTAGCGAGCTACCCGAGGGTGCTAGCTGGATTGGATGAGAGGAGCCTTCAAGCCGCTTACGCCGTGCTCAGCTTGGTGACTAAGGGGGGCATAGTGAGGGTGAGGGACATCAAGACCGCCGAGGCCGTCAAGGTGTTTGAGAACGTCTATCGAGACCTAAACATAGCTCTAGCCAACCAGCTCGCCCTCTTCTGCGAGGCTGCAGGCATAGATGTTGAGGAGGCTATAGAGGCCGCCAACACCCAGCCCCACTGTAGGATACTTAAGCCTGGAATAGGGGTCGGCGGCCACTGCCTCCCATCCAACCCATACTTCCTGCTGGAGAAGGCTAGGAGGGTTAAGGTGAGCCTAGACCTGGTTAGGATGGCTAGGAGGGTTAACGACTCCATGCCCCTCCACGCCATCAGGCTGGCCACTAGGGCCTTAAGGGCTTGCGGGAAGACCTTGAAGGGCTCCAAGGTAGCCATCCTGGGCGCCTCCTTCAAGGAGGGGGTCAAGGACGCTAGGGGCTCAGCCTCCATCCACGTGGCTGAACTCCTAGTTAAGAGGGGGGCTAAGGTATCCATCTACGACCCCCTCTTCGCCCCGGGGGAGCTCGACGTACCGGGGGTTAAGGTAGCCTCAAGCCTAGAGGCCTGCGTGGAGGGGGTGGACTGCGTGATGATAGCTGTGGCCCATGAGGCCTTCAAGGCCCTAGACCTCGAGGGCCTAGCCAAGCTTGTCGACATGCCGGCGGCCATAGTCGACGGCCGCCGCATAGTGGACCCCATGGCCGCCAGGAGGGCTGGCTTCATCTACGCCGGCGTGGGGAGGGGCTTGATTGCGTAGCTTGAAGGTGGCTGTCGTGGGCTGCGGCTTCTGGGGCTTAAACCACGCTAGGGTGCTTAAGGAGCTTGAGGGGGCTGAGCTCGTAGCCGTATCGGATGTGGATCCAGCTAGGGCTAAGCAGGCTGGAGCTAGGTACGGGGTTCCATGGTTCACGGAGAACGAGGAGCTCTTCAAGCGCTCGGGGGCTGAGGCTGTGACCATCTGCACCCCTTCATCCACCCACGTGGAGGTGGCCCTTCAAGCCATAGAGCACGGCCTCAACCTATTCGTCGAGAAGCCTCTAGCCTCTACGGCTGAGGAGGCCCTTAGGGTGGTTAAGGCGGCTGAGGAGGGGGGCGTCAAGCTGATGGTGGGCCACATCGAGCGCTTCAACCCAGGGGTGAGAAGGGTTAAGTCGATCTTGAGGGAGGGCGGGGTGGGCGACGTAGTGCTGATGTCCTCGAGGAGGGTCTCCGCCTGGCCGGCTAGGGTGGGGGACGTAGGGGTGGTTAAGGATCTAGCCGTCCACGACCTAGACGTCATGAGGTACCTAGCCGACGAGGAGCCTAGAGAGGTCTATGCGGTGGCTGGGAGGCTTAAGCATGCCTATGAGGACTACGCCCACATAGTCTTGAAGTTCCCCAGCGAGGTTGGCTTCATAGAGGCCAACTGGCTGACCCCACGTAAGGTGAGGAGGCTTACGGTGACGTGCACGGAGGGCATCGTGACCCTCGACTACATAACTCAGGAGGTAGCCGTGGAGGATGAGGCGGGCATGCGCATCCCACCCTTCAAGTGGGAGGAGCCCTTGAAGCTGGAGCTTCAAAGCTTCGTGTCGGCCCTCCTGAGGGGGGGAGGCTTCGAGGTGGACGGCGTGGACGGCTATAGGGCCCTCTGCTTAGCTGAAGCAGCCTTACGCTCAGCTTCCTCAGGCTCAGCCGTTGAGGTGCGCTACAGCCTCTAGCTCGACGCGTTGAGGCCTTAAGGAGCGGCCTCAGCTACCCTTTTATACGCCTAAGTCAAGCCGCCTCAGGGCTCGACGTGGCCCAGGCGGGCAGGCGCTTAGCGAGCGGCAAGACTAAGGACGTCTACCAGCTGGAGGATCCCTCACTGGTCCTCATAACCTTCAGGGACGACATCACGGCCCTAGACGGTAGGAGGAGGAGCCTCCTCGTAGGCAAGGGGGAGGTGAACGCTGAGGTGACCGCTAGGCTGATGAGGGTCCTCGAGGCTTCAGGCATCGCCACCCACTTCGTTGAGTATAGGCCTCCACGCTCCATAGTGGCCAAGAGGCTGGCCATGATACCGGTGGAGGTTGTATGCCGCAGCGTAGCTGCAGGCCACCTAGTTGAGAGGCTACCCTTCAAGGAGGGGGAGGTTCTCAGCCCGCCGGTCGTCGAGTTCTACTTGAAGGACGACGCGCGCGGGGACCCTATGGTGAACCACCGCCACCTAGCAGCCCTCGGCCTAGCTACGCTCGACGAGGCCGAGCTTATGGAGGAGGCTGCGCTCAAGGCCAACGAGGCCCTCAAGGCCTTCCTAGCCCACAGGAGCCTCGTCCTCCTCGACTTCAAGGTGGAGTTCGGGAGGGCTGGCGACGGCTCCCTCCTAGTCGGAGATGAGCTCGACCCAGACTGCATGAGGCTGCGCGACGCTCGCACGGGCAGGGTTCTAGATAAGGACCTCTACAGGCAGGGTAGGCCGTTGGAGGAGGTCCTCGAAGCCTACCTTGAGTGTAGGAGGAGGATCGTTGAGGGGGGCTAGGGAGCGCTGCGGCGTGGTTGGAGCCTACTCCAAGCGAGGTGAGGCTGTAGCCCCCTACATCTACAGGGGGCTCCTCGCCCTACAGCATAGAGGGCAGGAGAGCTCAGGGATCTACGTAGCCTCCTCAAGCGGCGTCGAGGGCTTTAAGGGGCTCGGCTTCGTCCACGAGGCCTTAAGCGGGCGCGTCGAGGGGTTGAGGGGTCGATGCGGCGTAGGCCACGTGAGGTACTCCACCACGGCTGGCTCCAGCTTGGAGGAGGCTCAGCCATTAGCCTACGAGGCTGAAGGCAGGCGCTTCGCTATAGCCTTCAACGGGACGATCTCCAACTACCTTGAGCTGAGGGGGGAGCTTGAGGCTGAAGGGGTTCGCTTCAAGACCTCCACGGACACCGAGGTCCTAGCAGCCCTGCTGGCTAGGTCCTTGAGGGAGGCTGGCTGGGACTACATGGAGGCCTTGAGGCTCTGCGCCGAGAGGCTTGAGGGAGCCTACTCCCTAGTCGCGTTAAGCCACCTAGGGGAGCTCTATGCAGCCAGGGACCCCTTAGGCTTCAAGCCCCTCTCCCTAGGCTTAAGCGAGGAGGAGCTCTACGTGGCGGCCTCTGAGACCTGCGCCCTCGACACTTTAAGCTGCAGGCTGATGCATCACGTCGAGCCGGGGGAGGCGGTGAGGGTTTACGATGGAGGTGTCGAGGTGGAGAGGCTGAAGGCCTCGTCTAGGCATGCACGCTGCATGTTTGAGTACGTCTACTTCGCTAGGCCGGACTCCGAGCTCGACGGCGTATGGGTCTATGAGGCTAGGGTCCGCATAGGTAGGGAGCTCGGAGAGAGGTTTCCAGCTGAAGCCGACGTGGTCATACCGGTGCCCGACTCAGGTAGGGCGGCGGCGCAAGGCTACTCTGAGGCGACTGGGCTTCCGCTGGTGGAGGGGTTGATGAAGAACCGCTATGTGGGCAGGATCTTCATCATGCCTGGGGAGCGGAACCGGGTGGAGATGGTGAGGGTCAAGCTGAACCCGGTCAAGCCGCTGGTCAAGGGGAGGCGCGTCGCCCTGATAGACGACTCCATCGTCAGGGGGACCACGATGAAGCACGTGGTCGGGCTCCTAAGGGGGGCGGGGGCGAGGGAGGTCCATGTAAGGGTGAGCTGCCCGCCCATAGTCTCAGGCTGCTACATGGGCATAGACTTCCCCACCCGTAGGGAGCTCATAGCCTCCACGAGGAGCGTCGAGGAGGTGGGCAGGTTCATAGGGGCGGACTCGCTCCACTACAACAGCCTCGAGGGCCTCATCAAGGGCATAGGGCTCCCTTCAAGCGAGCTCTGTCTAGCCTGCCTAACCGGCGAGTACCCCATTAAGGCTGAGGCGTCGCTGCTCGAGCGCGAGATAGGGGGGATGAGGAGGGGGCATCGTTAAGCTCCGCGCTGGCCGCTCGTGGAAGGCTAATATAGATGGCCTTGAAGGCTGGGCTGAGGCTCGGCCTTGAAGGCCTTAATCACCGGCGGGGCGGGCTTCATAGGGAGCCACGTAGCTGAGTTCTACGCTGAGCGGGGATGGGACGTCGTAGTCTACGACAACCTCATGAGGGCTAAGCTCCTCGGCCACAGCCCAGCGGCAGCCTCCTTCAACCTAGCCTACCTTAAGTCGAGGTTCCCTAAGCGCGTAGTCCACGTCGACTCAGACGTGAGGGACCTAGGTAGGCTGATGGAGGAGGCTAGGGACGCCGACCTCATAGTCCATGCAGCCGCCCAGGTGGCCGTCACAACCTCCATAGCCGACCCAGCCCTAGACTTCGAGGTGAACGCTAGGGGCACCCTCAACGTCCTCGAGGCGGCTAGGAGGTCTAGGCGCGACCCAGCCGTCATATACTGCTCCACGAACAAGGTCTACGGGGACAACGTGAACAAGATACCTGTTGAGGATAGAGGCTTAAGGTATGTCTTCGCCGATCCATCCTTCAAGGACGGGGTCCCTGAGGAGTACCCCATAGACCTATGCGAGCATACACCCTACGGCTGCTCGAAGCTGGCTGGCGACCTATACGCTCAGGACTACGCTAGGCTCCATGGGCTTAAGGTGGGCGTCTTCAGGATGAGCTGCATCTACGGCGAGAGGCAGCTTGGAGCTGAGGATCAGGGCTGGGTGGCTTGGCTCACCATAGCCGCCGCGACGAACAGGCCTATAACCATCTACGGCGACGGCAAGCAGGTTAGAGACGTCCTCTACGTCAAGGACCTCGTGGACGCCTACGAGAGGTTTAGGGCGAGCAGCCTACGCCACGAGGTCTTCAACATCGGTGGAGGGCCAGCCAACACGCTATCGCTGCTGGAGCTCCTAGAGCTATTGAGCGGGGCCTTGGGGAGGAGGCCGACGGTACGCTTCAGCGAGTGGAGGCCTGGTGATCAAAGGGTCTACGTGTCTAGGGTTAAGAAGCTGGAGGAGAAGCTAGGCTGGAGGCCGACCGTCGGCCCGAGGGAGGGCGTAGCTAAGCTTCTAAGCTGGGTTCAAGGAAACCTCAGCCTCTTCAAGTGAGGGGGCTTGAAGGAGTCTAAGCCAAGCCAGCCAGCTTCGAGGGGGGCTGGCTTATGGCTGCTCGCCTTAACGCTCTCGTCGGCTGCGGTTAAAGCTCTAGCCGCTTGGCTCTCAAGAGCCCTAGTCTTCGATGAATACCTATACTGCCTTCAAGCCCTCGCCCTCATCCACGAGGGGTCCCTTCCAACCATCTTCCCGCTGACGCCCGCCTTAACGGCTGGAGCCCTATTCATGCTTGGAGGAGGCAAGGCCGGCTTCCTAGCCTTAAACGTGGCTTTAGGAGGCCTACTCGCGCTTCCAGCCTACCAGCTGGCTAGGAGGCTTCTGGACGATGAGGCGAGCTTGGCGGCGGCGGCCACCGTCGCCTTCAACCCCATCTTGATCTGGTGCTCAGCCCACGTCCTGACTGAGCCCCTCTTCACCATCCTGGCGTCCTACTTCATCCTCCTAGCCCTCAGCGCAGATAGGCGTAGGGAGGCCCTTCTAGCTGGCTTCATAGCTGGGCTGGCCTACCTATGTCGATACCCAGCCATCCTGCTTGCAGCCGTAGCCGCCCTACATCTAGCTTCATCCCGTAGGGCGGCTGAAGCCGCGCTGCTAGCTGCCTCCTTCACTGCCGTCGTAGCCTCCTGGCAGGCTGCAGCCCTAGCCCTCACGGGTCAAGCCTTTCAAACGGAGCGCTACTCGATCTTCATGAGCTTAGGCCCCCCACCACCCCTAAGCTTGGAGGCCCTTCCACCCATGGCCTCGAGGGCCTTCATCGGGCTCTCCATAGCCTTCCTCCCACTCGTCCCGCTGACCGCCCACCTTAAGCTCGACGCGAGGGGTGGAAGGAAGCTCCTCCTCGCAGCAGCCTCGACGTGGCTCCTCGTCCATCTAGGGTACTATGCCTATCAATCCTTCAGCTCCTACGCAGCTCAAGGCTACGTGGTGGCTGCTGAACGCGTAGCCCGCTGGTCCGCGCCCATCACGCCGCTCGCCGCCGCAGCCCTGATGAGCGGGAGGAGGAGCCGAAGCCTACCCTTAGCTACGCTGGCCTCAGCCCTCCTAGGCTCCGCGATCGGCCTATACCTCGTTGAGTACACGAACCAGCATGCCATGCTGCAGTTGACTTGGGAGGAGTTCCTACGCGGCGGGGGTTGGCCTTGAAGGCCTCCATCGTAGTCCCCCTCCACAACGAGGAGGGGAACGTGGATCAAGTGGTTGAGGGGCTCCTAGCGGCCCTCAAGAGCCTCGAGGACTACGAGGTCATCCTCGTAGACGACTGTAGCAGCGACTCCACGGGCCCCCTGATCGATGAGTGGGGGCGAAGGGAGCTGAGGGTGAAGACAGTCCATAGAGCCGGCTCCCCAGGCTTCGGGAAGGCCCTGAAGGCTGGTTTTAAGGCTGCAAGCGGAGAGGTCTTAATACCCTTCATGGGCGACCTATCAGACCACCCCCTAGACGCCCTTAGGCTCTACTGGAAGGTGGCTCGCGAAGGCTTCGACGTAGCCGTGGGGGCTAGATGGAGGAGGGGTGGCTGGGCCTACGGCATGCCTCTCCCCAAGAAGCTATTCAGCATAGCCTTCTCCAAGCTATCTAGGCTCCTGCTGGGTACACCCACCTCAGACGTGACGAACGCCTTCAAGGCCTACCGAAGGCCTGTGGTTGAATCCATCGAGCTGGAGGCTGATGGCTTCGAGGCTTCAGCTGAGCTCCTGATAAAGGCCTTCTTCAAGGGCTTCAAGATAGCCGACGTCCCAGTCGGCTGGAGGGGTAGGGTTAGGGGGGAGGCTAAGCTCAAGGCCCTTAAGGCCGGCCCATCCTACCTCCGCCTACTCCTTAAGAGCTTCCTCAAGTATAGGGTTAGGGGGATCAAGCCTGAAGGGCCGCCCGCCCCGGCCTAGCCGCCACGCGCCTGAAGGCCACGTGAAGGCCTCCCCTCCAGGCCGCATCAAAATGCTTAACGGCGCGTTGATCAGCTCAACAATAGCTATTGAGGCTTTAGCGCTCAGCGTCGAGGCCCCAGCTGATTGAGGTAAGCGTTATACGACCCCCTCGCAGGGGGCTCTACGCTCAGTTAAGCTGCTCGCTACGCGCACTTAACCATCGGTGGGTCGGTGACCCTCCATGGGGCCCTGCGCGCTCGTAGTGTGGATCGTAACTGGAAGGTGCAACCTGAGCTGTAGGCACTGCTATGCGTCCCGCTTTAGCCACCTGCCTGAGCTTTCAACTGAGGAGGCCTTGAGGGTGGTCGAGGGGGTCGCTGAGATTAAGGCTGGACACCTCTCGATAACTGGCGGTGAGCCCACCCTAAGGGAGGACTTACTGAAGCTAATACTGGAGGCTCGAGGAAGGGGGCTGCGCGTAAGCATCGTCACGAACACCCTAAGGCTCACGGACGAGCTCATGAAGCTCTTAGCTAAGGAGGGGGTCGAAGTGCAGGTGAGCATAGACGGCGCCTCTAAGGAGACCTTCGCTAAGATGAGGGGGCCCTACTTCGACCTCGCCTTAGAGAAGGTGAAGAGGCTCAGGGACCTCGGGGCGGAGGTAAGGCCCATCATGGCTATCAGCGCGGCGAACTACAGTGAGGCTGGAAGGTACGTGGAGCTATGCGCTGACCTAAACGCTTCAGGGGCGGCGCTGATACCACTGATACCCGTCGGCCGGGCAGATAAGGGCTTCATGCCCACGCCCGGCATGACCAAGGAGGCCTTCTCGCTAGCAGCTCAAAAGGCCGAGGAGCTCGGCTTAAACATAGAGCTTTGGTGCTCACCCTTCGCTCGATCGTTCATAAGGTCGAGGAGGGTCTACGTGCCGAAGTGCGTAATAGACTCATGTATGGATATAGCCCCCGACGGCGGCGTGCTGCTCTGCGACACCATCGACGTGAGGATAACCGACGTGAGGAAGGGGGTTCCAGAGGCTTGGAGGGAGTACTCAAGCTGCGAGCTCGTCAAGGGCTTAAGAAGGCCTGAGAACCTAAAGGGGCCCTGTAGGGCCTGCAGCTATGCAGAGTTCTGCTTAGGCGGCTGCCACGCAAGGGCTAGGGCCGTGCACGGGGACCTGATGATGCCCGACCCGCTATGCCCCCTTGCCTCCAATGGCTGACGCCAGCCTCCTCAGCCTGCTCACGACGCTCCACAAGGCCAGCGCCAGCAGCCCGATGATCGCTGAGGCCGCCGCCAGGCGGCCGACGCCGAGGCCCAAGAGCCTATCGACCGCCGCCTCCACGTACTTGCTCGCCGCCAAGGTGGCCAGTAGGGCCGTCAGCGCCGTCAGGCAGACAGAAGTCAGGCCGCTCAACAGCCTCCTCACGCTAGGGTCGGAGGCACCACTCTTACGCATGAGCTCTTGATATAGGGCGTCAGCGTGCAGGCGCACCCTCTGAACGATCTTGAATACCGCAAGGGCCGCCGCCGCGATAACGACGGCCGCTAGCATCGAGCTGTACGGCTGGCTCAAGAGGGCGTCGGCCGCATAGAGCATAGAGGACGCGGCGATGGCCACCATGGGCAAGGTCGCCGCGCCGAGCCTCACAGCCTCGTAAGCTGCAATCAAGCTGAACTCAGATACCGTCATCGCGAAGAAGCCCATCTCCAACGCTCCCTCGAGCCCATAG
>Ga0272445_1000925_pt1 | contig 24672 bp, 23 predicted proteins | sample YNPCB0031_FD_194404 | JGI IMG/M metagenome (GOLD analysis project Ga0272445, IMG submission 194404) | Hot spring sediment microbial communities from Yellowstone National Park, WY, United States - YNP-CB-003-1 | ecosystem: Environmental > Aquatic > Thermal springs > Hot (42-90C) > Sediment... | reverse complement strand
AAAAACTCCTCACACCAAAATTAAAAATCCTAAGAAAAGGCTTCCAAAAAGCACAAAAACTAATAGAAGCCTACAAAAAAGGCTACCTCTCATGGTGCCCCCAACTCCTACAATGGCTCACAGACAAAAACTACATATTCTGGCTAGGACTATAACAAAGCATCAAAAAGCTGAGAAAATCTTAAAATTTAATAAATGAACATAATCAATATTCCAAAATTTTTATATGAAAACACAGTTCATCTAATGAATAATTTAAAAGCATACGAAGAAAGAACCAACAAATACGTAGACGCATTCAAAAACTACATTAACAACACAGGAACAATTTTAGATGCAGGTTGCGGTTCAGGAGCGTTCGCCAAAAAATTAGCAAAAAAGGAAACACAATAGTAGCACTAGACATACAAAAACAACCCCTAACAGAAATAAAAGAAGAAAACATCTACAAAATATGCGCAGATGCCTGCAACCTTCCTCTTAAAGAAAACTCAATAGATTACGTTCTTTCTCTCTCATTAATAGAACACCTTAAGGAACCAGAGAAGCACATCAAAGAAATTCGTAGAGCACTAAAAAGAAAAGGAATATTCATCATCCAAATACCAAACCTTCAATACATATTTGAACCACATAGTAAATGGCCCTTTTTATTCATATTCCCAAGAAAAATCCAACTCTTAATATTCAAAACACTAAACTATCCATTCGTAAATATGAAAGTCAACCTAAAGAAAATCTTACCGCTTCTTCAAGAAGAAAAATTTAGAATTAGTGAAATAAAAAAGATCTATCACTTAAATATAATGAAACTACTACCAATAGCACCTTCATATATTATCATATCTGAGAAATGTTAGAACTAATAGCACTAATCCTAGCTGGAATACACTTTGGAATCCCGTTAACTTACTACTATTACGCAAAAACAAGATGGTTACCTAAACCATGGAACATAAAAATAGACGAAAACTATAGACCAAAAATAACAATAATAATACCAACATACAACGAGGAAAAAATAATAGAAGGATCTTCTTATATTTGATAAAAAGAACTCATGAAAGATTTTTATTCTATATTATTCTATATTAGAGAACCATTTTTGCCAATCACAGGCTCTCTGCATTACAGAATTCACAATATACTACTTAATCTAAACAGAGAAGCTAAAATATTCATCGTGCCTTCAAACCAGGATGCGCAAATCATTAGAAGCACATATCCTAATACCTTTGTTTATAAAACACATACAATAATACCACGTTTTTCTCACTCTTCAAAATTTTTACTGGTAAGTATGTTTTTTGCGGAAACATTTTTTCAGTTAAAAAAAATTATAAAGAAGCATAACATAAAAGCTATCTATGCCTTTGGTCCTTTGATACTCATTAATCTTTGTTATAATCGTTTAGACACTCCATGTTTTTTAGATTTGACCGAAACTGATCTCCCATATGTTAAGCTAAGCGAGCATAAAATATTATCTAATATAATTGGCTTGCCTATAGAAAACTTATTACTATCTTGTGCAGAAAAAACAAACACAGAATTTATAGTGTTAACTGAAACAATGAAGAAGTATTTAATAAAGAAAGGTATAAAAGCCAATAATTTGTTAGTAGCATATGATGGAACAAATCCAGATCTTTTTTCACCAATAGATTATTCCAAAAAGCGTAACAAATCCATCGTCTTTATTGGTGATATTGATAACAGAGATGGTGTAGATGTTTTATTAAAAGCATTCTCGTATGTAGTAAAAGAGCTGAATGAGACTAAGTTATACATTATTGGTGATGGGCCTGCTTTACAGAAAATGATTAAACTTTGTTCAAAACTACAGTTACATAAGCATGTAGTCTTTACTAGATGGATACCATTTTCTCAACTTATACGAATTTTACCCACATTCTCAGTAGGCGTTGTTCCATTAAAAAAAATGTTATTAAATGAAATTGTTATTCCAAGAAAAACGTTTGAATTCATGGCTGCTGGTTTACCTGTGGTGGCATCCAATTTGACTGCAATAAAAGAAGTCATTAAAGATAATTCTTCAGGAATGTTATTTACACCTGATGACGAAGTAGATCTCAGCGAGAAACTAATAGATTTATTGACGAACGAAGAATTGTATATGAAAATTCAAAGAAATGGAATAAAGATTGCTAGACAATATAATGTTAATAAAGAGATAAATAAAATTTTAATTAAAATCACTTCGCACATTAACTGAAAGCTATTAGTTGAAGTACCACATCAAAAGAATAAAGTTTGGATTAATATGAAAATTCTAGTTACAGGTGGTGCTGGATTTATAGGATCTCATGTAGTGGAATGGTTCGCAAAGAATGGCGATGAGGTTATAGCGATTGATAACTTTTTAAGAAACGAAATTTTTGGAAATAAAATGAGAAATCAGTTATATAATTGGAGCTACATCAAACAATACAAAAATGTAAAGCTAATAAAGAGTGACATTAGAAACTTTAATGAAATAAAAGATGTTGCAAAAAATGTAGAAGCTATTATCCATACTGCAGCTCAGGTAGCGGTAACAACTTCATTGATAAATCCGAGAATAGACTTTGAAATAAATGCTTTAGGTACATTCAATATACTTGAGGTTGCAAGGTTAAATGATTCTATTATTATATTCTGTAGCACAAATAAAGTTTATGGAGAAAATGTAAATAGAATTCCCATTGAAGAAAAAGAAACTAGATATGAGTTTGCTGACCCTAGATATAAAGAAGGCATCCCTGAAGATTTTTCAGTAGACTTAACGGGGCATAGCCCTTATGGATCTTCAAAATTGGCAGCAGACATCTATGTTCAAGATTACGCTCATACTTATGGATTAAAAACAGCTGTATTTAGGCAAAGTTGTATTTATGGAGAAAGACAGTTTGGTGTTGAGGATCAAGGATGGATAGCTTGGTTTGTAATCGCAACTTTAACAGGTAGGTCGATAACAATTTATGGTAATGGTAAGCAAGTAAGGGATTTACTTCATGTAAAAGATTTAATTAAAGCATTTGATGTATTTCTCAATTCAAAAGTTAAACATGTAGTTTTGAATATAGGAGGTGGCCCAAGAAATGCATTATCTTTAATTGAAGCTTTGAATATGCTTAAGCAGTTAACTAATAAAGTTCCTAGTATATCTTTTACGGCTTGGAGACCTATGGACCAAAAGGTTTACATATCTAATATAAAAAAGGCAAGAGAAATTCTGAACTGGGAACCACGAATAACTCTTAAAGAGGGTATTAAAAATTTAGTTAAGTGGGTTAGAGAGAATCTAGCGTTGTTTAGATGAATAAACTTAGAACAAGAGTAGTTAACAAGAATTCTACCAGGAAGAGGACATGAAAAGAATGCCAATATTAAGAGGGCTGTTCATAAGACTATGACCATGAGTATAACGTCTATTAACAAAGGCAAGCACAGACGTGACAAATGGGTTCATAGCATACAAAAAGGTAATCACAGAAGAAGGATATAGAAACTACTACAACATCTTAAGCATAGTGTCGTTTTTCAGCTACAAACTTTATAATATGAAGCTTTAAATTACTTGCAACATAATTTAAATCATAGGATAAAAAGCACACAATTTCTTATTACAAATGACGACACTATAATCTTAAGACTAGCAGAAAGCAAAGCATACTCCACACCAATATTTCACGGCGAACTTGCAGCATTCAGAAAAGAATTACTCTTAAAAATTAATGGATTTCCAACAGACATAGGCTCAGACGACAGTCACACTGCAACAGAGATCGCTTCAATAGGTTATAGATCAATCACACCAGAAATATGGATTAATGAAAAAATTCCAAAAGAAGATTATGCTTCATGGAAAGTAAGAAGAGCACAACATTTAATACAACACTTCATGAAGGCAACAAAACTAAGAATAAAGAACAAAACTTTTAAAAAATATTAGTAACTGAAACTTACTTACATATAATAAATCCATGGATTCTATTAACTGCAATGATATTGTTGGCAGTAGACATACTCTTGTTTAAGTCATTAATTTCACTTATACTACTGCTCATCGGATCAATTTTACTATCAATTAAGGAATACAGAACATGGCTGGCTCAACAAATATATCTAATGATAGCAACAATAAAAAACATCAAGACTAAAGAAATAGCTTGGAATAAACAAGAAAAATAAAATGTCAATTTTAGATAGATCAAAAATTTTAAGGATAACATATATAGTTAGCTTAAAGTTAAGACAGGCATTAAACTAAACCGTCACCTTGGATAAAAATCTTCTACAAACTATTGTAAACAGTAGCTATACTAGCCTTAGCACGAAAAGATAGTAGAACATAGAAAGGCATAAAAAGCATTTGGATACAATTTTAACGGTTTATTCTACAAAATTTTAACTTTACAGTATAAAAAGAGTTGGTTCTTAATAATGAATCTATTATTTGTGTCACCAAGATATTATCCGCATGTAGGCGGTGTCGAGCATGTTGTCAAGTCGGTGGCTGAGAGGCTTGTTAAGAAAGGGCATGATGTGACTGTGCTATGTGGAGAGTCAAGTATTGATAACCCAAAGGAGGAGTGGATTAATAATGTTCATGTGTTTAGGTGGCCTGTCTGGTCTCCTGGAGACGCGTACCATATTCCGAGAATAAGAGACAGACTGAAAAGCTGGCTTTTGAATACCATAAGGGAATGTGATGTGATTCACTTCCACAGCGTCCATAGCGTTTTTACAGTTTACTCTCTAGAAGCATTAAAGGCTTATAAGGTACACAAAGTTTTGACACCCTATTATCATGGTACTGGACATACGACGTTCAGAAGGCTTCCTTGGAGAATATGGAGATCTCGTATTAGAAAAGATTTGCATTTTGTTGACGTTATTCATACTGTTTCAAGGCTTGAAGCACAGCTTGTTAAGAGAGATTTCAAGTTAAACGTCTTGCCAATAGAGAATGGTGTTGATGAGTGGATCCTTAACCTTTCATGGGCTCCATCTGACTATGTTATGTATAGTGGGCGGATTGAGAAGTATAAGAACATTCATAGGTTGGCCAATATTGTTAAGATACTTAATATTAATTTTGGGATAAACTTTGAATTGAAGGTTTTCGGATCAGGTTCATTCAAAAAATACTTAGAAAAGTACCTAAAAAATATTGGAATCAAATATCTTGCTGAATCACCGCAACCGTTTGAAAAATACATCAAAAGTTTGCATGGTGCATCATTGTTTGGGTTACTGTCTGAGAAAGAATCTTACCCACAGTCGGTTAATGAAGCTAATGCTATAGGTGTACCTGTGGTTGTTGCGGAGCCCTGGGGTCTGAACTTCTCTGGGAGAAGTAGAACACTAATAACACAATTATATAAGAGCGATGAGGAGATAGCAGGGGAAATAGTAGCTTTCCTAGAAGAAGCCAAGAAACAACCAAAACCGGAGGTTCCAAGCTGGAACCAAGTAGTAGATGCTTATATTAAAAGATTGTATTGTCAATAAGAAGATTGTAATTTTCCAAGAAGCTATAAGCGACTCTGATGTTATGAAAGCTAGAAGTACAGCAATATGAATGCTAAATTTGCCTTAGTAACTGGTGGTGCTGGCTTCATAGGTAGCCATCTAGTAGATAGGCTTATTTCTGATGATTGGAAAGTTAGAATATTGGATAACTTTAGTAGCGGAAGAATAAAAAATATTGAACATCATAAAGACAACCGATATGTGGAAATACTAAAAGGAGACTTGAAGAATTTTGAAGAGACCAAGAAGGCTGTTAAAGATATTGATGTAGTATTCCACTACGCCGCAAACCCTGAAGTGCAGATAAGCACAACAAATCCTGAAATACATTTTAACGAGAATGTAGTGGCAACCTTTAACCTCTTAGAGGCAATGAGAAAAAATGATATTAAAGAGCTCGTCTTTGCTTCTTCAAGTAGCGTTTATGGTGAGCCCGAAAACATACCTGTAAGTGAAGAAGCCCCAATAAAGCCTGTCTCAGTTTATGGAGCAAGCAAGGCAGCTTGTGAAAACTTGATACATGCTTACTCAAGGCTTTACGACATTAGGGCTACTGTGCTTAGGTATGCAAACGTAGTTGGGCCTAGGCTTAGGCATGGAGTTATTTGGGACCTTATCAACAAGTTAAACAGAAACCCAAGAGAACTTGAAGTGCTTGGTGATGGTAATCAGGTAAGAAGTTACGTATATATTGATGATGCTATAGAAGCAACAATACTGGCTTTCAAGAATAGAAAAAATAATTTTGAGATTTATAATATTGGAAATGAAGACTGGATCACAGTGAATGCAATAGTAAAAGCGCTTACAGAAACGTTAGGAATAGCTAATATAAAGATTATTTATAAGCCTGTAGCTCATGGAATCGGTTGGCTAGGCGACGTCAAACACATAGCGCTCAACATAAAAAAGCTAACAAATCTCGGATTTAAGCCAAGTAAGAGCAGTTTCAAAGCTGTTGAGGAGACAATTAAGCATATTGGCAAATGAACTCTAAGTCTTTAGCTCTAGATTCTGTGCTTAGTGAAATAAAAATGGTAGGTACATCTAAGCTTCTGGATGTGGGTTGTGGAACAGGCGATCTAACGATTTTTATCGCGAACAAACTTGGAATCAAACAAATTTATGGCGTTGATGTAGACGAAAACGCCTTGAGTAAAGCTAAAGAGAAGGGAATAATTGTTTTTAAGTTGGATATAAGCAATGAAAAATTTCCATTCTCGGATGAAACCTTCGATCTATGTACATTCTTAGATGTGATTGAACATCTTGAAAATCCTGATAACGCATTAAAAGAGATACACAGAGTTCTTAAGAAGGGGGCATTTCTGTTATTAACGACTCCAAATGTAGCGTCTTGGTATAATCGTTTACTTCTTCTCTTTGGAAAACCTATTTTAGGTATTGATTTATCTAAGGAGATCAGGTATCAATATCCCTTTGGCGTGACGCAAGTCATTTCAGGGCACCAGAGGTGTATACTTTAGATTCTCTTAAGAAACTGCTTATGTTTCATGGCTTTGAAGTAAAAAAGGCCCTTGGCTATTCACAAGTTTTCTCTAAAACTCAAGTGAAAGGAGTTATTCGTTTAATTTCATTTCTGGATAAAATTTTTGCGAGCAAAAAAAACCACTGCAGCAAATCTCTATTTGTTAGCCTGTCGGAAATAGCATGATTTCAATACTAACATTGCTCCAAACATCAATAGTTTACTATACGATTATTCTAACCATTGCTTGGATTTTTATACAGGTAATTTCGAGAATTAGTTCTAGAAGATTTATTCCGACAGTTAATGACAGCATGGTATTTATAGCTTTTTTGATCTATGTACTTTTGGCAATGTTACTCATGAATGTAAACGTAAATTTATTCCCCTATCTACACGCAACAATGTTAGCTTTCATCCTTCTAAGTACTTTAAGTTCTCCCAAGGCTAATTTAAGACTTTTGCTTATTGCAACATTTGTTGTCGCTCTAATGCCAGTGCTTGTTATGGTATCCACTAAACATCCTCTTCCGTTAGGGGATGACGCCCGATTTCCTGGCTTTGCAATAGCGATTAGAAATGATGGCCATTGGATTCCATTTAAATATGAAGAAAATTCATATTATCAATTCTTCAACTTAATTCCTTATGTTGAATATGTTTTAGCACTAATCACAAGAAGTGGACTTGAAAATGTTACAATTTATTATCTTATATTGAAAATAGGTTTGTACATATCATGTTTAATTTTCATATATTTGTTAATAAGAATAATTGTAAAAAATGAAAAAGTTTCACTAATAGCAATACTCTTGTTCTCAATAACTCCTCTGTTAGCCCTGACGCAAGTTATTCATCAGAATTACGCAATAGTTCTTTCTATATTATCAGTTTTTTTAATTTTAAAGATACGTGAAAGTGCAATTCATCCATTAACATCCCATATAATTTCCATTTGTATATTATGGATAGTTGGAATAATCGCGCATGCAACATATACACTAATACTTATAGCCTTCATATTACCTCTGATGTTTATGGAGAGGTCACAGGAATTAAAAAGAACTTTAATCAAATTAATAGGTTTACTAATGGTTGTTTCATTTACATATTGGATGAGCATATTTGTTCTAGATATGCTTATAAATTCCACAATTAATGCTACAGATATGCTTATAAATCTATTAACTGGACAAATTTTTCCATCATTTTCTGGAGGGTTACAAACATGGTATACTATGCAGTCCTCAAATTATTTTGTCGCATGGGCTTTCTTTCCATCTATAGTAGGATCATATATCGTCCTAACTGTTTTATATAAATTTTTGAAAAAACCCATAAGTGCTGATAATGTGGTAGGTATGGGGTTTTTAGGATTAGTTACTACTATAATTAATTATATGGTAAGAAGTGTATCTTCTTTTGGTGGACGTTATTTTTATTGGTTGTACTTATTAATGCTTCCTCTTTCAGCAGTTATTATAACAAAAACTTCTAAGAATTTTATGAGTTTAATTGTTTCAATATTCCTGGTTTCTCTAATTTCATTTTATGGGGTACAAGATCCTACAATGAGTGCGAATACATATGGTAATATAATCGGTTGGGCTGATAAAACAACTTGGAATATAAGTAGTCTATTGGTTCAAAATCTTCCTCAATCTTCATACTTATTAGTATCTGGAGACCAAAGAATTACTGCAACATTGTTTACTAATTATCAAATACTTAATAAAAATGTACAACTTCCTAGTGACAGAAAGCCTTCATTGATAATTGCAGGATCTGATAAGATCTGGTATTTAAATATGAATGTGCTAAAACTATTTATACCTAACATTTTAAATATGACTAACTCAAACAGCCCAGAAAATTCAATTATCTTTTCTACGAGAAGTTTCACGGTGTATTATTGCGTGCAGTAGTCTCACCTTTGATTATCATATCATGTGGAAAATTATAAGCAAAGATTTGATTAAAGTTCTTTTAAAAAATGGACGTATGAAATTTGATGGATTGCTATCTTTACCGTGGTTCTTGGAGTATATAGCCCGAGATTTCCCTACAGCAAAGATTTTTTATGTTTCTAATTTAAATATTATTATTCCTGTAGTTCTTATTAATAAAAATCTTCTTAAAATTGCATACGTACCTTCTCCTCCGAATTTAATTAAAAATTTTTCAAGCTTTGATTCTGACCTATTAAAAGAAATAGGTAAGACTATAGATTATCAGATAATAGTGATGAGGGTGCATCCTCATGATAAAGTTTCAGGGCTTAGATTAATTAAAAATTGTTTTGTTGTTAAAGATAAGGCTGATCTTTTCTTGAATTTAAAAAAGAGTATTACTGAGATATACTATAACTTTGAAAAAAGAACAAGATATACATTGAGAAAATCTTTAGGATTAAAAGATGCAGAGTTACTAAGGAAACTTGCTGAAGATCCAACTTGGGGAAATATAATTTATGAAGAAAGTAGTGAAAAAGGAATCCAACTTTTTTCTAAGCTATTAAAGTACCAATTTACTAAGATTGCATTAGAAACGAAAAGAAAGAATAGCAAAGAACTTTTAAGACTTTACTCTTATTACAGCGTTGAGAACATTAAAAAAGTTTTTACAATATTAGGGCAAGAAGGATTAATTAGACTATTCTTTGCTCAAAAAGATGCGTCAGAACCAGAAGTAGGCATGGCGCTCTTTGTATCTAAGAAGTATCTTTATTCTCCAATGGCATACTGGTGGTTAGGAGCCTCTACATACTCAGCTGAAAAGAAAGGATTACCTACTATTTTACAATTTTCTATAATAAATGAATTAAAAAAAGAAGGTTATGAAAGGTACTTTCTAGGTGGTGTAGAAGCAAATTTTAAGCAAGCTTCTAGTGGACCTACCTTGTTTAAAAGAGGATTTACTAGTGATTTTAAGCAAGGTTATTTGCTAATTGATGTACGTGGGGGGCTTCTTAATAAGCTTCAATTCTTGAGTAATCCTGCAATATTTAGATTCATAAGACGTTTAGCAAACTTATAAATGAAAGCTATAATAGAAGTATTAATCAATATAATGCTTGAAAATTCTTTCTCTATTGATCCAGTAGTTTTAATCAATTTTGATGTTGACAACCCTATTGACTCATTTAGTGACGATATACTTTCTGCCAAGATTATAGGATCCAAAAATAGGATAGGATTAAAAAGAATCATTGAAACCTCTGAAAGGTACGATGTTCCATTTACATTCTTTTCTACAGGGCATGTATTATTAAAGGAGTGTAAAGGTCATAAACTAAAAGTTAAAATTGTCAGAGAGAACAAAAGGTATGGTTTTCATATTGGTGAGTATAACTGGCATTCTATAGATCCAGCCTCTAATTATATTGAATACCCGGAATTTTATTATGGTGATTTAATAGATGAGATAGTAAAATCAGGTATAAAACATGAAGTTGCATCGCATTCTTTCTCACATATTCCCTACGCTCTTGTTAATGATGAGATGATTTCTAAAGATCTAAGTATGTCTGTTGAGGCTATAAGTTCTCATAACCTAAAACTTTATTCACTTGCTTTTCCATATAACTTAGCTGATAAATTTTATTTATTGTCAAAATTCGGTATTAAAGTATGTAGAGTAGATCATAGGGCAATACACTCTGTATCCTTAAAGGATAATGTATTAAGAGTTAAAACACACACTACAGACTTAAGCATAGATTCTTTGTATTTATGGCTTAAAATAATAGATCTGTTGATAAAGAGAAAATCCTTATTAAGCTGGTACTTACATCCAATAACTCTCTATGATGAAAACGCATTTAAACTTTTTAAGGAGATTATCAAGTATCTTAAGTACAAACATGTTTACTTTTTAACTTTCAAGGATTTATACCGTACTCTCATTGAAAAGATAGATTAATAGAGAACTCATTGCAAAACCCTCAAGTATATAAGTATGCACGCCACCTCCACGAAACCCATAAAGGTTGAAATAAAAGCTTAAATAGTTTTGCAATGAGTTCAGAGTTTTTATGCTAATTTTGTTTCAAAGTATAGGTACTTTAGTGCATTACAATTGGGCATTACCATTTTATATATTAAAAGAACGCAATAACTTTAAAATTACTACTTTATCCAACGTATTCTCATTTTTGATGGGAGGCTACTATTACTATTTTAAGTCGAATAATGGGTTAAGTATCAAATTTTGTAATATAGGAGTAAACGTAACAGATAATTTCATGAAAAAATTTTCTTTATTTTCTAAGTTCATTAAAACCGAAAAATATGATCTCATACACATCAATGTGCCTGAAGATCCTCTCACTAACATCCTTCTTGATACCAAATTGCCAAAAATCTTTACATTTCACGGTTCGCTTGACATAACAACCCCAATCCCTATAGACAAATGTAAACTTCAAAAGATATTTTCTAAGGTTGATGCATTTGTAGTACCAAGTGATCATAGTGCAAAAACTATACAAGAGATTTGTGAGTTTAAGCCTATTGTTATCCATCATGGTGTAGATTCTTCAATATTTAATCCTGGTATTCCAAGAAATGTTGCAAGGAGAAAACTAGGATTACATATAAATAAGAAAATAATTTTATGGAATGCTAGATTATCACCTGAGAAAAGACTTGAAGATTTGATAATAGCATTATCATTGATAATTAGAGAACGTAATGATGTGCTTGTCCTTGTAAAAACCAGAGCTGAAGTTCCGAGTTATAAAATTAGAATAAATAGACTCATTAAGAGACTTGGTGTAGAAAGGCATATATTATTTGATAAAAAATGGTCACCTCTCATCAAGATGCCCATTTATTACGGAGTTGCAGATTTGTATGTAAATACTTCAGCAACAGAGGCATTTGGATCATTAGCTATGCTGGAGGCCATGGCATGTGGAATACCTACAATAGCCAATAATTCGAGCAGTAATCCTGAAGCTTTAGGAGATGCGGGACTCTTGTATAATGGAGAACCATATGATTTAGCTGAGAAAATATTAGAAATACTCTCTAATGAGAGACTTGCTAGAATTCTTAGCTATAAGTCTTATAAAAGAATTAAAGAAAATTTAACTTTAACACATATTGCTAAAAAATATATTGACCTATATAATAGACTAATGGGTTATTATAGCGATGAGTAATAAGTTATCAATAGTTATCATTAATAAGAATGGTGAAAAATTCCTTAAGAGACTTTTAAGAACGCTCATCAACAGTTGTTCGGATTATTTGTGTGAGATAATAATTGTTGATAATGCGTCTACTGATAAAAGCATTGATATAATAAACGAAATTTATAAAGATCTAAATACCTCAAAGCATCATTTAAAGATTGTACGACTAAAAAGAAATGCTGGTTTTTGTTATGCAGTAAATGTGGGAGTGGCTTTTTCGACTTCTCAATTAGTGGCAATCTTAAACTCTGATCTCTATGTCGATGATGGTTGGTTGATCCCTATACTCAAAATTTTTGAATCATCATCTAGAATTGGTGTAGTGCAACCACTAATATGCTGGTATCAATATCCAGAAAAGGTGCAATCAACGGGCTTATATGCTGATGTTATCGGTAATTATAAGGGTAACCAATTTGATTCTAAAGCGATACTTGCTCCCTTCGGTGCAGCTTATGTTGTAAGACGCAGTGCATTCATGAGAATAGGAGGTCTAGACCCTATTTACTTCATGTATGGCGATGAACTAGATCTTGGTTTAAGGATGTGGTTAGCAGGTTATATGGTAATATTAGAACCCAGCGCTAGAGTTTATCATTACATGGGAGGTGTGACACCATCTTCGACTTACTTCAAAACCTTAAAGTACTTCTTAATGCGTCGCAATCAAGTAATTACATTAATAAAATCATTATCTTTAAAGCATCTTTTAGTAGTTTCCCTTATATTAGCTAAATATAATATTTTTCGTGGAATTATATCAAGAGAGAAACTTAGAGCTATATTGGCTGCATACATGAATATCGCTCATAATGCACGTTACATAATTACTAAGAGACGTTTATATTTAAAAATAAAAGTCTTAAGTGAAGATAAATTACGTCGCTGGGGTCTTCTTAGGCCGCTCATGTGAAGTATTATAAAATAAATTTAGAGGATTTTAAGCCAATGTATGTATGACACAGACTATACATTGTGTCATACAGCATAGGAAGGAAATCTAGCATAGGAAGGATTGCTAGATTTATTGCTATGAAGAAATATCAAGTATATGGAGTTGATATCTCGCCTACAATGATAGACTTGGCGAGAAAGTATAATCAAGACTTACCGAACTTGAAATTCATTGTGAATGATGGTAAAAGCATACCATTTCCATCAAATTATTTTGATTTAGTGTACTCAGTTTTAGTATTTCAACATTTACCTAAAGGTATTGCGGAGTTATACCTCTCAGAAATTTGGAGAGTACTTAAGCCTTCTGGAAAGCTTTGGTTGCAAGTTCCAAGAACACCTATGGTGACACGTCCTCATTTTCCTATTGTATTTCTCTCTCCATACATTCATAGAAAATTTGCAGAGCGTAGACGTAAGGATCTTTCTTTTTCAAGATATTATTCTAGAGGAGAAATAACCACATTATTAAGTCGTTTTAATTTTAAGGTAATTAAAGTAAGAAGAATAATATAAAAATATGGGCACATATGGCTATGCACAACTGCCATTAAGATTATTAAAGAACAGTAAAATATTATGACATGTGATTTAATAATATTAGATGGTGTACCTGCAAGTGGGAAAACTACTCTAGTGAAGTTTTTTGAACATTCATACAATATAAAGTCTTATAACTATAAACGTTTAGGCTTAGTGAACATGCTTACAAAAATGTTAATGAAAATCGCTCCTAGTGTAAGTGAACTACCTAACATACAAGCTCGTAAGTTTACATACGAAGATCCCATAATGGTTGTAGATATAACTTTTTTAAAAAGGATTTCTTTAGTAACTCTTTTTCTTGAAATTATATATAAGTTCATACAATATTCTTTAATCTTTTTACTTAGTCTAGTGAATAAGACAGTAGTAGTTGATGAAGGGCCATCTTTAGGATGGGCTAACTATCTTAACTTATTGTATAGTAAAAATGCTCTAAGACCTAGTAATGTTGTTTTACTTATGAGATTAGATTTACGATCTTTATGGTTTTTATCCAAATTTCATAAAGTTCAAATATATTTCATAGATAGAGACCAAGATAAACTAAATAAATTTTGGTGCTTGAAGGGGCATAAAACCCCATATAATACAAAGTTCGCTAATATGGTAAGATATTCTTTTAAGCTCTTTGCGGAAATAAGCGCAAAGTATATAATTATTAGATATATCTACGTATAGCGAACTTTGTATTAGATATATCTAGTCTATGAGTAGCGATTCTGAAAAGAGATTGCCTTCTAATTTTCCTCTTGTCAGCATAGTAGTTATTAACTATAATGGTAAGCAACATCTTAAAGTTTGTTTAGATTCTCTTTTGAGAACTGATTATCCAAATTTTGAAATCATATTGGTCGATAATGCTTCTACTGATGGTAGTGTAGAGTGGGTTACTAAAAATTATCCTCCTCAAATAAGAATAGTGAGAAATAAAGTTAACTTAGGCTCTTCAGGGGGATATAATGCAGGCATTAGATATGCAAGAGGCAAATATGTAGCCATTCTCAATAACGATGTAGAGGTTGATAAAAACTGGCTTAAGCCACTTGTTGATATACTTGAAAGAGATTCAAAAATTGGAGCAGCAGATTCAAAATACCTAAACTTCTATGAAAGGAATAAGTTCGATTTATCGGTAGCTGCTGGTAGATTCTTGGACTACTTTGGAAATGTCTATACGCGTGGACATGGAGAGAATGATGAAGGTACCTATAATAATTTATGCAGAGTTTTCGTTGCTCTAACTATTTTTAAGAGGGATGTAATTTTTAAGGCTGGTTTATTTGACGAAGATTTCTTTTACGGTTACGAAGATGTGGATCTTTCATGGAGAATAAACTTAATGGGGTACAAAATTTATTATATACCGAATTCTATAGTTTACCATAAATCAGGCGCTACCGTTAAGTTTAATAAGATAACAAGACCTGAATTCTACATAAGAGATAAGAAAAATAGGTTGGTCACTTTAATTAAAAATTATTCTCTTGAAACTTTGGTTTTCATAATTCCTATTGTCTTATTTGAATATTTAGGATTATTAGTTTACTTGATTCTAAAAGGTAAAAAAGTGCATGCGTTATGTGTGATTAAAGCTATTATTCAAGTATTTAAGTCATTTAAAGAAATATGGAAAAAGCATCTCTTTGTTAACCAAATTAGAAAACTGTCTGATAGCGAAATTAGAAAGCTCATGGTTCCCTATGCTGGATACCTTAAAGATTTCTTAAAAATTTAAATACGCCTTTAGTGGAGTTAATAGTATGGAGTGGAAAGATAAAAGAGTTTTAGTCACAGGTTCAACTGGAAGATTAGGAAAGGAAGTGGTTAGAATTCTTAAGGATCTAACTTTTCTTCTACATCCTACAAGACAAGAGTTAGATATCACAAACAGAGAACAAGTTTTTTTGTATATTAAAAATAACCAACCAGACATAATCATACATTTAGCAGCTTTAGTTTCAATAAGGAAGTGCGAAGAAAATAAGGAACTGGCATGGAAAACTAACGTTGGTGGAACTAAAAATCTATTAGATGCGTGCGTAGCGTTTAACAAGCAATGTTACTTTGTTTATATGTCTACACCATGCGTTTTTTCTGGTGAAAATGGTCCGTACAACGAGCTGTCTATACCTTACCCTAAGCACTTTTATGGATTAACAAAGCTTGTTGCTGAAACTTTAGTGTTAGCTTCACCTTTAGAGAAAAAAATTATCTTACGTGCTAACTTTGTTCCAAAAGAAAGATGGCCATATCCAAAAGCCTTTGTAGATAGATATAGTACATATCTTTTTGCTGATGATGTTGCTGAGGCAATAAAAGAAATTATAGAAAAGGAAGTAACAGGTGTTCTTCATATTGTTGGTGATAAAGTAATGTCAATGTATGAACTTGCAAAACTAACAACTCCTGATATTCAACCTATGACCATGGCTGATTATGATGGCCCACCACTAACAGTTGACATGAGGTTAGACACCATATATCCTGAGTGGAAAAAATTTAAAATAAGTAGTCCAAATGAGAAAAAGAAATAAAATAGAAAAGTCTTCATGTAGTTACTTTAGTAAGTAGAACATGAACCTTGATAAATCATATTTAAGAAGTTCCATTTTTAAAAATTCAAATGTTTTAATAACTGGAGGTACTGGTTCAATAGGATTAGAAATAACTAAAGCTCTTCTTTATTTTAAGCCTAAACAAATTCGCCTTTTTAGTAATGACGAAAATGGACTGTTTGAAGCTAAAACTATTTTCAATAAGTATCCTGAAGTAACTTACGTCTTCGGCGATGTCCGGGATGTGCAAAGCATAGAAAATGCAATAAAAGATTGCGATATTATTTTTCATGCAGCAGCGCTAAAGCATGTGCCGTTCTGTGAAGATAATCCTTATGAAGCCATCTCAACTAATGTGCTTGGTACGCAAAATATGATTAGCAGTGCAATTAGATATAATATTCAAAAATTTGTCTTTATAAGTACTGACAAAGCTGTTAACCCGATAAGTGTGCTGGGGGCTACTAAACTACTTGGAGAAAGATTGGTAATGCGAGCAAGTAAATTAGTAAGTAAACCAGTTTTTTCTATAGTTCGGTTTGGGAATGTACTCGGTAGTCGAGGTTCTGTTATTTCAATTTTTGAAAAACAAGTAAAAGAGGGAACTGAAATAACTGTAACTGACCCTAATATGACTCGATTTATAATGCTACCTTATGATGCTGCTAGATTAGTTTTATATGCAACTGAGTTAGCAAAACCTGGAGAGATATTCATACTTAAAATGAAAGCTGTTAAAATTGGAGATCTAGCTGAAGCTAGTAAAGAATTCTTTGCAAAGCTTTACCATAAGAACCAGTACAACATTAAGATTAAAATAATTGGTTCTAGACCTGGAGAAAAAATTCATGAAGAACTTATGACAGAAACTGAAGCTTCAAGTTCTATAGAAACTGAATATTTTTATATTGTTAATCCTCATCCTGAAAGAATTAAATCATCAAAATCTTTAATAAGACCTTCATTACATATGAGAACGTATATCTCAAGTAATGCTCCACTAGTTTCTAAACAAGATATAATCTCACTATTATCTCAACTATATTATTTTAATGTCAAAAAGTGTAGAAGAACAAGAAATTTCACTCTAGAATCACATAAGCGTTTAATAAATAGAAAATGATTTCCATGATTAGGTTGCTAATTCCTACATAAAGATATAAATTTCTATCTAATTTTACTGAATTTATATTGAATCTATAAAACTTCCTAATTTACACGTGTTTATGAACATTTTTAATCGCGCCTTTAAATGCCTTTAATACATCTTTTTGGGCCAGACGGCTCTGGTAAAACTACCTTAGCTAAAGCCTTAGCTAAAAAGCTTGAAGATAATGGTTTTAATGTCAGAATCTCATGGATGAGAGGTACTCACATGCTTGCTTCTCTGCTTGCTAGGTTTCTCTCTAAGCTCGTTACTTTCAAAGGATTCAATAATCCTTACTACGGCATATCGATTCCAAACCATATGAAAAGAATGTGGCAACTAATAGAGTTTGTATCAGTTTTGCCTATCTTACTTGTCAGATTTACGCTACCTAGCCTTTTGGGCTATACGGTTATAGCTGAAAGGTATATTCCGGATTTTCTTGTTTGGGTTGTTATAACAACAGATGACCCCAGTTATCTCAGTTCTATTAGTGCAAGGTTTCTCTTAGCTTTAGCTTTAAGAGCAAAAGTTAAAATTTATGTTAAAGCAGACCTTCAAAAGCTTATTGAAAGGAGAATGGATATGGATCCATCTTTCATTATGAAGCAGCTTATACTCTATGAAAAATTAGCAGAATGTATGGACTCTTTAACTCTTGATACGACAAATAGGAGTGTAAATGAATCAATGAATATTCTTCTTGCATTTTTGGATAAAAACTTGAAGTAGTATGTATAAAGCATCAACAAAACATCTCATCAACCTTATAAAGGAGGATGGTCAAAAGATGGAAGTAGATCTTAGTTCTTTAATTGATCTTGCATCTAAAAATAAGGTTCTTCTTCAGTTACTCGTTAAACTTGATATTAAGAATTCTTTAAGGGAATCACAGGAAGAGACTATAGGAAATATTGTTCGTTTGGTTGAAATTTTGTCAAAGGATTTGGATGGTTTTAGTTTTGTTTTTTTTAAACTTGTTAAGCCTGTGAGTTATGTTCCGGCTGATGTTGATGTTTTGGTTAAATCTGATGAAAGAGAGGAAATAATTAAGAGAATTAAGAGATTAGGTTTTAGGGTTAAGGTTAAGGAGCCTTTTTGTACTACTCTGGTTAAAGGTTCGTTCATAGTTGATGTTTATGTTCATCCAACTCTTGGTGAAATGATTTACATGGATGGTCAAAGACTTCTCGATTATGTTAGTATTAAAGAATTTTATGGAATAAAAATTAGAACGCTTGAAGGTTATGTTGAAGCTTTGGTTTCTGCAGCTCATGCAATTTATAAGGAGCGTATTTATACTTTAAATGACTACTTTACTGTTAAAGAGTGGGTAAGGGAAGAAACTTTTAGGCTTGCTAAAGAGCTGAAATGTTCTTCTGTATTAGAGTTTGCTATAAAAATTAATGATGCTATTGATAAGGGCTTAATTGAAGTGCCTTATAAGATACCGGTGTATACTTGGGCTAAGTTATTAGTTCAAAAGGTTTTAAGAGATCCTTTAACTAGGTCAACGAGTAAAAATCTAGTAAGAGTTCTTGGGACTAGGCGTGGTATGGAGTTGCTTAAGTCTAAGTTTACAAGAGAAAGCTATTAAATGATTTTGTGAGAAAAAATTAGTATTTCATGATTCATTCATGGGAGCATAGTTTATTTGTTAAGAAAAATTAAAATGTACGAGGAAAGAGCTGATGGATATTCGGATTCTTTTAGTAAAGTTTATTGGTGAAAGAGGCTGTATTCTAGATGTTGGTTCAGGAGTTTTCAGTAAAAGTTTGCTATAAACGGAAACTCGATTATCATTAGACATTCAGAAAAAGAAGAGAAGTAAAGGGAGAAAATACGAATCTTCTATCAAGTGTGAAGCTTTCGGAAGAAGGCGTAAAGTATATTGCTCGAAAGATTAGAGAAATAGTTACCTGATAGAAGATTTAAGGGGTTGGGTAAAGCTTGGTGAGGGGTTTGAAAGTGGAAGAGGGCTTTATTCCTGATTCTTTATATGGTAAGATAGTAAAGTATATGCCTATTCCATCTGTAGAGGCGATTATAGTTAGGGATGGTAAGCTCTTATTTTTAAGGAGGAAGAATAGTCCTGCTAAGGGCAGTGGTGGTTTCCTGGGGGAGGAGAATTAGAAGGGGGGAGCACACATTTACAAACCTATACTTAGTCACAATCAATCCAGTCTCCTCCTTAACCTCTCGAAACAAAGCCTCCTCAATATAATTAACAAAATATATGATAAAGTCACTATAAGGTTTATAAGATTCTCCAATTTGATATTAGTATTAAACAATTTTGCCAAGAACTTTTAAAGACTTATGGAATAAAAGATTCAAAAATATTTATTTTGCCTCAATTCATTGATTCAAATAGATTTCGAAGCCATGTAAACAAAGAAGAATTAAGGGAAAACTAGGGCTGAATAAAGACGAGATTATAATCATGACTAGCGGGGTTTTTAGGGCAGGGAATTATTCAGCAATGTTAAAATTTATAAGAGCATTTGCTCGCCTAGAAAGCGAGTTTAAGAAAAATCTTTCGCTTGCGATAATAGGCGTTGCTCATAGAAAAGAGTTTATCTCAAAAGCAATCGAAGAAGGGAATAAAGTAGACTTAAAAGTAAAGTATCTAGGACCATATTCTAAGGAGATGCTGAATCATTACTTAAGGGCTTCGGATATAGTTCTCTTTTTAAGCTTAAAAAATTTAGGATCATGTTTTAATACCCCAATAAGGTTTTCTGAATATCTAATGAGCAGAATGCCTATATTGGCTGTTGATTTGCCTAATGTAAGAGAATATTAAGAGATGAAAATTTCTTATTCGATATTAATAACGAAGAAGATATCTCTAATAAGATAAAAAATTTAATTAATTAATAAGAGAAGAGTTGATCAGAATATATCCAAATACAAAAATTTATATTGCTGCCCCTGCAGCTACCTTTACTGGGGGTCCTGAGTCATTACATCAGCTAGCATACCATCTTAAGAATGATTTAAATGTTAATGCTTATATGTATTATTTTCCCTCTAAACATCCTAAACCCGTACATCCTAACTATGAAGAATATAGAATTCAATTTGTCAATCAAATAGAGGATGATAAAGATAATATTTTAGTCGTTCCAGAAATAAGTAGAGGTATAAAGTTGCTTGAGCATTTTCGTCATATAAGGAAAATAATTTGGTGGCTAAGTGTAGATAACTTTTACTTATCTAATGTATTTGAACCTAAATCAAATCCCTTTATAGGTATACGAATAATGATAAACAACATTTACTATAAGTTTATGAGAGAAAATTTATTTGACATTGCCGAGATCGCATTAAAGGATGAAAAGTTTAAAAGGTTTAAATTACCTGAGCATGTAAAGAAGGCAGATTTTCATTTTGCGCAAAGCTTTTATGCATTAAATTTTATTAAAAGCAAAGAAATAACTCAAGATAAAATCTACTATTTACCAGACTATCTTAATAAATCTTTTCTTGAAGCCCAAACAGATCTATCTAAAAAAGTAAATATAGTAGCATATAATCCTATGAAAGGATTTGTTTTTACTAAAAAAATAATCTCTTCAGCAAAAGATATAAAATTTGTACCTTTAATCAATATGAGCAGAAGAGAAGTTATAAAGATACTTCAGAGAGCTAAGGTCTATATAGATTTCGGTAATCATCCCGGGAGAGACCGTATTCCGAGAGAAGCTGCTATTTTAGGTTGTTGTGTAATTACTGGTAAAAGAGGTTCAGCAGCTTTTTTTGAAGATGTTCCTATACCAAATGAATACAAATTCGAAGACAAAAAGAAAAATATACCAAAAATCATAGAAAAAATAAAAGATTGTTTTGAAAACTTTGAAGAAAGATATAAAGACTTTAATTATTATATAGAAGTAATAAAAAATGAACCACAAAAATTTGTAGAAAAATTAAAAAAGATATTTGTAAAGGAGGAATAAAATGTTGGCAATCAGATTTATTCGATTTTTCATGATGAGTTTTGTATTTTTAAATTAAAAGAAAGAAAAAGGTTTAGAAGTTTATGGTATAGAGCCTGATAAAATTAAGTGCAAGTTATGTGAAAAGAAATCCCTAAACGTTTTTTGTGGTTTTCTTGAAGAATCACATTTTAAAAGTTACTTTTTTGATGTCGGACGTGGCAACTTAAGCTCACCCCCTTAGGTGGTTGTAGTACAACATGAAAAGCTTTATAAACAGGTTCCAACACAACATTGACCTCCTAAACCTCTCACTCCTGTCCAACGGATTCGAGTTATACTGTTGACAGACAATCTTACAGATTATGATTATGCTGTTTGTCTCAAGGTTTAGAGTTCTTATAGTAGCGCTTTCAATATCAATCTTTTTAATGGTCTTCAGTTTTGTGAATCTCTATTATCAACCTTTCTCTATTGCTTGGCTTAGGCTTGTTGATATCTCTTTGTGGTTACTTTCTATAGGCTCTATGGTTGCTGGTTTCTTAGATCTTTTATTATTTTGGAGGAAAAGTCCTTTACTTTCAACTCTTTTATTTACAGCTGTGAGTACGGGTGTTGTCGTTGTTGCTAGAGTTTCTTCAGCTATTTATAGTCTTTTAAAGACTAGCTTCTATATACAGCTCATTGGGGGTTCTATAGTGGATGATGTATCTTATAAATTAGCTTCTATAGCTATTCTCGGATCGTTCATAGTGTTGTCATCTACAGCTATAAGCACATTGTATAAAGAGCCTGTAGTGTTTCGTAAAAGCCCAACTCTTTATTCGTCATTGATATATGTGACAAAGGCTTTTAGTGGTATTGGATTGAAATCATTTTACATAGTTTCTTTTGCTATAGGTTTTGCAATAAGGCTTTATTCTGAATTAAAGTATTTAGATCTTCCGATAGGTTATGATACTCTTGAATACATATCTGTTGCTAGAGACTTTTCTTATCAACCAAAAGTTTTAACAACGTATTTATGGCTTGGTGGATGGAGAAACGTTCCACCGTTGCTAACCTGGATCCCAGGTTTCTTAGCATTAGTAGGTATTGATCCATGGATTTTCTTTAAAATCTATCCACCAATTGCGATGGGGGTCATGTCCATGATTGCAGCAGCCATAACTTATAAGCTCTCCAACTCTAAATTGGTAGCGTTAACATCTTCGCTAATAATAGTCTTTAATCCCTACATACTTGGACAAAGTCAACAATTGCATAGACATGTTCTCGGAGTGGTCATGCTCCTGATATATCTCTATCTTTGTGAGACGAAAGCGAGGTCTCTATACAGAGCATTTGCCCTGATTATTACCACGTTATCCTATGAGCTTGCAGCCGTAATCGCACTATTGCTCTCTATAGTGGAAGCCATAATGTCCAGAGATCAGAGGAGTAGAAATGTGTTCACGCTTTCTGCAACTTTATCACTATTAGCGTTACTGTGGTATATAGGTTGGGGAAAACCTATAATGGCTTTGACCTCAACGGAGGTTTACGTTGCTGGTGGCACAGAGTATGATCCTGGATCAACATTGAAGTATACTATAATCTGCACACTTCTCTTAACACCATCACTTACGATAATCCCTATATGGAGGCGCATAGATTGGAGAGCTAAGCTCTCTATAGTAATGCTCTTCATAGCATTTGTATTGCCGGTACTTAGTGTAATTGCGCCTGTGATGCAGTATAGATGGTTTATGATGTTACTAACCTTAGTAACACCATACACTGTTGCAGGTTTAGCAAGGTTAAGCAGAAGATTTCTTGCTTTAGTAATGCTTAGCATTGTAGTTCTGGGCTCGGCATATCCATTTACAGAATACGGCTTTGTGCATTTTAGGATATGGCCGAGTGCATCTATAGTTACAGCAAAATATTATCCGTGGAAAATGGAACCTGCGGTAACAAATATTACAGATGTAGAGAATGCCGTAAAAATAATTAGAACATATAATAAAGATGAGGTTTTAGTTGAGTTACGTTTTTATCCACAGTTTCATTTATACATTAGAAATCCGATGAATATCACAATTGCAGACCCTACATTACCTATAGCAATAAGCTATGCTGTTTCTAAGAATTTGACAAGAGTACTCGTTATAACTGACATGAATATGTCTAGACAGTTAGAGGAGTTTAAAGCAGAGCCAGATCTCTATAACACAACAATGCTTTTGCAACTTGGCAAAGAAAAAATTGTGAGTATTGATAGGATAAAATGTGAGGTTCTATACAGAGGAAGCGCGTTTAACATTTACGTAGTTGAAATCGCTAAAAACATGGGGTGATTTAGTTAAATGTAAGGGACGGGTATTTTTATTGTTTATGTTTTTAGATTAGCGATGGGTGGGCTGAGTTTATGTGGTGGGAGGTCTCTATATTTGGCTTGATTACTCTTCTCTGGGATCATGTTTATTGTTTTAAGGTCTCTATAGTTGAGCTGGTTTCCTGAGGAGTATGGTTTCATAATTGTTGATGATGGTTCTGTTGATGGTAGTTTGAGGAGGTTAGAGGGTTTCTTGGAAGGAGTAGTCTAAAGAAGATAATCGGGTTAAGTAGGAATCTTGGTTTACTGGTGGAAATAAATTGGGTAGGGAAAACGTGTTATTCTCGTAAATAATGATGTATTGTGACTGAGAATAATCTAAAGCTCAAGTGTCGTCAATTATAGAATAAAATCCAATGAAATCCACAATCTTATTATCAAGTCTAAGAATATTCCTTGAACAACACCAAACTAGAAAGACTCTAAAACATCACATAAAGCCTTAGCATAGTGTTGTCATTTGTAGTAAAATTAGCCTTATTACTTAACTTAATACATAATAAGATTGATTGGTTAAAGAAAAGTAATATTATATAACTGATGATGCTATAGCTTTACTAAGAAATCATCGCTAAAAGTTCGTAGATCTAACACTTATCATTAAGGCGGTTTAGTTATGTAAGATAATTATGGGTATAATGATTAATTATAAAATACATTACAGCTACTTTTTTATAAAATCTCTTTCAATAGGCTAAGATACTCAAAGTCGTATTCTCTTGCTGGTTCAAGTGTAGTGCTTTCGAAGAAGTCGTTAAATGTGCCCAGCATTATTATTTTGGGGTTGTCTGTATATGAAAGTATTATTCTTAATCGTGTTTCAAATTTTTCTGGGGAGCGTTCTAAGGGTATTGAGTTCGGATTTCCCCAATTAACGTATCTGTTGTCGAATTCTGGTGTTGTAAATGGAATGAGTTTCTTAGAGTTT
>Ga0272445_1000921_pt1 | contig 24732 bp, 23 predicted proteins | sample YNPCB0031_FD_194404 | JGI IMG/M metagenome (GOLD analysis project Ga0272445, IMG submission 194404) | Hot spring sediment microbial communities from Yellowstone National Park, WY, United States - YNP-CB-003-1 | ecosystem: Environmental > Aquatic > Thermal springs > Hot (42-90C) > Sediment... | reverse complement strand
GTCCATGCCCACCAGCTGGAAAACCACATAGATACATCTTCAAGATCTTCGCTCTAGACACAATCCTAGATGTTAAGCCAGCAGCATCCAAGAATGAAATTCTAAAAGCTTTAGAAAACCATATAATTGGAGAAGCAGAACTAACTGGGATATTCTCAAGATAGTAGCAGTCATCAATTAAGAACCGGAGCATCCGACTATCTACTATAGCTTGAGTAGTTTTCGGAGACGACGTTTGAAGACTAACCCATAGATGAGATAGCCTATGTTATCGAGGATTTAGCTGAAGAGCTCATCATAGGGGTTAAGGTGATGGAGTTCTACGACATAAAGCTAGACCCCTCAACAAACAAGATAATAGTAGGGAAGAATTACAGCTCCTTTGAGCTTTACGCCTAGGATCAATATACCTCCTCGTTACAACATTAAAGCGTGTTGGAAAAATCTTACTGACGTGCTTGAAGGAGAAGGATTATATTCGATGTGTTAAGGGTTGTTGCGAGAGTGGAGAGATGAGATATTTTGAGTAGAGTGGATATTGTGAGAGCTACTATGTGGCTGCTTTCAGTTATAATTGTGGTTGTGCCTATAATCTACGGTATGAGTAGTTGTGGATGGAGTATTCAAGCTTTTGTTATGCCTTCACATAGTCCTCCGAAGATCGACTTCCATGTTGAGTCTTCGGGTTTAAGGTTTGAGGATAAGCAGCTTCTCCCAGTCTTTAGGGTTACTAATCTAGGAGAGGTTAGGATTGTTTTTGAGTCTTTGAATGCAACTGTCTATGGACCTGACGGTGAGGCTTTAGCTCCAGCTATACTATATAAACCCGTCGTCTCTCAACCAAATTCTACGGAAGCCCTTATACTGAAGGTCGGCTTTGATGAAGCAACGTTCAGGAAGCTTCCATCATATTTTGAAGGTCGAGAACGTGTAGACTTTGAGGTTAAAGGTGTGGCCTCGATACATGTCTTTGCCTCAAAGGTAACAGCGCCTCTCTCTATCTCGTTTGAGGTTAGCTTAACGGACATCATAAAGATGGTGGGCTGAGGTGTAGGGCTTGAAGCTTACCAAGACTCTCTTGTTAAACCATAAAGTTAATCTCATTGGGCTAGCCTCATCGCTCCTCCTCTTCTATACTGCTCTATCTAATAGAGCTTGGTGGGTAGTGAGGGGAGGGAGTGGGGGAGAATATACGTTTCTAGCCGACGTCTCACCATTCAATATCGTGTTAGAGGTTTTAGGCAAGCCTGTAACGATACCGATAATACCATACCTATGCTTGGCTGCTAGACTCAGTATCCTACTAGCAGCTACAACGATTTTTGTAGGCTCGCTACTAGCCGGTAAGACGTGGTCGAAGCCTATGATGAGCTTGAACGGTCTAGTACTGCCGATAATCTTCATATTTGTACTCTACACGGGTTTGAGTCTAGCTAAGCTATATATCGGTGTAAGCATACCGATGTATGGAGAATCCACTTTAAACTATCTAGTCTCTTACCGTGGGTCTGGCGTAGTTACGGAGACCCCTGTCACAGCATCTCTCACAGAAGAATACTGGATAGCATTTGTAGCCGGCACCCTCTCCGCTTTAGCAAGGATTGTACATAGCAAGCCCGCTCCTCAAGAAAGATAATGAATAACATTCTTAGCATGCTTCACAGACAACATCCATATCCTAACGCCTTTACGTATCCCAAGGTTTACAGATGTTGTGGAATGCGATCTTTCTATGTTAGAGTTAACTTGAAGCTAGGATTAAGAAGCTAGATATTTATATTCAATTTGCTGGAAGATTTTAATGATTTGTTGTACTCAGGGCGTGTGCAACAATTATTTGCTATATTACTCATAAGTGTATTTATAAACTTTAAAGCTACACTTATAAGTAATATAGGAAGAGTTTTACGAATTGTTAGACACGCCCTGAGAAATTTAGTATTAGTATGTATTTAGTGAGTTGTCCGCCCATCGGATGTTTTAAATCTAAGTGTATGGTATTATCGTTAGAGTATTCTACTAAATACTTTGCTATATCGTCTGGCGGAATGAATTTATACTGGAGTTTCTCGTGTCTTTCCCGAGGGACATGCCTCGCAAGAAAGGTTCAGGATGCAGGTCGAAGAAGAAGGCTGAGGAGGTTCAGGAGAAGCCAGCTGAAGAAGCTGCGGCAGGACAGCCCAGTGGATGAATGTGTATTCTATCAAAGTTGCGCTCTAACTAAAGGCTATGGATTACTAAGCTAGAGTGTTAGGGCCATCAAAACAAAGTGTATAAGGAATTTAGGTAAGAGTAGGTCATCTCAATGCAGTTTTCCGGGCGTAAGTTAGGGTTATTTTTTGTAATGATTGTTTTAAATGTTTACGTTATCATTTGATAGTGCGGAGTCTATTTTAACCTACTTAGGAGACCTGTTTATCAAGTCCACTAGTTTCTCCCTGAACATTTTAACATTTTCTATAGCATTTCTTACAACATCTTCTGGAAGCCAGTCTTCATGGAAGTTTTGATGGAGGGAGGTTGCTGAAAACCAGAGGTTTAGGATCTCTCTGTCTTTTTCTTCTCTGCTCAGCTTTGCAACGTATTCGTGGAGTTCTCTATGGCTTCTAAGCTCTTCTCCCTTACTTGCAGCTACGGCTTTCACGATCTGGGAAGCTGCGCCCCATGCTTTCTCTGATGCTTGTACGAAGTCCCCCCTCCCTAGGAATTCTTCCGCCTCATCTATGAACTTCTTAGAGAGCTTTAAATAAACTTCAACTTTTGCATCTACGTCTAAGGGTTCGTTGAGAGCTTTTGATAAAGCTTCTATTATCAATTCTTCTTGAGAAGCTCCAGTCTTCTTAGACTCTTCTCTCAACTTCTTCTCGATTTTTCCTGGCAGTATAACTGAGACCAAGGCCTCACCTAACCTTGTAGAACCTCTTATAAAATCCTATCTTAATCGGAGTTGATCCCGTCAACTTTAACTTGAGTTTCTCTTTACGTCTATAGCCTGCCCTTCTAATTCAATGCATCTACCGACCATGTAATAGATAGGGGGTTCTGGGCTACATAGTCCATCAAGGACTACATATCCCTTTCCTCTTGATTGGCTTATTGAGAGCTCCTTGGGGGGAGCATTCTCCCGGCATCTAAATATTAAATACAGCTACAGCATCTCTACCCATTACTATTCTATTGCCATAGCTGAATGGCGGTTTAGGTTAGCTAACATTGTAGGCTTCGGTGAAAACGTTTGAGAATACTTTATCGGCTCTATCTGAGATGCTCTTGACCCATCCCTGCTTAAGCTCTACACCATATGGCCCCAGCACGTACCCATTCTTCCCCATAACCCTGTATGTTACTATGAGGCTCTCTTCACCGAGTCTCTCTCCATTGAGTATCTTGAATCCTCCAGCTTCATCCACCCTTATCCTAAAGTACCCCTCTAATAGATACTTCACCTTCATGTCTCCGCAAACCCTGAGATTGCCAATCCTTCCTGGAAGCCAGCTGGCAAACTCGTATTCTGCTTTATTATAACTCCACTGGTATCCTAGATAGTTTTCTTGCAGTATCGTTGAAGAGTAATGCTGGTAGACCAGCGTTAAGGAGATGGGGAGAACGATCGCGGCCAGACACATCACTCTCAAATGTTTCCCTCTGAAGAAATCAATGATCCTTACTAGCCCGTTTGATGCAAGTATGAAGACTGGTGGGAGAACGTGGTTTGCAAGCCTATAGAAGAGTGTTAGAGAAAGGGCTGGCTGAGCTCCAAACATAGAGTATGCCTGGAGTGAAAGGATCGCTGAGAGCCACCCAACCATATGGTACGTGTTTCCCGAGCTTTCCCTCCGACTAGAACTACCGATTCCGAAGCTAACGAGTAATCCAAGCATAAGCAGTATCGAGAGCTGTATTACTATGCTTGCTGGCAGCTTTGGAGAACCTGGTAGAACTGGGGATAACTGGTTTATCAGCAGGATTGTGAGTGAGGCGGCTACGTATAAGGAACCCCAGACTATAAATAAGCTGATGGGGGGCGTGCTTGCCCCGCTTCCGGTCAGGGCGTAGTACGAGAGTAGGAGTGAAAGCACTTGGAAGGATGTGACCGATAAGATGTCCGAAGTAGTTAACGAGAAAGCCACCCCTCTAAGAGCATATAGAGGATAATAGATTGCTCCTAGAATTAAGAGTGTAATCAGAGCTGGTATTAACCTTATGGGGCCATCGTCATCAACCCATCTTAGCAGAAGCCTCAACACGAGTATGCTTGAGAAGATCGCTAGGAGGAGGAAGTATTGGAGGTGGTGGCTCATAACGATTGCCGCCCCGGTGATGGATAGGAGGATGCATCTCGTCACGGTGCCGCCGGCTACGAAGACTAGGTATAGGTAGGTAAAGAAGACTAGCAGGATGAATGTTTCCTTGGTTACACCGGAAGTGAATATGGCTTGGTATCCTCCTAGAGCTAGCAGTAGGGATGAGACTGCGGCTGCGGCTCTGCTGCCTATAGTCTTCTTAACTATCATGTAGAGTATGATTGGTGTAAGCGAGGATGTAGCTGGGAAGAGTATACGTTCCACATCTAAGACTCTAGCATTAAGTATTATTGATGCGATGGCTCCGAAGACCTGGCTTGCAGGCCAGTAATTGTTGTAGCCATCGAAGACTTTGTCTTCCAAGCTGATGGGCGTGTGTCTCAGTAGGTTTTCCGTGTTGAATATAAGGGGCCAGGAGTCTGTTGAGAATGGTAATGCTGTTAGGAGCGTTGGGTATAAACGTATCGAGAATGACGTTATGATGGTTATCGAGAGCAGGATGTCTATCCTATCCATATGTAGATGCTCTAAGTTTTTAATGAATCTATAGCGGTCTTCGTAGATACTAAGCTGACTACGCTTGCTAATCCAGCTGATGCCAGAGATATCGTAGCATTCATGATAGGCTTGACAGTGTATGTACCTATGATGAGCAGGCCGTTCTCTGATAGGATTTTAGACGTCATGTATCCTATTGCTGAGCCGGCCAAGCCAGCTAGAAGAGAGGATACCGATACTATTAACAGGACCGTGGAATATATTCTCCTAGATCCGCCTATGCTCTTGACTATCGAGATTTCTCTGGCATGGTCTAGTACGAATAGTTTTGATGCAGAGTTTATCGTTAATACTGAGCCTGAGAAGACGAGTACCGCTATGCTCCAGAAAGATGCTTCATTCAACTTAACCTCCCTTGACATGAATTCCTGCATGGACTCGACTGCGCTTCTAACGATGTATCTTGATGTTATAGTTCCCGGGCTTGCTGAGAATAGTAGACTGATAATCCTGCTCGCTTTAGACGCTGGCTTCTCCCCTGCACCTCCTCCAGCTATAGCTTTCGATAGGTTCTCTCTGGGTAGAAGCTCCCCGCTCATCTTAACCCTCATCATTGAGACAGCGTTGACCGGCAAACCTCTAAGCCACTGGGCAGCCTGAATCGTTACGAGTATTTCGTCATCGAGTGATGTCTTAGACTCGTATACTCCGACAATCTCTACTTCTATGAAGTTCCCCGTAAGGATTGAGCGGAGTAGTACTCTATCATTGGTCTTCAACCCTAATCTCTTGGAGGCTTCTACACCGACTACAGCCTCGAAATACTTGTTCCCGTCTATGAATACGCCATCTAACATCTTTAATTCCACGAAGTCTTCCAGAGATCTTGAGTCGACTCCCCTAACAACTACCGGTTCATCGTTGGGTAGCACTGCTATGGAGACTACCTCTGGGCTCACGGCTTCGACGCCGCTAGTCGACATCAGCTCATTGTATATCGCTAGGGAGACGACGCTTGTCTGCGGAGACTTTGCATTAGCCCCATATATCACCATAATGTTCCCGGTATTTGTTGTTAGTAGGTTTGAGATTGTATGGAATACCCCAAGCGAGATGCATGCTGTGAAGGCAACGATAGCTGAAGCCGTAGCTACTATGATGAGTATTAGGGTAAGCTTTCTCCATCTTATAATCTTGAGTAGCGTCGTAGACATCTCTTACATTTTCATTTTAGTTGCCTTGATTATAGGCGGTATCGAGCCCATTACCGATAACACGATACTAACAGCTGAGATTAAAGCGAGGTCATTCAATGTCAGCATTGGAGGCTGGTAAGCCTCCACAGACAATGCAAGTGAGAATACTCTAAAGATAACCTGTGATGAAGCTATCCCTATAGAGATGCCGGCGAGGATGCTTATCAAGGATGCTATCAATGCTTTGTAGAATAGGAATAGCCCTGTCTTCTTCTTCGATAAGCCAATGTTTCTGAGGGAAGCGACTCTATCCAACGAGTCTACACATATTTTTAGGCTTGCAAAGTATGAGCTAGCGAAGACTACTACGCATACCGCTAACGCCCAGTTTCTTATAGTGTTGAACGTTGACTCCACAATATTCGTGATAGCTTGGGTGGCTGGCTGTAGAGGTATAATCCTCAAGTCTAAGTATCCGAGCTGCTCGCTATCTAGCTCTCCAGAATATTCTATCAACGTGACTTTCCCATTAAGACCTGGTGTTAGCCTCCAAGCTTCTTCAAGCTGTACCAGGATTTCTTCATCATATGGGCAGCTGCATCTCAAAACTCCAGTCACCTTGAAAAAATGTTTCCCATCCTCAACCTCTATTATGAGGTAATCGTTGACTGAGATGTTGAGTCTCTCAGCCAGCAATACACCTACGTTGGTTTCAGAAATATTCTTAGGAATACTTCCTCGGAGGCTGACATGTCTGAAACTGTAGAGGTTGCTTAGATTAGCTCCTCTTAAAAATGTTTCAAAGCTTTCAACGTCTTTAATCACTTTACAGGGTCTCACTAGTTGTGGGAGAGCTTCAAAGCCCCTACCCTCTAGAATATCTTCAAGAAGCTTGTAGTCTATTATGCTCTCACTTAGAGTGCTTGCAGAAGAATTCATGATTATATAGTGATTGTAACTATGCCTGGGCATGATCCCAGTTATCTGCTCTAGATAAGCGTTTCCGATAGCTAATGGGATGACTGCTACAGCTACCAGTGAGCCTATTGTCAGAATATATGAGAGTAGATGTTTTGGCTCGCCTAACAGATCCTTGAACGCTAACTGTAGAATAAGCATCTAAAAATTAATATCTAGAGGAGAGGTTAGAGATTGTAGATGAGTAAAGCTATCGAGCTCGTTAATGTATGGAAGCATTATGCCAATAATGTATCAGTCCTGAGAGGCGTCAACTTATCAGTACCGGTCGGCGGCTTCATCTCGATAAGAGGCAAGTCTGGAGCTGGTAAGACTACTCTTTTACGGTTGATAGGCTTGCTAGACCGTCCGACAAGCGGACAGGTATTCATCCTCGGATCAGAAGCCTCAAGGATGAGCGATGGAGAAGCATCGAGGGTAAGGCTGAAGCATATAGGCTTCATCTTCCAATCATTCAACCTCATCCCATCGCTTACAGTCCTAGAAAACATTGAGCTACCCATGGCCCTGCTGGGGGCTGAGAAGAGGGCTAGACGTAGGAGAGCCGCCGAATTATTGGAGAGATTCGGCATGGAGAAGCTTGCCAACAGGTTTCCAGCAGAGCTAAGCGGTGGAGAACAACAGAGGGTAGCGATTCTAAGAGCTTTAGCAAATAGCCCAGACATAATCTTAGCGGATGAGCCTACATCAAACCTGGATGAAGAGAATAGCAGGCTAGTGTACGAGCTGCTCAGTGAGATCAATCGTGACAACCTGGCCACAATCGTAGTGACGGAGGTTAGTCTGGAAGAAAAGCTGCCGTCGAGCGAAGACTATCTATTGAAGAATGGGGTACTGCGTAGGCTGAATCCATGACGTGGATGCTCAAGACTTACATTGTTGCATGTCAAGCTGATAGAGCCGTCTCATATATCTTTCTCGAGGCTTCTCTGTAAAACATTACGTTGGACCCTATCTTCCGCAGAGCGTCCAGTATCTTGCTATACGATAGATACATTACGTATGCTTCATCCAGCTTTTCTAGGTCTGCCCAAGGCTTCTCAGACGTTAACACTACTACTTCACTATTATTGATCTTAGCCCTCCTAGACAATTCTAGAATGAATTCGGAGTCTAAGACTATGTTCCCAACATAGTATATGATGGCTTCCTGCAAGCTCAACCTCAAGATAACCTCGTTAAGGGTATTCATCTTAAGTTGGATAGTCTCTAGGAGGCCTGAGGCTTCCAGTTCTCTAATTATTGAGAGGACTTGGCTGGCTGTTTTAGGTTCTAGAAGCTCATACACATCCCAACCTTTAACGATGCAGTTTCTGATCGAGTATGATATGGCTATCTTGAGGGCGGTATCAGGGTCTATTGAACGATATTCTGAGATGAGCGTTAGACCATCCTTCAATATCAAGGTTACAGGTAAACCATGCCTTGCAGCTGAAACTACTGATGAGAGGAACATGGCATTGACTTCATCGCTTGTGATAGGGCCGATGGCTCTAACATCATAGACCAGCCCAATGGCTTTGTAGGATTCTTCAGAGAAATCTTTTACTATAAGCTTCTCGAGTCTAGCCGAGGCTTTCCAATCGACCGAGCTTAAAGAGTCCCCTATCTGATACTCTCTACTCCATAGATACTCTGTACCACGGCCTTTCCTTACGCTAGCTGTCTCCCCACCATAGCCTGACCGCCCAATCATCTTTAACGCTTCTATTATGAATGGTAAAGCTCTCGGATAAGCTGTGACTTCCAGCCAGAATGGTATCTTGAAATCTTCGTGGAGTATCTTTAAGGGGTCTGTGAAGACGGCGGTTATGTAATCAAGCTTGTAGACCTTGCTTACTCTCGGCGAGATCGTTAACTTGACTTCATTGACGCCTCCCTCTAGAGTTTCAGTTGAAGCTCTTACCCAGTCTGGAAGGCTTGCTATCTTCAATTCAGCATGCGTATACATGATTAAGCTTAGGCTCTTCTCTTCACCTGCAATCATCTTTATCTTAAGATTCTTGGGCTCACACTCGATCTTCCCTGATCCAATCTTAGTCTTGACTATTATGTAGGTTGAGAGTAATGTAATTGAGAATGCTAGTACTGTAGCTATGAAGAGCAGGATATCTCTGTAGACTGCTGTAAACGTTGCTAAGAGTAGTTGGATGAGGAGTAGCTTGAGACCTCGACTGGTTAACCTCAATACTTTGGTACCTCTACCTCTTTTAATGCTTTATCAACTATGGCTAGTGGGGAGATATTGTCTGCTTGGTATTCAAGCTTTACCCTAATTCTATGTGGGAGAACATGATATGCAAGCTTCTTTACATCATCTGGTATGACATACTCTCTACCTTCCAGGAATGCTAGAGCCCTGCTACCTTTAAGTAGCCAGATACTCGCCCTGGGCCCTGGACCTGAGGAGACTTCATCGAAGCTTCTGATACGCGCTACGATGTCGAGTATGTAATTCTTAACCTTCTCTGCTACCCTAACCTTCTTCACAGATTCTATCAATCTTACAAGCTCTAATGTGGAGACGGCCTGCACGACCCTAGGTTTCTCTATGAAGTCTATTGAGGAGATTATAGCTAGCTCCTGCTCCCTACTAGGGTAGGAGACTTCAACGCTGTATGCGAACCTATCTCTCTGAACATCTGTTAACGGGTATGTTCCCTCGCCGCCGTATGGTAGCTGTGTAGCGATTACTAAGAATGGTCTCGGAAGCTCATAGGGCTTCCCCTCAATACTTACCTGCATCTCCTGCATCGCTTCTATCAGGGCTGCTTGAGCTTTCGGTGTAGCTCTATTAAGCTCGTCAACCAGTACAACGTTTGCGAATATAGGTCCCCTCTTTAGATTCCAGGTCCTTGAAACGATATCATAGTAGACTGTTCCTATTATGTCTGCTGGGAGGAGGTCTGGGGTCATCTGGATTCTGCTGAAGCTTCCACCGATTGCTGATGCAAAAACCTTTGCGAGATGTGTCTTACCCGTCCCAGCCGGTCCTTCGATGAGGATGTGGCCCTCCGTCAGCATCGCCGTCAGCATGAGCGTTATTACATCTTCCATCCCGACGATATATCTCGATACTTCTCCAATTATCCGTTGTATTGTCGGGCTAGCCACCCCTTATCTCCCTCGCCAACTTCTCTAAAACATCCTTATCCCATGAAGGATTAAGCTTCAAGATATCTTCGATCGCTACTCTATTTATAGTCTTCCGTTTTGTTGGAATGAATCTGGCTACAAGTATGATTGCTGATATTATGAGAGCGTATCTTGCCTCTAAAGTGCTGAGGAGCCCGATGAACTCTATGACGGCTTTCTTGGCCGCTGTGGATATTGTTTCAGACCAATGTGAGGAGTCTACCAGAACCTTCCTACCCCTTATGATATCAAGTATAAGCTCCTTATTTGAGCCTAGGTTAACCATGGAGTTTATGAATAAGCTTGAATCTGAAAATACTATCAATTCTCCTCCTCCAATTTTCAAGGCGCAGCCGACGGTGAACGGCCCCTTCTCTTCTCCGGGATCCCATTCATTGTTCATGTTTACATCTATATAGCTGAAGCTAGACGTTTGGAGGATGGGTTTACTACATCCCTGAATAATTGATGCATGATTTAATACGATCTCAGCAGTATAGCTGTCTGAGATGTAGCGGGCTTTAGGGAGCCTAGCGCTTCTCTCTTTGAAAAGCGGGTCTAAGACAAGACCTCCACCAATCCTCACAGATAGATTCAGCTTTTCTAGAAGGCTGTTCCCGAATCCTAACTCATCCGCCAACACTACCTGGCCACTACTATAGATGAATCTAGCGATTGCTTCAGCTTCATTAAGCGTGAAATCTCTATCAGGCCCAATTAATAGTAAGGTTAGATTATATCCAGCTGGAGGCAGCTCGTCATATGAATTCAGTATTGTAGGCTTGAGGATTCTATCTACTTCTGACATACCATTCCAGAATGGATTCCCTAACCTGAAGTCAGCCGCATCTGGATACAACGCCAGCAATGTAAGGCAGACTAATATGCTTAACGTTAAACTAAGAATTATGGTCTTCCTCATTTCAGCAGCTGCTGCCTGAGCCTTCTCAAAAGTTCCGCAACGATGATCTCGTTAGCTCGCTCTCCACCATACAGTTCTCTCTCAGCAAGCATGCTTATCTCTTCAAATATCGGGTAGGCTTCTCCAAGATTGTTCTTAACCCTTACGAGGTACTCTCTGATGGTTTCATAATCTCTAACGTATAGGCCTGTTGCCTCGCCTACCACCGATGCAGCCTCTACATAGAAGAACCTACTCCCAGGTATCTCCAAAATGTGTTCTTCCATGGGTTCAGGAGTTTTCCTGCTAATCATGCTTGCTCTAACTTCTCTAACTACTGGGACAGTGTAGACTAAGGCTATAGCGAAGACTATTGAGGGGGCAATCATTATCAACGGGTTTATCACGAACACTTCTACAGAGAATGATTGAGCCCTGTATAGCTGGCTTGATGGCTCAACAAATAAAGAGACCTTAAAATGCCCTGTCATCGTAGATATTGGAACACGTATCGAAGCTGTGAATACCCCATCCTCATCAGAGTATACTGTGAATTGGCTGCCGAAACCGCCCGCTGTTACTTTTGAATATGCTATGGGTGTTACGAGTGAGCCGACTGAAGCGGTAACTCTGCCTATAACAACGATTTCTCCACCACTCAGAACGGTGGCCGGTGTTGAATATGTAACATTTATCGGGATCTTCTCGACAAATATCGTTAGAGTCTTCTCAGATGGAGCGATTATCCCTGAGGCTTGAGTGTATAGCCTTACAGGGTAGGAGCCTTCCTCCATGCTTTCTGGAACCCTAAATGGGAAATCGAATGTTCCATTACCGTTTAAGCTCCTTGAAAGAGTTATCCCAAATACACTCATGTATATTTTCTCGGGTAATCTCCCTAGAGAAGTGTTTACCCATCCATACACGTATATTACTTGACCAGGGTATGCTTTAACCCGACTTAGCTTCGCATAGATTGTAGGTTCATCGTAGAGTATGTAGATCGTTATAGTATTCGATCTAGATGCTTTGTATCTTCCTACATCTTCTCCAGAGGGAGTGTATTCTACGTAGACTTGTATAGATGGCTTATAGATTCCTTCCGTTGATATGCTTGTTGAAAAGAATCCTTTACTATCAGTTGTTAACAGATTAATTTTTCTACCGTCTAAGAATGTGGAGATTGTTCTGCCTTCCAGCGGATAACCTCTACCGCTCCTCAAGAAACCGCTTAGCTTTACTGATTCCCCCACCCATACACCACTTCTATCAACCCATACGTATACCTCGGTCTCTTCCAACCCAGTCCTCCTTAAAGCTTCCAGTCTACCCCATAACTCTCTTATCTCATCGAAATATTTGACTAGGAGTTTTTCTATGGATGTAAGCTTTGATGCAAGCTGGTTTCTGGGTATTCTAAGCATCTTCTCAAACTCGTTTACAGATTGTCTAAGCTCGATGTAGGTTAAGTTCGCCTGCGCTAAAGTGTATGAGGCTGAGGACAGGTTTCCTCTAGCATACTGTAACATTCCTAAGAGTATGTTCAGCTTAGCGATATCGATGTATTTCTTCGTAGAGTTTAATCTGTTAAGCTCATCTCTCAGCAGCTCATTGAATCTCTGGTAAACATATTTAACATGTTCTGGAACATGTATCTTCACCGATTCATTAAGGTTTCTGAGAGAACCTCCAAAATCTTCCAGTAATGCTTTATCCATTATAGTAGCGTATATTGATAGTAGGTCTACGATGCTCGGGTATTCTTCTAGGAGCTCGTTAGGGTTCATATGCCTAGGAATGCCTTGCATGATGGACAGTGAAGCTAGCACCATGAGTGTTAGAGAAAGTATGGCTAATTTATTCATGCTTGAAGTATCTCCCAGACTCTGAAGCAGACAATGATTGAGAATACTAGGAAGAGTGCGAGTCCAAGTACATCGAAGAATCTCCGCCTGGGTCTCAGGACGGCTTTAGCAACGAAGTATTCTAGAGTGTACATGCTGAGATACACGTCAAGCCTTATCTCACCTAATCCGCTGAGGATGGAGGCTGTAGACACGATCATGAAGCCTAAGACTATGTTGAAGAGAATGTTCTTATCCATGCTGGAATATCTCTAGAGTGATTATCCTCTCATCTCCTCTATCTACTTCATCTATGACCCTCGCAACGCCATACTTCTTCGCAAGTAGTGATGCAGCTATTGATGCTTCTAGGGAGCCTAGAACATTTCTAAATCTCCATGAAGCCACATGACCTCTCGGCTTCTTAATCTTCACGACGACATGTTCTCCTGTAGATGTCTCAGCAGACTCTGCTAGCTCTGAGAAGTCGATTAGTACGTAGTTTAGAGCATCATCGAACTCTGCCTCCGCTAGCTCCTGGACATGGATTATCTCTGAAGATGGTGGGATTAAGGCTAAGTATTTCCTATCATTGATCTTGGTGACGAGACCTTTAAACTCGAATTCTCCGATTGGAGGGCCGATGTCCCTGCCTATTGGAATAAGCACGTATACCTTACCATCGGAACCCTTTACATAGTATCCTCTAGTGGTGATGTTTAGTTCCTCTAGCAGTGCTTCTATATTTAGTGTTGAGCCTTCCAGTAATGCTCTAACTGCGTGGGGCGGTACTGGATGAGTAGGAGTCAAAAGGATCGAGACCCCCAGAACTATGAGACCGATCCCGAGGGCTGTTAGAGAGATATTCATGAAGAAAAAGTAGCTCCATATAGTTAGCACGGAGGCGAAAACAGTCAGACCAGCTCCGAGAATATTTAATCTATCCATCTAGATCAGCTTTTGCCTAGTGTAGCCGTATGGATTCTAAGCTTGAAGATTATAAACTTTCTGTATACGGCACCGCATGCTAGACCTATGGTGAGAAGTGATAGAGATGCGAAGACGGGATCCAGCCTAATCCCCCATGGAGTATAGTTAAGTATTAGTCCGACAAGTGGGACCAACGCTAGGCTTAGACCGATTGAGAGAGCTAGCCTCTCAAGCTGGCTTAGCTCTCCCTGCTTAGGGTACAGGAGCTCGATTAGGGATGAGCCTGGGAGATACAGTACGAAGATGGAGCCGAATATGTATCTAAGATAGATGTATGGTGGCGAGCTTGGTAGGACGTATATCATTAGGAATATTAGGGAGACTGCTGAAGTTATCAGCCAGAACCAGGTACAGTATGTGCTGAAGAAGTATCTTATCAGGTTTCTCGGGGGGTTTGGGTCTATGAATTCTATCAGCCCATTCTCTCTCAATCTATAGATCCATCTAGCAGCATCATGCTTCTTGATCTTTAGCTTCTCAGACGTTTTCGAGACTACCCAGTCTAGGTCTCTCCCACTGAACTGCCTGACTATATCGTATACTCTCTTAAGGTCGTCTTCTAAGTTACCGTGGGCGCTGTTATGTTTAGCCATAATTGATTCCATCTCCCATGGTATCTTGGCATCCGGGTCTCAGGGTCGTATATCCACATCTCAAATATTAGCCTGGCATTCCTAGTAGGCTTGCTAAATTTTAGTGATACCGGGACCGTCGTATTCATTCCATGTGGAAGTATTACTTCGTATGTGTAGAGTATCGGTGCATCAGCTGACTTATTCTCACTGATCTCTGTCAGCTTATCTCCGAGCTTCGCATAGATTATGTAGTACATCGTATGCCCTTCATGATTGTCTATGAATAGGTAGAGTCTTACCGTCTGGTTTACTAAGACAGTCTTTGGATACTCTCCTATCTTCATGTTCGGTCCAAGTAATCCTAGGGCTGAGAAGGGCTCTGAAACTCTCCCAGACATCACTGTCTGAGCTATCGATAGAGCTCCTGCAACAATCACTATCGCCATTACTACAGCTTTAACTTCGTCGTCTATCAATCAGCCTCCCACTCTCTATGCTGGATACCTTGACTATCCAGTGTTTTCTAGCTCTCACCCAGAGCTTCCAGAAGATTCTTGGTGTGAAGAAGTATGCTAATAGGATTGATGAGATAATAGATGTGATTGTTAAGCCTGTGTAGAAGTTCTTCAAGAATGCAGCTCTGCGACCTTCTTCTATAAGCGTTGGGACCATCGAGTCTACTTCTCTTATCATGGAGATGGCTTGTTGGAGAGATTCTTCTCTATTCTTCCGGCTTTCATCTGGAGATTTTATAAGCGTTAAAGCTTTATTCAATAGTTGGGATGCATTGCTTATGTCAGCTCCAGCCTTCTCAGCTTCTATGAGTTTAGAATAGACTTCTCTCAGTAAACTGATAGCTTCCTCCTCGGTTTCGCATGCAACCATAGGCGTAAGAGACAACGTAGTGAGGAGGAGTATTATTAATATCGATGATAATGTGGGGAGGCATAGATATGGTGTTTTCAGAGCTTTTACTCTCATATATGAACGAAGACAATATACTAAGCCAACTATAGTGAAGTATATTTGCTTAGCATACTTCCTTCACCAGTTTCGTTTCAAACCATGCCTAGCAATTTATGGATCCATTTCACTGTGAGACCTAGACATAACATGTATGCTTTATTGTTCCTCCATGAAGCTGCTTCCGCATGGCCCCAAGTTGACGCTATCTCGCTCAGCCTCCATGCCTCTTTAACCCCTTCCTTTATGTATTCAAGCTCTCTGCAAGAAAGCTCTTTAAGCGTCTTGATTACTTTAACAAGAGTCTTGATAAGTATTATACTTTTTATACTCTTAAGCTTTATGGACATGAATGCCTTTATGAATGCTTTTGTTAGGGGGTCTACTAGATGCCATCTTCTAAGCTTCTTCACTCTGAATACATACTTTTTTAAATTGCTTCTAAGACTTTGAGGCAGCATATTCTGCGAAGATAATAAACTAGGAGATGCTTGTGACATCATAAGTAATCTAGTCTAATTTCTAGATCGTAGTTTTTAAACTTTATGATAATATTCAAAAAAGCCTCCAACGGTCTTGGTTAGCATTGATTAGGTTTTCTCTATAAGCTTCAGTTCATACTTGATAATTAATTCTGATATCGGTTTTAGCATACCATAGTTTTTAAAAAGGTTTCGGAGGACGTCAACGTCGGACTTCTGAAAAGCTTTAAGTATTGGCAGAATAGTCAGGTAGATTATTAAATATACTATTCCTCCTAAGAGTAGGCATATGTAATTGGGTATTGATTGGTTTAGGCTGAGAGGTATGATTGGGAGCGCTGCAACGCCGGCAGCGGTTAAGACCCTCACAGAATTATGGATATCTATGGATGCTCCCAGCTTCTTCTCTGCAATGTAGAGGCCATAAACTATCTTGATAATAGATGATGCTAGTATCGATACTATCAACCCTATAATGCTATAGTAGTATGTCAAGACTATTGATAACGGAATGAACAAGGATACGTATATTAGTGTAGCCTTAAGATTTATCCTCGTCTCTCCCACTCCATTGAAGAAGCTGTCTAACACTATCGAGCCGAATACAGAGTATAGGAAAATCACAGTGTAGAGTGAAAGATACATCGAGGCCATTGAGTATGCATGTCCATATACGATTTCTACGAGTATCCTAGACGTGGAGATTGTGAAGAAGGCTGCTGGAGCGATTAGGATACCAGTATACTTAACTGAGTATTGGAAAGCCTTCTTGATTTCTTCTCCAGCTGGGTCTAGTTTTGAGAATGCTGGGAAAAGCGCAGTAGCTATAGGCGTAGATAAGACTACTAAGAGTGTTGCAAAGTTTCCAGCCGCCTGGAAATTCCCAATCTCAAAGTCTGAAACATTATGCGCTAGTAGTATGAGTCTATACTGGTCTGCAAGTAGAAGTATTAGAGAAGAAATGTATAGCGGTAAACCATAACCGATCATAATCTTCAAATCTTCAATGAAGCTGCCCCCATACCCTCCATTACTCCCTACAGCTTTTCCTAAATTCCTATAGGGACCTTGAAATATCATTAACGTACTAGCTACGACGGCGGCAGCGAAGCCTAGGACGTGACCTATAACTGCGCCTGCAACTCCCAAGCCTATAAGCACGAGGAGTGGAGCTAAAGATGATTTAACTATCGACATGCATATCTTAGCATTTGTTCCGATATCGTACCTATCCAGCCCTACCGATATGTTGTAGAGAAGGCTGAAGAATGCCTGGAATAATATAAGGAGTGATGAGAGCTTGACGTAGAAGCTTGCCTCAGGTCTATTAAGGAGATACGTTGCTAATATGTCCGAGGATAGAAAGCATACGAGCCATGTAGTGATTCCAGCGGTGAACCTGAAGGTGAGAGCAGTCTTCATGAAGTTGATAGAATGTTCATGCTCATCTTTAGACCTGAATTTTGCTAGAAACCTTACAACAGCCGAATCCACGCCTAAACCTATCAGGGAAGTGAAGATTGCTGGTGCAGCAAGCGCCAGTGAATATACTCCGTAGCCATCCGGGCCGAGAAACCTGGCTATCAGTATCGAGCCGAGAGCCAACACGACGGTTGAGACCGCATCCCCTAAGAAGAGGATAAAGCTACCCCTAGCAGATTGGCTGGCTACATCGGCTAGATCGCTTGGCATACCTAAGAGATTAGCAAGGACGCGTATATGACTTTTTCATAGAGAGATCTGGTAAACAGGTATTCAGACATTATTTTCTAAACCATCATCTAGTAAGGTTGTTGCCCGCTAAACTTAAGCTCACGGTGGAGGAGGCGGAGGCATTCTCCTCTTCCTATACAAGGATAGAGATAGTAGGGATAACGCTACTATAGCTACTGCTATAACTACGGTGATTATGAGGGGAAAGCTTGTGGGCGGAGACTCCAGCTTCTCAGCCTCCTTAACTACTTCCAAACTTCCAGTTAGACCATTTACATCTATATTGTATATCCCCTCCTTCTCCGGTGCAAAACTAAAGTATATCCTGCTAGACCATCCAGGCTCTATGACCTGTCTACGGGTATCGGCGATTACACCATCAACCCTTAATACGACACTGCATAGGGAAGGTGTATTTCCAGTATTCTTTATGCTCACCGATATTGTAGCTATCTCCCCAACCTTAATCCTGCCCGGCTTAATCTCAAGGTCGGCTGCCTGGCATGTAGGAGTGGAGATTGTTTCTGTTGTAGAGCTTATTGTCTTAGACTCTGTAGTTAAAGTAGATTGTATCCGAGTGGTCGAGGATTCCGTGGAGGCTACAGGTGGATAGCTTAAAGCATTCTTCTCTGGGATTTCCCTCTTAAGTACTTGAACGAGGCCCCATGGGATAAATATGCCTATTGCCTGCTGGGGTTTGGTTTTCAGATATGTTAACGGTATCTTTAATTCAAAAACATCATTGAAGTCTGAGGAATTACTCGACCTTAATACGAGGCGCCACCTCTTATACCATTCACTATTCTCGCCAGCATAAATGTAGTAGGAGGCGTTGTTTAGCTTGCTTGGATTACTATGGAATTCAGCCTCCATGTAGAGCTCAGCTCCACTATAACGCCGGTCCCCAGTATCATCGTTACCGTCTAAGTCGATGAAGAAGTTAAGGTATCTGAAGACGCCACCATACTCGATGGCTGTCTTAGGTCTCTCCAGAGTATCAAGTCTCATGTAGATGTATTCTTCATCATTCGCAACGTATATTCTTGAAGATAGGAATTCTTTCGGGCTGCCAGGTAGCTGGTCAATAGTTTTTACCGGCTTTACCTCATCCCAATCATCTGTTCTCCCATCTACTTTAATGTGTCTGGAGTTTGAGTTCATTATATATGAGAATTCATCTAGCCAAGGAGCACCCCAATGCCCCCACTCCCCAGTTGTTACGACGTAGAATCTTACCCCACTGGGACTGTAGCCAACATCATTTTTGTCTACTTTTATCTCAACGTGATCAGCGTCTGGTCTCAAGGTGCTTGTAGATCTCAGATCCTTGATGTTCTGGAAATCTCCTGATCTCTCATCCCATCTTAAGAGGAGCGCCTGAGATACTGAGTTATCCCCTGTAATGAGTGCTTGGATAAGGTAGTCTACTCCTACCTCTTTGTAGTGTTGCCCCGTCGCCGAGTCTTTATCCGAGTCTATGAGAATACTTACCTGCCTCCTCCAGTCTCTGGAGGTTGTAGACATTGGGCCATAGAATTCTACATAGAAGAATAAGCTATCCAGGTCCTCCTTCATGTATAATGCTTTCGAGTCTATCCAACCTGAATCAGGATAAGCATGTGGGATAGAGTAGATGAGCGAGTAGTCTCTATCATTATCCTGTATTGAGAGTAATTGGCTGGAAGAAGCTGCCAATAATAGGAGAACTAAGATTAGATGGTGATGCTCCATACTAACAGGCTCCAGCCTACATCTACTGCTTGGCTTATTTAAGGTTTCTAGGCTACCTATGAACCTATTAACAAGGTAATGCTTCTTCTCGATTTTTACTACCATGCGCAGTTTTCTAGTTGTCAATATCATGGATAACAGTCTCCTGTCAACTGGGTCTTCCAATAATTCATATTGTCGTAAATCTCTCTGACAAATATTACTTATAGGGTAAGCCTAGCTTGGATACTTAGCATGAAAATTTATACGTAGCCTGCATAATTGTTTCCATAGGTGGACACTCTTGGGGCACGTCTACGTGAAGGCTACATTCTACAATGCTGTTGATTATATACAGTATTTAGAGGGGAAGCTTAATCTAGACGATGTTAGGAAGGCTGAGGTAGAAGCGCTCATTGATACTGGAGCAACTTTCCCAGCTCTGCCTAGAGAGATAATTACTCAACTTGGATTGCCAAGCTTGGGTGAGCATCCCGCTGAAACCGCTGAAGGAGCTAGAAAAGTAGAGCTTGCAGCCAACGCTATAATAAGGGTAGAGGATAGAATAGCCCAGTCCCCCATCATCGTAAGGCCGAGAGGCACAACACCGCTTATAGGTGTTGTAGCCTTAGAGCAGATGGGCTATAAGGTGGACCCGGTAACAGGGAAGCTGATTAAAGGATTACCATTAATGCTTTGAGGAAAACAATAATTACGATGGTAGATGCTTACGTTGCATGGAGTTTTTGTAGACCTTGAGACTAGCGTCCCAGCATATATTTCACTTCAGTTTGTCATGTTCGCTAAGAACTGAGAATGAGTGTAATAAGTGTTTGGTTTAAATCTTCATCTTCAAATTTGTTACTAAATGCAGCAGTGAGCGTGGTGCTGCTTCTTGTTGATTGGTATATCTGCGTCTGATGTTTTAATGTGAAGATTCGACCTACGTTGATTTTAGAAGCTACTAGATTCTTTCAGTCTTAGGACCAATAGGGGATTCTCAAGGTTTTAGTTAAGTTTCATCGTATTTTGCCTGCTTTCTAAGTTGATAATCCTGCTTCTCACATGCTTCAAGTCACAGGTAGATGATGTTATAGTTTTCTGAGCTAGGCTCTGTCATAGTATCTCATCACTGCTGACCCTTCGACTAGCGATGCCTTGTAGATTTTATATATTCCATCTCTTACAAGTTCTATCTTTAAGGCGTCTACCAGCTTGCTATCTTGATCGCTCAGGTTCTCCACATCCTTGACTAGGGTTTGTCTTCCCCTCCATGTTACTACGTATATGCTGGTCTGCTTTGTAGCATTCATGTAATCGACCAAGTCTCTTAATTTTATCTCCCTCCACATCCAGACTAGCCTCTCTGGAGTAGGATTTCTCAAGCCTAGATGTATCCATCTTGCCCACGGTGCCTCGCTTACTATCGTTATGTCAGGGTCGAGATCCTTAACTACCGCTGTCAGATTATTCAAGTCTTCCAGGGCTATTCTTACGGCTGGTGATGGCGTTAATGCTGATGGGAATTCTCTTATAGCTGACACCAGTACCGAGGCATGTCCAGCTTCAGGTGTGTAGAAGAAGAATCCCGGGGTTACTAGGAAGACTAGGTAGAGGATGAGGGAACGTGTGCCGAGTTTCTCGGCGCCTTTTACAGTGAGAGGTATTATTAGCGGGGCCATACCTATCATGAATCTATACCATGTTGCAACAGCTGTCATGGGAGTGATAAGGGGGCTTGCTCCAGCGATTAGGAGGAAGAGTATTGCAAGCCTATGCCATATCCCCGTCTGGCTCACGGCTATTAATGCTAAAGGTATGAGTGGACCAAATCCTGCTACAAGATATGCGATGGATTCAGCCGTAGATTCGACGCCGTATGAAACTAAACCTGCGGGTAGGGCTCCGAAGAAGCGGTTCCCCCACGTTACCCCTCTAGCATAGAATATGAGTAGAGCTATTGATACGATGGTTGGAACACTGTAGGAGAATGCTTTACTGTATGATTTCTCCCTAGCGAGGCTATAAGATACAGCCGAGATGGAGAGCATAGCCGATAGGTAGGCTGTTACTTCATGCGACATTGATGAGAGGATTAGTAGAGATACTGGAGGAAGCTGTCTACCGATTCTAGTTGAGTAGCTGTTGACCTCCATCGATGAGACGGCTAGGACTATGAGAACAGACCCAAGCAGCTGTCTATGATAATCCCAGCTTATCCTTAGATTTAAGATGAAGAATGTTGAGGCGATGATTGACGCGAGTAGGTACTTTCCACAAATCTTTAGGATCCTCGATGACATGTACGTGATTGCAGATATAAGGAGCCCATAGCAGACTGGTGGGTACAATTTCATCAAGACCCAGCCGTCTACTACCATTGCAAACGGTGCAAGGAGGATATCCATGAGTGGTGGAATATTTCTTAGAGCACCCATCCAATAGTAAGGTTGAAAGAGGCTAGGGTTGCTAATGAAGTCCCTGAGATGCGCAAGATACTCAACAGTGTCCCATCCAATATGCCATGGCCACCAATATATCTCTGGTAAGAGTCTAGCTATGAAGCCGAATGCGAAGCCTGTAAGAGATGGTCTAGACAGAGTAAAGCTGTACAGTCTTAATAGAAATGTCCTAGCCCTCTCGAGATACTGGGAGTAAGGTGGAGAGGGGGCAAGCGATACAGGCTTTCCTAGGAGACTATGCGCTACTATCGTCTCAGCTCCGAGGAAGACCCCTGCAATGAATAGACCGTAGATCCAAGTGTCTTGAGGGTAGAATATGACCATGCCGACTACTGGTCCGAGGAAGCTTGACCTGAAGAAGGTTAGGATAGCTATGCTCAACCTCCCAAAGCATATCAGGATAAACGCTATTACGTTGAATGTTAAAGTAGATGCTGGTCCAGACATATGATAGTGCTCAGCGAAGTCAATTATTAAGGCTGCTGACATGCAGGTGAAGATTATCCAGAGCTGATAATCCAGTATAGCTGAGCTGCTTGGCTCAATAGCGAATATGGATAGAGCAATTATTGTTAACGTGACCTTTAATAATCTTCTGATAGCCTTATCTCCGCAATCCTTCAAAAATATTCACTTCCCACATCATTATCCAAGTGTTAGAGAAGCCTTTTCCTCAAATACGTCTTGCTTTTCATGGCGGGCTTCTAGTTAATCTCATCAGCCTTCTCTCCATCCTCTTCAGCATTAGCGAGATTATCGCTATCGTAAATGACTGTACTCCAACTATCAGTAAGACTAGGCCGAGCCATGTCCAGCCAATACTCCACGCCTTCTCCCCGAAAATATATCTCATGTAGAGCTGCCAGATGAGGATCGCCAGCCCCCCTACACCTAAGATTGAGCCGAGCGAAGAGAAGATTAAGACAGGGTTGTAAAGCCATGAGATTTTTAGTGTTGTCAAGATTATTCTAGCGCCAGCCTTCCATGTAGTCAGCTTGGGTTTACCGATCCGTTTACGGTACCTTACAGGGACCTCCACAACCCTCCCATGGGACAGTGATTGGCAGACTATCTCAGCTTCCACATCGAATCCAGTAGCCGTTATCTCAAGCTGCTTTGCAAAGTCTGTTCTTAGAAGATATATCCCACTACATGGGTCTTTAATCCTCTGGCCCATTAGTAAGCTTACAAACGTGCTTATCACTCTATTTCCGAATCTATGGAGGAGTGGAATGTTCTCCCTGTCTACACGGTATCCGATAACCTCATCGCAGTTCTTCTCGACAGCTGTTTCAAGCATGCGTTCAATGTCTCTTGGATCGTATGTTCCATCTCCATCCATCACTAGCACGTAGGGTGTTCTAGCAGCCTCTATCCCTGTTTTTATCGCCATAGATTTTCCGTGACCCACCTGGTATACCACTCTCGCACCCATACTCCTAGCTATCTCAACAGTCCTATCAGATGAGTATCCATCTACTACGAGTACATTTTTGTAGCCTGCCTCCACAACTTCTTTGATGACTCCACCTATCGCTTCTTCTTCATTAAGTGTAGGTATCAGAACGGTAACGTCATCCTTACTGAATCGTGGCTGAGGAGCAGTAGAAGTGTCTTGAGATCCTCTTGTATCATCTACATCGATTACTCTTTCTAGTCGGCTACCATAGCGGTCCTCTAGTGGTTTCCGAGGGCCAGTGTATCTTAAAGCTCTTAAGAAGTAGTATATTGATGGAGAAGCGATAAGTATCAAAGATGCTATGAATCCCACATCCGTAAATAATGGCGCATCTAGAGACTGGAATCTCGTAAAGTCTGTTTTCTCAAAATTCACCCTTGCAGAAATCTCTGGAATAATCTTCTCAGATATCAATGCATTCATCTTTATGGAGAGATGGTACGAGTATTCTGAGAATGGATAGAGGATTGGTGTCGGTGATTGAAATAGATCTAGGATGGGGTGGCTTAGAAGCGATAGACTGCAAGCAGAAACAGTTGGTAAACCTCTCCCAGTCTTCCATGACGTATATATAAGGAGTGCCGCTAACATCGAGATCAATATTATAGAGTGCGTGAAAGACCTATGAATGCGTATTAAGACATCAGCATCTGGCAAGATTGCAATAAACCCTACTAGTAAAGCTCTCCTCAACCCAAGTATGGGTGCGGTGACAGCGAATGGTATAGAGAAGTGCAGCAGTAGCTCAGGCATTTAGCTATCCGCTCTCACTAAAGCCTTCCCGACCCGCTTTTTCCTGACCGCTCTCCTCTGTCCGCTTTTCTAATGTCTCAAGTTCCTGCTGGATCTCCTTCTCAATCTCTTCTATAGGCTTAGGTGGAGGGGTTGTTGCGAGAGTATACCCTATCCATGCGATTATCCCAAGGAGGGCTGCTACAGCAACCATGAGGGTTACCTGCATCAGTAGCAGAGTCCACTCTGTGAAAAATAGTATCCAGGCATACCCAATTATTACGGCAATAGATATAAGCATCAGTAATACCCCAATAACCTGATCCCTACTCATGGAATATCACTACATTTACTCAGCGGGATTCATTGGATTTTAATTTTTCCTTTCTAGAATCAATGTTATTTGATGGCTTAGAATGCATGTGTATTAGCCTAGGATCATGTTTAGGAAAAGAGAAGGATATGTAGAGATGCTTAATATAAGTGAGATGATTATATTACCGATTTAAGCTTCCTAAACGCCATGGTGGGCTTGAAGAATCCAAGATTCCATAAGGGATCTGCTAATCACCATCCTATGAAGGGGATGCGTAGACCCCTGCAAGATACCGTAGACGCATTGGTAGACTAAAGCCAGCTACATGAGGGCTGGTATGACGGCTTATTTCATCTTGTTTCTTCTAGCTTTTTCTGGCCTATGATGTATGAGAGGTAAGCTACTCTACTCTCACCTTCCACGAACTCTATCAATTGGGTTGAACGTATCTTCGAGATATACTCTATTAAATCT
>Ga0272445_1000920_pt1 | contig 24753 bp, 43 predicted proteins | sample YNPCB0031_FD_194404 | JGI IMG/M metagenome (GOLD analysis project Ga0272445, IMG submission 194404) | Hot spring sediment microbial communities from Yellowstone National Park, WY, United States - YNP-CB-003-1 | ecosystem: Environmental > Aquatic > Thermal springs > Hot (42-90C) > Sediment... | reverse complement strand
TTTACTTTCCATATGAACACCCTTAACTAGTATAAGTTATGTATATATTTACATTTAAACTTTACGTTAAAACTTTACATCATATAACTTATCAGAATCTGATAAAATTACCTATCCTTTTTGATTGGTTAAACCTAGATTTATATGTTGAAAATGCTTAATGATAAAAAAAATAATGGTTTATTGTTTTGTTAATTGGTTTTTCAGGATTTTCGTTATTCTCTCTAGTAAGTCGCAGATATATGCTATTTCACTATTATCCAATTTCGTTATCCTATTTTCCAATACTGAAATACCATTATCTAAGCTTTGTAATATCTCTATATTACTCATATCTCTAAACGTTTTTGCATTTATCACTTTACTTTCCATTTTGATCACCCTTAAGGTTCCTAGTTAATTCACATATTCCATAAAATGCACATTCGTAACATGATCGTAGTTTCCTAGGTTTATTGAAAAACCACTTATACGGTTTCGGTTTCTCTAAACACTCTTGGATCTTCCACATTAAATCGTCTATTTTCACACTTTCCATATTGATCAATAATGGATATGGAATTATATGCATATAAATTTTACGTTAAAACTATACGTTAAAAATGAATAATAAAACAAAAAATAAAAAAGAGAGTTTGGATTTAAGGTTTAACAGTCTTTCAGTAGTAAAGTCACTATTAATTCTTGTAAAGTCTTAATGTCATTTTCTCTAAAGAATATTGCTATTCTATCACCGTCCGCAAATACTGGAGTCCAATATTCGTAAAACTCTAGTAAATCCTTTAAGCGTATTTCTCTAAACTTTTCACCATTTTCAATTCGTTTACTAGCAATATATAAACCACACTCACTAAAATCACAAACTTCATGACTTTCGAAAAACCACATAACGATATCATTGGCATTTAACTCACTATCACCGAAAAACCTTATGTAACGCCAGGGCCTAAACTTTTTTTCTCTATTCTTACTTTCCATTTTTTATCAATAAACTTATGGATAAATTTACTTATAAACTTTACGTTAAAAATTTACATATAATATTAATGTATATATCAACAAAAACAAAAAGAAAAAAGGTTTAGTGTTTTGATATTGGAATTAAGACAATACCTTTAGGATTACCTGACTCTACTATTATACACTTAAACTTACTGAAACACTTACCACAAACCAAAACGTCACTATTAGTTCCATAAGGATAAATCAAAGGTATTCGTTTATACGGCCGCTTAAGTGGTTTGGATCCGCAGATAAAACATTTTGCATTTTTTACCTTTTCATATCTGTTTTGACTTTCCATTTTTGATCATGTTATTTTATGCTTAGTTTATATATAAGAATTTCGGTTATCATCTAATAACAGAAATAGACAAAGAACGTTCTTTGTCTTTTCCTTTATATGCATATGAAAAATGAAAATCAGGATAAGATCATGATAATTTTGCTATTTCCAGGCGTTTTGAATTGATGTAGGGGGGAGGGGGATTTTAATGTTTGAGTGTTTCATCTAGGGTTTTCTGTTTTAGTAGTTCCTTTGCGTATATCCTTTTTCCAATGTAGAATGCGGATCCCTTATTTCTAAATTCCCCTTCTAATGATGCGAATTTTTCTAGTAGTTCAGGGTAGTGGGCTCTTATGGCTTCTAGGGTTTTCTTTGTTGTGAATGCTCCGCATATGCATGTTTCTTGTATTCCCATTTTGTAGTGTGGGCTTATGGGGAGATTGTTTTCCCTTATGTATCTTTCTACGTCTTGATCGTTCCATTCAAGTATTGGGTTAAGTTTCCATATTTTATGTTTTTGATCCCAGTATGCGAATTTGAAATTAATTCTCCTCATGGATTCAGTTTTCCTCAATCCAAGTATATGTGCAACTCTTGGTTTAAGATGGGATGTGAAATCGTATAGTGGTTTAAGCTTCAAGTGGTAGCAGCAATATCGACGGTTCTTCTGTGGAACTCCCCATTCCCTTGCAAGTTCCCAAAATGATTTTTCAGGTTTCAATATGTGGCATTCCCCGCCTAGAGGTTTGAAGATCCTTTCGAAAACCATGTTTACATATGGGTATATGCATGGAGGCATTACTGTTGTATCCACGAAGCAAACATATTTCTCTAGGTCTAGGTCCTTCAAAGTTACAAGTGTATAGTGTGTTGAAACAAGGCTATCCCTTCCACCTGAGAAGCAGCATAGTATCGACTTCACACCATGCTTTTCAATGAACTCTCTTAAACTCATTTTATTCCAAGCCTCCTTCTAACTTCAAGTATTTCTGGATGCTCTATTAAGGCTAGTTCCCTAACCGTTATCCCCAATGCTTCAGCTTCATCCCTCTTCTTATCATATCTCCTCTTCCCATATACTGTTTCTGGGTATAGGATTACTTGTGGCCTAGTCCATGCTTCAATTACATCTGCATTTTCATGTACTATTGTGAAGTATCTTCTGGGTTCAAGCCATGGATATTCAGATGGCTCCTCCCTAACGAACCTTATCAAGTTAAGCTTCTGTAGATAGTTGAAGTATTTTCTGAATGAGTTGTAGTCTCCCCACCACTTTAAATCCATTTCCCTCAAAGTCCTCCTAAATGCATCCCAAACCTCATATATGTATGCTTCACCATGCCTAAGAAGGTATTCCCTAATGAATTCGCCAGTCGTGAATGGATACCAGGACCTCCAACCCCTAGCAGCTTTAGGTCCCCTAATCATTTCCCTTCACCCCAGAGGAGTTCCTGTATTTTCGGTAATTGTTTTGACATTTCTTCGGTTGCTGAGACGTAGAATTGGAATGTGGTTCTAACATCTCTATGTCTAGCCAAATATTTGCTTACGATCTCTATTGGGACCCCTCTCTCAATTAGATGTGTTATTATGCTATGTCTAAGCAAGTGTACTCTAAGCTTTCTACCATTAGGCTTTATCCCAACCCTTTCACAATCCCTTTTGAAGGCTATTTCCACAGCCCTATCGGTTAAATCGAACAATTTATTTGGAGTTCCGAAACCCATCTTCAAATATTCCTCAATCATATTTCTAATCCATGGTTCAAGATTGAATGTCGCAGTTTCACCTGCCTTACGCTTAAGTATTGGGAATGTTATCGTATTGGCCTTTAAATCTACAGTTGCATTTAAAACCTCGCTTAGACGTCTACCATACGCATAGCATAACGAGTATATCAATCTATGAGGGTAACGTGAATTCTCAATCAACAGTCTAACCTCCTCAACAGTTAAGCGTTCAGCAGGTTTAAGTGAAGCAGCTATTGATGGTATCATCATCTTCAAACTTTTAAGCTTCCTCTCATCCAAATCCATTAGCATTATTTGAAAGTAGCTTAAAACGTCACGGGCATATGCCCCCAAAGTTGATGGTGAAACACGTTTACCAAGTTCATCCATCCATTTAGCTAAACTCTCAACTCCAACACTCAACTTATTCTTCTTAAGGAACTCATCATATAATGCTAGGACTTTAAGCTTCCTCCTTAGACTTGAAGGCTTATATACCCTCTGAGCTCTGGAAGAAAAAGTCTCCAAATCAAGCATAAATCAAAATTTGAAATTTCAACTTATGAATTTTGCGGTTATCACAACAAGAACGAAAACGCAAAACTTAAAACATACCAAAAAATCAAAAATATTTTGGTATGGTAACTGTTAGAAAAAGGTACTACAAACAAACATACATCTACGAAGTCGTAGATGGAAAATGGATCTACCTAGGCAAAGAAAAACCAATTCAAGAATGGCTAAATAAAATTCACTGTGGAGACGCATATAAGCTGCTTAGGCAAATGCCAAGCGAATCAGTTGATTGCGTGGTAACCTCGCCACCATACTATGGCTTGAGAGTTTATGGTGGAGAAGAAGTTAAGACAATATTCGGTGGAAACCCAAACTGCGAGCATGAATGGGGGGAATACATCCCATCAAATTGGAAGTCTTGGCGGTGGAACACGTTGAAAAACCCAACCCACCCAAATGGAGTAAAACAAGCTACACATACAATTTCAAAGGACCATGGTTCATTCTGCATTAAATGTGGTGCATGGAAAGGGCAACTCGGCTTGGAGCCTGACTGGAGAATGTATGTTGATCATCTAGTAGAGCTTTTCAAGGAGGTTAAACGTGTATTGAAGAAGACTGGCTCATTATGGCTCAACATTGGTGATACCTATGCCTCTAAGCCAACTGGAAGCCTTGGTAGAAGTGGATGGGAAAGACCTCACAGCAGGGATCAAAGCATTGAGGCGAGGAGGATCAGGGGAAACGTTAATTACCCATCTAAATGTTTGATGGGCATTCCTTGGCGTGTGGCTTTTGCATTGATCGATGATGGATGGATACTTAGAAACGCAATAATATGGCATAAGCCCAATGCAATGCCATGCAGTGTCAAGGATAGGTTAGCACAAACATATGAGTACATATTCCACTTCGTTAAAAGCCGAAAATACTATTACAATTTAGACAACATTAGAGAGCCTCATACAAGCATAAAGGATTTGGGGAGAACTAGGCTTGACACTAAAACTCCGAAGCACGATTTAGCGGTAAGTGTTGGTGCGGGGAATATTGGTCCAAGCGGATATCTAGGTCAACATCCACTCAGCAGAAATCCAGGTGACACTTGGAAATCTAATGGAAACCTTGAAAAACTAATCCAAATATGCCTAAAGGAATATGAGAAGGCAGTGAAGGAGAGAATTGCATACGATCATAAGGGAGGGGATGAAGCTCCAGAATCATTTAAAGCAGCTTCCGAATGGAATAGGGGGACTAGGGAGACGATGAATAAAATCATAGATTCACTTCCAGTTCCAGAAGAAGTTAAAGCTAAATTGAGGAGTTGGTGGCATGATGCACAGAGCCACCCATTGGGCAGCAATCCTGGAGACGTAATATCATTTACGAAACACGATCTAGCAGTTGGGAGGATTGGAAACTATAGCTACATGGACCCATTACATGTGAAGGCATACAATCCATTGGGGAAAAACATTGGAGACACTTGGAAGTGGAATGAGGAAACTAAGGAAACATCATGGTACTATAATCTCGGAAGGATACGTCAATTAATGAGGATGCTGGGATTACCTGAACAAAACCCTCTTGGAAGAAATCCTGGCGATATATTCAACATCCCAATGAACAGCAAGTATCTTGAAGCAGATGTTAAAACGGCCAGTCCAGCTGCAAGGTCCGTTAAGACTTTGATGAATGGCAAGCTTACAACCCATGTTAAGCAGAGGATCCTAGATGTAGGTGCATACTTGAAAGCTAAGTTGAAAGAATCGGGATACACGATCAAACAACTTGCCGAAATCACTGGTGTAAAGCAGACTACACTTGAACACTACTTTAGAACTGATTTTTCAGGTCAGGCATTGCCAAATAGGGAAACATGGAACCTTCTCAAACCATTGCTCAACTTAGGTGAATATGATGATTACATAGATGAAGAGATAAGGTTAGCTTTACCTCAACCTCACCCATTGGGGAGGAATCCAGGCGATTACTTCAGCATTCCAACAAAGCCATTCAAAGGCGCCCACTTCGCAGTATTCCCACCTGAACTTCCATTACGTCCAATACTTGCTTCATGCCCACCAGATGGAATAGTTCTGGATCCATTGGCTGGAAGTGGAACAGTGGCATATACATGTGAACTTATTAATCATGCCATGTGGGATGAGTTCCGCATACCAGTCAACAATATTGCTAGAAGCGTGAAATGGAATATCAAATGGATAATGATAGACATAAACCCTGAATACTGCAAGCTTATGGAGGAGAGGCTTGAACCATTCATTAAACAGAAACGTTTAGATGAGTTCAAGCGGACCTAAACCATAGGATACTAGTAGCAATATATGTGCCGATAGCTCGAGCCTAGGATCTTCATCACTTCGAAACCTTCTGCACGATGATTTTATCCTTTAAGTTGAGCTTCTCAATCAAGGTGTTTAGGAAAGTCATTACCTCGTCAACCGTTATTTTTCCATCACTCCACGCTTTAACCCAGTAGTCTATGGTCCAACCTATAATGTCACGTCTCTGCCATAATATGTATGCGTAATGCACGATCACACCTATAATTGCCCCAAGTATTCCTATGGCTGCATATAACCATTCATTCAAAATTTTCACCCAATTAACTCATTAGAAAAGTTCAATTAAAAGTTTTCTCAGATCGTTTAAGCAGTATGGCTAAAGCTTCATTGGCACTGTCCAGCTTCCTGTTCATCACATTATTTTGCTCTATGATTTGTGCTAGGAAGAGTATAAGTATCGCTCGGTCTGCTTCATCATCCTTCATGCCTTTAAGCTTATCGTAAACTGACATGACGATCTTCGCTGCTGACGGGGCTGTAACGGTTATAACTTCAGTGAGCCATGAATCCATCATATGTCACCATTAGTTTAATTGTATGTTGAAGGTAAATAAATGTTTGTGTTGATTTAGCTTTTACCTTCTAGGCTGACGCTGAATGTGAAGCTTGGATTTGTTCCACCAATAACCCATCTAACCCTAAGATACTTGAATGCTATGTCTATTGGGTTTGGAGTCCAAAATGTATTTGTACTGGTTATGCCAGTCTGCGAGAATAACGTTTTATATTTCCCACTCACCCTATCCTTCCCCTCCACGTAGACGTCGAGCGTTGGGCTTGTTCCACTTACATCCGTTACATCTATGCATATTTCCCCCTTCATGAGTCTGCCAACATCAATGTCATCAGTGTTTCCACTCTCAGTCCTCGTAGCAGATGCAGCGAGAGTTATGGATCCACTGTAACGTTCATATATGGCAACCCTTAAATTGCCAAGGTCAGTCAACGTTGATGGAAGCTTACCGCTTAAAGCTTGAAGTGTAGCTTCAGTGGCAAGGTTAGCGATGTTCTGTATGTATGGAGTCCAATCGTCACCTGTCTGCGGAGTTCCGCCTATACGCCCTATATTCATGTTGTCCCTTACAGTGCTGAGTGGAACATCTAGGTTTAATGGGTCGTGAATGTACAGTCTACCATACTCGTCGAATGTAAGCTGGTCGATTTGACTTTTAATGGCACTTAAAGTTGACTCAGTCGCCAATCCAACAGCATCCTTCTCCAAGCTTATCGGTAATAGTGCTGTGCCGTCAGGTAGCACTGTGACTTTAATTGGATAGAGCTTTCCAGAGCTAACATCAACTAGGTATAACACTGCCTTCCTAGCAGACATCATTATGGTTCACCACGCTACAATGAGAGGCTAACCCTATACCTCACCGTCAAGCTTCCAAGAGGCTTAACCTTTACAGGTGCAGGCAGCACATCCCTTACAACAAGGTATTTTGCATCGATACCACTTATAACCTCTGAATATGTCCATGCTGCTATCCCAACTTCTCTCACAATTATATCACTGCTAGTCTTGTTTATGAATGTCCTGTAGAGTTCGACGTAGCTGCTCGTATCACTGTAGCTTGAGGCGATTACATGCGGCTCATAGTCTAGCTGTCCAGGGCTTGTCCCATGATTTATCTTGCTTGACAACTTGTAATCGTTATATGAAACTGGGTCTGAACCTGAACCCACCAATATACCATATGAATCATCGTTGTCTCCAGCATTCATTCCCATAATCCTCATGTACTTTGCATATGTATCACTAACATATTGTTCCACAACCGCACTCTTGGATACTCCAGACATATCTATAATTCCCGATACAGTCTTCCCAGTTGAGCCGTCACCATTATTCTTCAGCATTCCAGCTAAAACTATCCCGAAGTTCTTTAGGAAGCTCTTCGATTCGCCTCTATAGATGGGTTTCCCATCCCTTTCAACTATGAGTTCACATTTAATTTTCATCCAAGCTCCACCTCCACAGTTACAGCTACAGTTGCACTTCCACCTGCAGGCACAGTATATGAGGTTGGCAGCACATCCCTTGCAACTAGAAATCTAAGGTCATTGTTACACCTATACCTCACTACAATTCCAACTTCATTTATTGTTACAGTTGCACCAGAGGCATTTGCAAAGCTTCTCACAAACCTAAGCCTATACACTGGAGGTGAAACGCTTGTGTCGACGTTGTAATCATCGACTGTAATTGGATTGTAGTCGAGTTGACCTGAACCTGTACCGTGTGATATCTTGCTGACAAGTGCATATTGATTCAAGTTGACAGGTGTAGTTCCCGAACCCACAATTATCCCATATGTGTCATCGTTGTCAGGTGCAAGTACACCCATCTGAGCATGAAAGAGTATATCACGATGTGTTCCATAGACCGTTCTACCCGTTCCACCAGTATCAGTTATAGTTACGCTTCCAGTACCATTACTCCTCATGAATGCTTCGAGGAATTTGAGGAAGTTATTTAGGAAGCTGTGCATTTCATGCCTACCGTACTTCACAATCTTCCCATTCTCATCCTTTACAAGTATTTCAATTGTACCCTTCAGCATTCTACTTCACCTCCACGGTTACTGTTGGACTTTTAAGTTTGACTGTAACCTTTCTACAGTCAACTGCAAGTGCATATGCAGTGGTCTTCAATTTAGTTACACCCTTAACTACTGACACTTACGGTCACCACCGTTCTAAATTTATTGCCCAATGCAATAAATGGGTTTTCAGTGGTTACGAGGACTTTAGGCTTCTCAGTCACTGGGAGGGATAATGTCACCATCCTCTGAGGTGTAACTGTGAGGTATAGTTCCTGTGTGATGTAGACTTTCCCTTCAGCCACAGTAGCCCTTATGCCTGCATCGACGAACATGTGTGCAGAGTATGATGTTGATTCAACTTCCGCCTCATATGTTCCAGCACCCTCATATTCCTCTTCAAACACTTTCGTCCCCTCTGGGCTTTCAACATACCATACTCCCTTCAAAGCTTCTGGTATGATTGCCTTGCATTTATGTTTGGGCATATTTTGTCACCTATACTCAAATATCCCTCCCGAGTATTTTAAAGTTATTTTCCTTATCGCTGTAGTCTTCGTTTTAGCTTTGCCTACAAGTATAATCTTCTTGGTTAATATCTCCCCGAAATCTTCATTGACATCCACATCCACCATTGAATCCTCATCCAGCTCTAAAAGCTTCACTTCCGTGCCATCAAGCAGCACGTAGACTTCACCTTGAACTTCTGGTTCTGTGGTTAAAGTGAATATTCCAGGCTGAATATAGCCCCTATCAGTTGAAACTTCAAGTCTAGCCGTAGTTCCACCAGGCATATTCACATCAATGGAAATTGTAAGTGTACTAGGCTCTATAGCTCCAATTGAAACCTTGGTTTTGGTTATTATTGCAGTGCTCATTTCACTCCCTCCACTCGACAACTATGGTTAGATAGCCTGTGCCGACGTCGTTAGTTATGTATAGCTCTTCAATGGCGAAGTTGTCAACCCTGTAGCCTGTGTAGAGTTCTTCGGGTTCACCCGTCGTCGGGTCATTTCTACGCCAAGATGCTGGACTGTCAAGTCTTGTGACAACAGCACTCTTAGCAACGATACCCATATCCCTCAAACCGAGTGGCTCATTATTCCTTGCCACACTCAGGTCGAGCTTGAACACCTTATACCTGTTGTTCAGTACCTCTTCGACCGTGGTAACTGCTGGTGCTGGAGGTGCCAAAATGGCTTCTGTCGGAGGTCTAACCGCTGCACCGAGAGATTTAGCTATACCCTCAAGTAGCTTGTTCGTGTAGTCAATCTGCTTGATTAAGACCTCAAGCTGCTCATCTACTCTTGTGAATATGTCTATGAGCTGGTACCACTGATGTCTGGGTATCTCGACGACACCATCAACCTTAACACTCATCAGCTCACCCCAGCTGCAACCTTGTCGAAGAGGTCTTTCTCCTCTGCCTCTCTACGCTCATCGGGAGTTAATTCACTTGGAATCCACATGACTTTCTCACGTAACGTAAGCCTACCAATACCATATGAGACTCTAACGTAATAGTTTCCAGAAGTCTTCACGTCCAAGCTTATCTCGATCTTATCCAACCCTATAACCCTCAATGGTGCTTCATAGCTCAATTCTGGGAGGCAGTATGGGTCTAGGCTCAAGGTCTTCTCAACTCCATCCCTTTCCACAATTATGTATGCTGCACCTGGAGAAGTTGGCCTTGCAGCTGATATTCCAGTCAATATTATCTTCTTCCCCGCTGGAACTGGAAGCCTAGCTATGGTTCCAGAACTAGACATCTTAACTGCAATAGTTCTAAACTCCTCTATTCCACTATAAATGTTGAATGGTTCAGGTGTTGATAGCCTCAAAGCTTGCAGTAGACCATACTTCTCAGCAAGCTCAGGTTCATTTCCAGATAGCTTAACGCCAAGTTGAAGCTTCATTGCAACTGTTGGTTTGAATACTGTAACCCTATGCCTCCACTGATATGCGGAAACTGTTGAGGGGGCATATATCCTCATTGAAGTTATGATCGTGGATGGAACCTTAACTTTCTCCTCATAATCCAATCCCCTTGCAACTGCAAGGTTATCGAGCTTCACAACATCAGTATATCTATCCACATCCATGTGGAATACTAGGCCGTCAACCCTATTGAAGCTTAACCCTTGAACTACAATTATGTTTGGCGTGAAATCACTGTACTCTGCAACCTTATTCTCCCCTGCATTCAAATCAACTGGAATTGCACTTAGGAAGCTTTCACCAGTATACTTCCAGATACGTTTAATGTCTATTTCAGTTCCCATTTAGCTCCCCCCTTTCTCCCTCCTTAGGCATTCTGATAATTTTGCAATCTTCTCTTCAAGGTCTTCATCAAGTCTATGTACGGCATCCACCAATCTAGCTGCCTCTTCACAACGCTCACTATTTCCATGGACGTTGCATTCATGGAAAGCCCTCTCCACAGTTGCATACCATCTTCCATACTCCTTGATTGCATCAATAAGATTTTTAAGTTCACGTCTACAAGCCATAAAACCACCAATACTTTTATTACATTCAGTTATATTTCTATATTTTTGATAACTAATGGGTTATGGGTATGCCTAGACATAGATACCTACATGATCCAACCACGATCACAGTGGATAGGGATGTAGCTGAACAGTTGAGGAAGCTTAGAATCCGTAGAGGTGAACCTTTAGGGGAAGTTGTAAGGAGGATACTGGCTGAATATATCCGTGGAAAGAGGGTTTCAGGCATTTAGGGAGGGTTTAAGCCAAACTGCAAACAACAAGTTCCCATAAGTTACCTTCAACACGTCGTCCAATGCAATTTCAGTTACATTGAAGCCCAACTGCTCAAGCTCCCCCCTACTCCAGAGGCATACATGCTCCTCAAATGGGTTTCCAGACTCCTTCACTATGTCGAGGTTATCATGAAACTTGGTTGGAGTTGAAACTATTATCATTTTAGCAGTCTTCTGCAATGTCTGTATCAGCTTTAAGCCTTCCTTCTTCGGGATGTGTTCTATGAAGTCCAACATTACCACTGCATCTGCCACTGGAACTTCAGCTTTCCTAACATCTACACTTATGATTTCATCGTAGCCAGCTTTCCTCGCCAACTTAGCGTAGGGTTCATATGGCTCTATGCCTATGAGCTTCTTACAATGCTTCTTAAATACATTGCCCAAGGTTCCTTGCCCGCAGCCGATGTCAAGTATCACGTTGAATTCAAGTCCATCAAGTGCCTTTTCAACTGCCTCTGCAAGCCTATTATACTTGTTTACAGTGGCTTCAGTGTAGAGTCTATTCTTCAGGGCTTGATACATGTTTTCATCTATAGTCACAACTGATTCATGCTCGCACACTACACTTGTATCCACATATATGTCGAAGTGTCTTGAGGCTTTACGGCAGAAGTATAGGTCTTCACCATATATGCCTTCAAACTTGAACCATGGCTGAGGTATAGTGTCAAAGACAATTTTACTTATCAAGCAGCAACCTAAACCTACACCATCGACACGTATAAGCTGATTCTTTGGGTAGGATAATATGTTCTCATATAATGCACCCTTCCTATGCCTATATATCACTGGAAAGTATGGTGGATACCTATTGAAGTATATTCCACTCACAATCTCCTTATCATGCTTCAATAGTCTAGGTATGACGTCTGCAGGTGGAATGACATCCCAATCCAGGAAGAAGATCCATCCATCATCGAGGCTCTGAGCAATCCTAGTGCGTGAAACTTCTAGGTTTGGGTAGTCGTCGAAATATATGCGTGTAGGATGCATCCTCGTAGAATTATAGAATACTTCACATAGCCTTGCAGCCCACCTAGGCGTCAAAACGTTTCTACCAACACCCCAAACAGGTATACCTATAACGATATGCTTAGACACAAAATAGACTATTATGGATTCAGTTAATAAGTGTTACTCATGAGAAAAAAATGGGGGTTGAATTATGGTTTAAGTTGCAATGCTACGTTGGAGTTGGATAGAACGGCGTTATCGCAGGTTTAACCACTAGGAACCTCCAAGTCTTGCCAGTGGTATCGGTGACTGCAGATGTGGTTGGATTGTAGAGTCTAACAGTTATGCTGTCTGTTGTGGATACATATGCACCGAAGGGTACTAGTCCAGCTTGAAGGTCTGATGGGGGTAGAGGTATAACGTAGTCAGTGGTTTTAACTCCAGTTGCAGTTACAGTTACGGTTGCTATGGCTCCAGCTGAAACTGTTCCAGGAATCACTGTGGCTGTTTTCACATCGATCATTGCAGCTATAAGTGTATTCCTATCCATTCCTCTCACCTCAATACAACTTTAACTCCATAAACATGAAGCTCAACTCCATTTGCAGGGATTGCTGTTCCATTGTCTATTACTTGTATTCCACCCTTAACTCCATGGAATAGGAATGGCTTAATAAGCTTCTTTGGACCAGCCAACTTAATATTTGCATTTACACTTGTATCATAGTACATTGCAGGTGGGAAGAAGTTCTTCTCTGGAAGTGGTCTAGTGGTAAATTCTGGCATTGTAATCCTACCCTCAACATAGAACCTCAAAGCCTTGCTATTGCTGTGTGGTATAACGCCTAAATGCGTCACTATATATGCATTCTCCTTATTCACTAGGTTCCATGATAGATTCATCCAATCATAGTTTACCTTGGCATAGTATTCGAAGTCATACCACTGGTTTGGAGTTGTATCAACCTTATTCCTTGCATATGTGAACCATGGGAATACCTGAGGCTTCTTCTGAGCCAAACCACCAGGCAACTCATTCCATGTTTCAAGTGAAACTGGAACAGGCTCCTTCACATATTCCTCCTTGTCGAGCTCAATTCTCCCACCCACAACTGGAGTTCCAACCTTCTCCAGCAACATGTCCTGCCCCCTAACCCTAGCAGCCTTCAAAACAATAGTGTAAGGCTCACTTATAGCTTCATCAGCCACAGTCTTAACACTTAAAGTCTGCCCCCTAGCAACTTTTGGGCATGTGCCTTCAAGTGGACCTGGAATAATTCCAGTTATAGGTCTATGAAGATATGGAATGCCGAAGTCAACTGCTACACCAACATTGGCTTGATGCTCCAATGGAGCCATAACACTATTAATCCTCAAAGTTTCATACTCCTTCCCCTCAATCATCAATGTCACATATCTAAACTTCCTAATCAAGCCAGTATCAGCATTGACTGGCGGAATTATTTCAAGCCTAAAAATCTCTAGGACCTCATTAGGTGGAAGCTTATATGCATCTGGGCTAACCCACTCTTCACCTGCAGCTTGACTCCCAGTATGCTTGAACTGAAACTCCACAACTGGATCCCAAACACTCATTACAGATCACTCCCAAATCAAAGGTTGGGAAATATTTATTTGAATATTTGCTCACTTGGTATCTTGGTGTACAAAATGGAGAAGACTGAGAGGATCGTGATTAGATGCACTCCAGAATTATATAGGCGTTGGAAACTATTCCTACTTGAAAATAGGGATAGATTTAAAACTTCCTCAGATGCATTGGAATACTTGCTCTCGATCGTTAAGGTTTCGAGGATAACTAGGTATTAGCCAGTCTTATAGCTTCCATCTTCAAGAATTAGGCTTGCCTTCAAAGTGCTTCCAGCAGGTATGCCCATCTTTTCAACTTTAAGCCTTGCAATTACATCGTATTTCATGTCGCTATACTTTTTCCCTGCAAGAATATATGCGCCTGCAACCTTGCTGAATACTGCCCATCCATTTGAATCCGTGGGTATGGGTCCATAGTGATGTTTAACAGTCTGCCATTCAGTTGTCTCGATCAATTCAACTTCAGCTTCATTTTCACCTACGGGTTCACTGTTAACTTGAACATTCACCCTTACAGTCCAATTCTCAACTGCATATGGTTTGCCTGCTTCAACATGTACGTAGACAACGTTGCTCCATATTTCGGCAGTATATGTTCCATACTTATAGATGTATCTAGCTGCATATGTATGGTCTCCAGCTTCAGGTTTAAGTGATGTCTGCCCCCTAAATGTCAATATATACTTGTATTCCGTGCCTATAATTTCATATAGATCCACATCTATATCTGATGGCTCAACAGTGAAGGTTACAGTTTCACCCTCAGCTATACTTGTCTTGTCAACTGAAAGAGTAATTTTGGGGAGGACTATCTTCGGAATCAATTCAACCCCTATCTCAACGTTTCCAGCTGGTAGCGATACTTCGCCAACATAATCTTGATAGCCTGGATACTCAACCTTTATGCTTGCAGTTCTAGCCCCCTGAACATTCGTGAAGACTGCAATTCCATCGGCATCCGTGGTTTTAGGGGTTGAGTCTAGGGTTACAGTTGCACCTTGAATAGGCTTCTTCGTATATGCATCGTAGACTCTAACTGTAACTGTAATGTATATTGGATGTAGATGGACTTCGATTGTGCATGGTTCAGTTATATTTACAGTTCCACTATAAGTTTCATACCCAGATTTAGATACCGTCAATGGGTAGCTTCCAGTTGAAATTGTGAATTTAGCTTTCCCACTGCTGTCCGTCGATGTTGAAAGTGCATTTAGCTCAACCATTGCACCTGCAATTGGATATCCAGTTGTATAATCATATACGATCACGGTGACTTCAACTGGAGGTTTAGGTGCAGTGTAATGTAATACTCCAGATATCGATGTATCGTCACCTGTACTCAATGGGGATGGAGCAGACCCTAGGAATGTGTAGTCTGGATACTTGTCATATCCACTTTTCCTCGCATAAACCCTTAAAGATAAATCCACTATTGGTGCAGCTGTAGATGGATCACGTAAATCTATAATTGCAACTCCACTGCTATCTGTAACTCCACGTAGAGGGCTAACCCATCCTTCAGGATATGCTAAAACTTCAACCCCCTCAAGGGGATTCTCCTTGTCATCTGTGACTTTTACAATTAGCCTAGGATACCTTACAGTTACAGTTTCATATCCCCTATAAACGTCGGGTGGAATAGCCCTTAAAACTAGAGTTAAGCTTCCAACATGATTGAATTTGCCAGTATATGAAACTGAATCTTCAATTATATTTCCATTTTCATCGGTATGTATCTTCCCCTTACCAATCAAGAAGTATTCATAATATCCTGGAACTGCATAGTATAGGTCTAATTCAACTTCCGCTCCCTTGACGTCATAGCTCTTAAACCATACCTCCAAATCAGTCCTTTTAGGATAGATCGTAAATGTATATGTAAAACCTGCAATATACTCGGGCATAACTACTTCTTCCCCCTCACAGCTGAAACCAAGCCTGATATCGCTAGAACTGCTGCTGCTCCACCTATAAGTATCCATGTAGTTTTAGGTATAGCCTTGGTAATCTCCATCAATTCCCATCCTATGATGGCCAGTAAAGCCAGTATAACCAGTAATGCTCCAACAGCAGCCCATGGGAATGGTGAACCTGTAACCCTAAACCTAATGTATAGAGTGCTATCCTTGACATATGCCTCAATGAACTCGTGGTTTGGATACCCTATGATCGTATCCCTAATTAGACTTACGTTTTCAACAAGCCATTCAGCCAAACCTGCTATTGGAGCCCATCCACATTGAATCTTCATTATATACTCATGTGGTGGAGGTGTAGCTTTAAGTTTGAAGAAGTGTTTAACTTCCATTCCAAGTGGAATATCGAAGCATTCTGGTGGCGTAGTCAGATTTTCAGGTTCATAGTCTGCTGCAAGAATATATTTCCATGGCATTAACCCATCGAAGTATGCTTTACCATTCTCATCGGTTTTTGCTTCAGCTATAAATGTGAATGGAAGCCTATTGTAGAGTTTTACAGTTGCCCCCTCCAAAGGCTTTCCATTTGGATCTACAACTAAAACTGTAACTTGATGTTCAGGTGGAGTTATCTCCAATGTGAATTCAGCTTCACTTGGCATTACACTCGCCTCTCATATATTGCTCCGCAATTTGGGCAAAATGCAAATTCACCATGTACATTTAATGCTGAACCACATTGATCGCATATTAAAACTTCACTGGTTGGAGATGTGAAATCGAACGTTAAACCCTTAACGTTTCCACTTGGATCATGCCATGTACCATTTTCAAACACCAATGATTTCTTCGCCTCAGTTCCAGCCTTAATTCCATCCTTATCCACTAGGAGCTTTGCAACTGCATCATAATATATGTTGTCGATCTTTGCACCGAAGAGGTAGTATGCACCTGCAACTCCACTTATAATTGCAGTTCCACTCTCATCAGTCAATGCTGGACCATAATTGTGTTTGAATGGTTGCCACCAAGTAGTTTCATATAGCCTTAATTCAGCTTCACCTTTACCTACAGGTTTACCCATTACGGTTATATGGGCTTTAACAGTCCATCCTGGAACTGCTTCAGGTGTAAAGTTTAATGTTATTTCAGCTTCAGGCATACATTCACCAAAATAGTTTAGGCATATACATCCATATAATTTTTTAGAACATTGACGCCGTAACCTACTCCACACATGAAGGGGGGTTAAAAATGTTAGGAGTGATGTTGAAACTCCGTTGTCGGATAGTTAACATTTACTATCCGTTCCACCTTAGCCTTATGGGCTTCATTGATGGCTTTCTGGGGCAACGGAAACTCCCCTCATCCTGAACCCCCTCATTCCCACTCCATTCAGCGCTACATATCCGCCACATATCGGAGATAGGTCATCATAATAATAGCTGAAAAGAGTTATATAATTTTTTCAGAGCAGTCCAGCTATGAATGATATGAGTGCAGTTGAGACCCCCATTCCAGTTAGCTTCCTAATTTTATCCATTTTCACATCCAATGGTTCAGCCTTTCCAGGGAGCATTCCAGTTATGAATCCACCCAGTAGTGTTCCACCTAAGCCTACTAGTATTGCCTTACCAATTGCACCTATCAATCCATTTCCATTGCTACTATAATATTGTGTACCGCAGTTTGGGCAGAATGCTTCACTCGAATTATATATTAATTGACTTCCACATTCCTCGCATATTACTGGATTGTAGAAGCTCTTCTCAAACCATCTTGCAAACTTCTCGCTCTCCACGTGATCGACGTATCCCAATGCCTTATGAAATATGTAGTGACCATACTCGTGTACTAGGACGTCTGGAGTTGCATAACTCTTCAAATTTATAGTGCCATTAACGTAGCATCCAAGATAATTACATTCATTTGCCATTGGACATGTGTATTCGCAGTTGTAGTTTATCCTTGGAGTTGGTAGGCTAGGCAAAAAATTATGTAGCCTAACCAAAACTTCGCTGAAGTCCTCCAATCCCGCTCAGCCCATTAACGTTTAGTAGCTTGTTATCCTAGATACTGGGGTTGCCTGAACTTGTGGTGATGGCGTAATCCTTACGAATCCAGCTTCAGATGCACTTCTAGGTGTATACCCCTTCTTAACGTAGCTTCTCACAGCCTTGTATATGCTCTTCTCAAATAGTGGTAGCGAGGAGTAGAATAGTGGCTCAGTCAAGTCTGTTTCAATGCCCAAATAGTTCACTAATCCTCCACCTAAACATACTGCTGCCCTCTCAATGTCTGTGGCATTCTTGAATGGCTCAGTCCAACCCTGACTTTTGTCGAGTTCCTCTAAACCTATATCCAATGCACCATATATGGCTGAGGTCAACCCCTTCCTAAAAGTTATCCTAGCCATATATTCACCAATTCAAATATGAGTTGAGGCAAAATATAAGTGTTTCTTATCCTTCGCTCAACCTTTCCTTGAAGTATGATTTAGCATACTCCAAATTGTTTTTAAGCCAATTCATGCATGTAGGGGATGAAGCTATGAAGTATAGGTTGCTCCTAGCCTTCAAATTCTTAGCAGTCTTCAAGTATAGGTATTTCAATATGTCTTTAACCGTTATCCTATCCAAAACTTCTATGACTTGTTTTTCAAGCTTCTTTGCCTTTGCAACGTTTACAAGTTTTTCAACCCTCTTCCTCCATTTTGGGGGTAGATCGTCCATTAGGTTTTGATGTGTATTTATGTATTCCCATATGTCTTCAGGTGAGCTATCCCTCAATAGTTTAACTATCCCCCTAGTGCATTCAGCTATGATTTCATCTCTGGCCAGATTTATGAGTGTCCTTATCGCTATCCCCTTAAACTTTTCTAGGACCATTTCCATTCACAATCCTATTCAGCTTTTTTGCTGTATTTTGCTCCACATTTCGGGCATACTATGACTTTTGCGTCTGGTGCAACCTTTATTTCAGCTCCACATTCATCGCATATTATTGTTTCGATCTTAGGCTTACCAGTCTTACCCTCCCTCACTGATTCCTCCCTTTCAGCTTTCCCCTCAACCTCCTCTTCCTCCTCTCCAGTTTCCCCTAAAGCTTCGGATGCAGCTGCAATTAATCTTTTGAATCCACGTTCAACTGCAGCTCTCTTCTCGGCTTCAGCTCTCATCTGTAATAGTTTGAGTTTAGTGTCTAGGTCGAGTTTCTTAAGCATCATCTGGAACTCCTTTTCATCCCTCTTCATCTCCCTCAATAGCTTTAGATATTCGGTATCCTTCTCCTTTCCACCTCCAAATATCCTTTGAACTATTTCCAGTTTTTTAGGGTCTTCCAATATGTCGTCAAGCCATGTTCTTGGTCTAGGTGGATTCATATAGTAGTCCACTGCAGCCCTCATGAATGTCTTATATGCTTCCTTCAAATCTTCATCCATACCTCCACTCGTCTTAGGCGATATCTCCCTAATCAATTCTGCAACCCCCTTAATCAATTCTGAAACATTAGACCCCGATTCCCTCCTTTCACCCATAAGCCTATTGACATGCTCGATCGTCTGTAAAACTACGCTTGCAGTCTTATCAACTGATGCATTTGGATTCGATAGTACTGAGGATATTGTCAATGGAATTAGCATTGAAGCAGATTCACCTCTACCTGCACTCTTCAAAGCCGAATAAACTGCTAAAACCTTCTTCCTCTGTTCTTCGGGAAGTTCTGCAAGCATCTTTGCAGCTTCAATGTCTGCTATAGATGCTGAGCTATTTTCATTCGATGAACTTTTAAGTTCCTTCTCCAAATCCCTAACCCTCTTCTCACTTTCAAGCCTATACTCCCTAAGCTTAGCCAACCTAGCTCTCCTAAGCTCCTCCCTCTCAAGCTCCTTCAATGCCCTATCCAGGTCCTCTTCACTTTCCTCGCTTGCCTTCTTTATGACTTCCCTTATCCTACCCGTTTCCCCTCACCCCCCATTTTAGGTCTAACTATTATTCCAACTTCAACCCCCAAGCATTCCCTCATATGCTCATCTATAACTTCATTTATGAATTCATCTATGCTCATCTTAGATCCAGTCTTGGATATGAAGTAGTTATAGTATTGTATTGTCTGTGGTAGAAGCTTAACAGTCTTCCTAATTTCAGGTTCATCTCCAACTTCAATAACCCTCTCAACGGATGAAGTTTTAACTCCACCAAAACGATCCTCCAAAGCCTTAACCCTATCCATAAGGCTATATAGCATCGACTTCAATTCCTCAATTTCAGGTTTAGCCTTCTTACCACAATGCTTCATATGTGCTGCAAGTGATTGCTGACTATCAAAAGATCTACCACATATTTCGCAGACATATTTACCTTCACCCTTCTCCGAAGATTCAGCCATATGCATCACATAAACTCATGTTCCGCACACTATTAAACTTATCTCTTCAGTTGTATTCACAGATATACGCATATGGCTCGCAGGATTTCGTAGAATATATTCTGTGGATTTCCATGCATTTCTGCAATCTTATACCATTCATGGGACCCCCACCCCCACCAAATACTCTGCGAATAAAATTAATATCATCTGCGTTTCCCATACATACGCATCCTCTTCCGCAACTCACTGGATAAAATGTCTGTGGATATATGCATTAATCCAGAAAATATCTCCTGCGGGTTTTCTGCGTGTATCAATAGGCTAAATGGATCGTGCGGAGGGAGAAACCTATGCCATGGTCCTAGGAATGAAAGCGAATCCATATATCTATGGACTCTACCATAGCTTCTCCCAAGGATTAGGCGATCGATAAGCTTGTGAACCCTATGACTTGGCACAATATTGAATATGTGAAGCATAAACTTAAAATTAATGAGAATAGAATATTCATTTGATATGGCTAAGATAGAGAAGATATTGGCTAGGATAATACCCCCATTAACGGACCTAATAATGGATGGATTGAAGGGGAACCCTGAATTGAAAGTAGAGGAACCTTCACTCCCAATTCCAACGCCATCGATAACTCCAATTACATTTGAAAGGGAAGTTCCATCTCCAAGCTATCCAGGACAAACGAGGGAAGACTACTGTTTAGAATGCTTGGAGAGACATTACTTGAAGGCATTAGGACTATTGGAGGAAGCAGAGAGGTTCAGCCTAAGCAAAGGCGAAATAACCCCAGAAGCAAGGCAGAGGATAGAGTTGGCGTTGAAGGAAGCTGTTACAGCTGAAGAAGACCTTGGAACAATGGTTAGAGATAAGGAATTGGCTAGGATGCTTGATGAGATAAAGGTGAAATATAGGGATTGGAGGAAGTGGCTATGGAGTGAGAGATTGCTGACGAGCCAAAGGGACATAGCCAAACTGAGGGAGGCAATTGAGGGGATGAGGCAACTAGTCGAATTAACCAGGAAGGCAGCTGAATACTACGATCAAAAATATGGTAAATGCAGCTACTGTGAAGCATTGGCAAAGGAATTAGCAGAAAAATTCGGAGTGGAAGAAAGTGAAGCATTGGAAGCAATATATGGAATGGCATCCGAAAACAAGGAGAGGATAAGGGAGGCAGCTGAAAAACTGAAGAGGATGGGTGCATTCGAATACACAATGAAGAGGGTAAAGGAAATGCTCATGGAATTGGAAGGTGGTAAAAAGTGAAGAGAATTAGGAACTCATCAAGTGGAAGGTTGACTGAAGCAATACATGTAAGGCTTACAAACGATGAACTTGAATTCATAAGGATGATAAGCATGAAGACTGGGTTAAGCCTAAGCGAATCAGTTAGGCTTGCAATAAACATGTTCAGAATAATACTAGGCTTAGAAGCCGTAGACGTTGAGAAGGTTGGAAGAGCATTGAGGGAAGCATCTGAAAAGGCATTGAAATCCATGAGCAAAGAGGAGTTGGAGGAATTGAAGAGTGAAATGGAGTGGGATGAAGAATGGATGAAATTGAAGAACTCAAAGCAACACTTAGGGAAAGAGGGTTGACGGATAGACAAGTAGAGGCTGGAGTAAAGTATTATAGGCATTTCGCATCCAAATTCGATATACCAATACCCATAGCTGCAAACATGATAGTAAACATGATAAGGAACATGCGTGAAAAATTCGAGAAAGCATAATTGTGCTACAAAACCTTATATCAATTTTAAGCGTATATTCCAATAAAATATATGGGGGTGAAAAACCGTGACAAAGGAAATTGCAAAGGCCAAGTATGCCGCCAAAGTCTGCGGATACCTAGGCGTACCACATGAAAAATGTGAAAAGGTGTTTGAAAAGCTATTCAACAATATGAAGGCAGCCTTCGAGGCAGTTAAATAGAAGGCTACCTCAAATTTCGCTTCCCAAACATCCCCTCTTTTTTTTATCTTCCATTTAGCAATAGTATTTAAATGGTTTATCGAAGAAACATAATTTTTATCTTTGAACTACATATAGATTTTCGGTGTAGCATTTGGCATTCGATCCAACATTTACAGAGGCAGTTGAGAGATGTATGCGTGCATTATCGAGGAGACGTATGAGTGAAGCCATAAAGTGGCTTACGGATTTAATGTACTATTCATCCATGAAGGGGCTTGAAGATGAATATATGAAGACATTTGAATTCATATTGAGGGAAGTTGAAAGGCAGCCAAAACCATTCCCAGAGAGATTTGCAGAATCCCTCAATAGGAAGCTTGAAGACATTTCAATGGGAAGTGAAGCAGTATATTTGAGGAGATTATTGGATGGAGCTGAAGAAGTCAAGAGGGAGAAGTTGGGCAAATACTTGACTGTGGAAAAGGAAATTAGGGAGAAGGTTAAAAGATTCTTAGAGAAGGAGTTGGGGTGGAAATATGAGTGAAGAAGAAGAAGAGATAAAGATACTTATGGCAAGAGAGATAGTTGAGGAGATATGCAGTGAAGTAGATGTGGAAAAAGCACCAAGATGCAGAGCAATACTCCACAAAATACTCGTAAACGGAGCAACAGAGGAAAACTTGAAGCCACTAAAAGAACTCCCATGGGAAGCAAAAATCGTAATAATGAGGAAACTAATGGAGATGGGAGTAGAATGGAAAAAGTAATTGCAAGACAAGTATGCAAAGTAATAAGGGATCCAAAGAAGAACATATTATGCGTGGAACTATTGAGCAAAGTATTGGCTGAGGGGGAAAAGGTGAAAGATCAAGTTAGGGAAGAGATGAGGAAGAACTTCAACGAAGAAGAAAGAAGACTTATAGCGGAAGAATTGAAGAAGATTATGGGGTGAAATTATGGCTGAGAAGGGGGAGGTAGACGTTGCATATGAGCTTTGCAGCGTAATTGAGGATGTTGAGAAACGTGCAAAATGCACTGCAGTTCTATCAAAGATACTTGATGAAGCATTGAAGGAGGAATTTGTCTGGAAGAGGGAAGATGTGAAGAAGAGGCTTATGTCTGCTGGGCTAAGTGAAAGTGAAGCTGAAAAGGTAATAGAATACGCCGAGAGACCATTCAAAATGGAATGAAGAAATATAAAAGCATACTGAAGATCGTGAAAAAACTATTGGATAAACTATTCGAATTAATAGTCAAATTCATATTGAATGTGAAACCACATAAATAGGCATAATAGAGGACCTAAACCCAAAGTTTAGGTCCGCTAATTTAAGGAAAAACTATAAGGGATGAATTTGTATAAGTAAATATGGTGAGATCGTGAGTGAAGAAACCGCATATAACGTTGCATATGAAGTATGCAAGATATTCCTTCCAAATGCCAGGAAAACCGTAAAATGCACTGAGACTTTGGCTAAAATATTCATACATGGAGTTGCAAGGAGGGATGATGTGAGGAGGGAGCTTAGGGAAGCTGGTCTAAGTGAAGAGGAGATAAAACGTATAGAGGAGGAAGCTGAGAGGAGGATAGGCTGAATGTCTGAGGAATTCGTTAAGACGATGAATGAACTTATGGGGAAATATATTGGGATAAGGAAGGATGCACTTAAACTGACCACTGGAATATATATGATTGGGGAAGACATATTGACTTGCAACTATACCATGCTCCTATATAGGATGACTGACTTCGGATATACATGGAATAAAATACTGCCTAAACTTGAATCTGAAGATCGTGAGAAAGCACAATCAGCTCTACATGAATTCTTCGAGGAAATGGTCATGACGCTTAGGGCTAGATGTAGATGCAAGTGAAATCATCCATTCAATATTTCCCCTATCCTCGACATGTATTCCATGAAGTATCTTACAGCTTCATCCATGTTCTTGCAACTCCACCTCCCAGGACTTCTTGGGAAAGTCCATGCAGTTGAATCCCAACTGTCAATGTACCGTTTAACGTGGGGTAGGGCTTTGAGGGTTAAGCCGAATGCATGAATCCACGATCTAGGGAAGATCTTCCTCGCATACTTGCAGCAATACGTTATCCACTTCACATTCCTACACTTGCATACTGTTCCAATGGCTATTTGAGGGTAATCTCCACCCACAATTTCCCTAAGCCTATTACATGAATCTATGAAGCTGAACGTATCCATATACCTGGACTGTATAACTGGAAGCCAGTTTACACCACCAATTCCAATGAACCTCTCAATGTTCCTCAAAGTCCTCTCAACATTATCCATTGCCGATGGAGTTGGCTTATCATCAACATAATAATCTGCTGGATAATCTGGTATGGTTATGAATATCCTCCCATCGAATGCTTCACTAATACTCCTTGCAACATACATATATCTCTCCAAAAATTTCGGGGGGTAATCGCTTAGCTTCATGTGGAAGAAGAATAACCCAACATTGCTATCCATAATTGCATGGTCAAACCTACGCTTAAACAACTCTCCACGCTGCCTAAAAGTCACAAATAAATATGGATAATAAATTCTTGAGGGTGGGAGAGTATAGAAGCGAACCATACCAAAATATTTCTGATTTCTTGGTATGATTTTAAGGTTTACGTTTCATACGATCATATAAAAATTATGTGTGGTTTAGTGGATTTTGCGTCTTAGTTTTTACTGTTCAGTCTTCTAAGTATGTTTGAGGCTTCAT
>Ga0272445_1000919_pt1 | contig 24756 bp, 21 predicted proteins | sample YNPCB0031_FD_194404 | JGI IMG/M metagenome (GOLD analysis project Ga0272445, IMG submission 194404) | Hot spring sediment microbial communities from Yellowstone National Park, WY, United States - YNP-CB-003-1 | ecosystem: Environmental > Aquatic > Thermal springs > Hot (42-90C) > Sediment... | reverse complement strand
ATTACCAAAATTATTTCTTCCCAATGTTCTTTTATAAACTCTTTGATCTTTTTAAACATGCTCTAGCAAATTCTCTAAACAATGGATGGGGTCTCAACGGCCTTGATTTAAATTCTGGATGAAATTGAGTTGCAACGAAGAAAGGATGATCTTTCAATTCAATTATTTCGACCAAATTCCTTTCTGGATTGACTCCTGCAATCACCATTCCTTTTTTCTCCAAAATTTCTCTAAATTCGTTGTTTAGTTCGTACCTGTGCCTGTGCCTCTCAAAAACAATTTCTTCTTTGTAAGCAAAATAACTTTTAGTTCCTTTTTTAATTTGACATTTATAATCTCCCAACCTCATCGTTCCACCGTATTTTTTCTCTTTCAATAAAGCTTTTTGCTCTGGCATTACATCAATAACTGGATATTTAGTTCTTGGATTAAATTCAGTCGAATTTGCTCCTTTTAAACTGCAAACGTTTCTGGCAAATTCAACAACCGCAAGTTGCATTCCAAGACAAAGTCCTAAATAAGGAATTTTGTTTTTTCTGCAAAATTCAATTGCTCTTATTTTCCCCTCAATTCCCCTATTCCCAAAACCTCCTGGCACAATGATTCCGGCAAAATTCTCTAACTCCCTAACTTTTCTTGGATTTCTTTCGTATTCTTCTGCATCTAGCCACTGAATTTCTGGTTTCCTTTTAAAATACCAGCAGGCATGTTTTATTGCCTCGATCACCGAAATATAAGAATCCATTAAAATGAATTTTCCAGTTTTGAAATATTTTCCACAAACTCCAATTTTTATTTCCTTTTTAGATTTTTTAACCTTCTCAATCAAATTTTCCCATGCTTTCAAATTACTTTTCCTAGGTTTCATTCCAAATTCTTTTAAAATTTTATTCCCAAAATTTTCTTTTTCAAAATTTAGAGGAATCTGATAGAGAAAATCAACATCGGGAGCTGAAATCACGTTTTCAATTTTTACATTGCAAAATAAAGAAATTTTTCTTTTCCTTGGTTCATCCAAAGGAACTTTTGCCCTTCCCAAAATGAATTTTGGTTGAATTCCTGCCTCGTTTAATAATCTTGCAGCAGTTTGGGTTGGCTTTGTTTTCATTTCTCCTAGCATTTCAGGAATTGGCAAATAAGAAACCAAAATAAAAATAACCCTCTTTGGGTTTTCCAATTTCATTTGCCTCGCTGCTTCCAAAAATAAAAGGTTTTGATATTCACCAACAGTCCCCCCAATTTCAACTAAAACAAAATCTGCTTTTTTACCCAATTCTTTGATTCTTGAAATTACTTCATTGGTTGCATGGGGAATTATCTCTACGCATTTTCCCCCAAACTCAAAATTTCTCTCTTTATTCAACACGCTCCAATAAACTTGACCCGAGGTTAAATAATTTTTCCTTTCCAGTTCCTGATCCAAAAATCTCTCGTAAATTCCAATATCCTGGTCAGTTTCTATTCCGTCCTTTGTCACAAAAACTTCGCCATGCTCTAAAGGGTTCATCGTTCCGGCATCGACGTTCAAATAGGGATCAATTTTCATTGGTTCTACTGAAAATCCCTTAGATTTTAAAATAAGGCCTATTGAGGCCGTTGCAGTTCCTTTTCCAATTCCAGACATTACCCCTCCGCAAACAAAAATGTATCTTGCAGCCATTATTTTTCCTCAACGACAATTATTTTAATTTCTGCTTCCAAATTATGAGGAAACTTAATTTTCACAGGAAACTCTCCCAATTCTTTTATCGGAGATTCTAACAAAATTTGACTCTTTTTAATTTCAAAGCCCAATTCCTTCAATCTTTCATAAATTTTTTGAACAGTGATTGATTCAAATAGCTGGCCATCTTCTCCTACTTTAACTGGTATTATAACTTCTTGGCCATCGATTGCTGATGCTGCTTCTTGAATTTTTCTCAATTCCTCCTCTGCCTTCTTTTCCTCTTTTTCTTTCTGTTTTTCTAGCCACTTCAAATTCTTTTCATTAGCAACTTTTGCCAACTTTCTTGGAATCAAATAATTCCTGGCGTAGCCATCCGAAACTTCCTTTATTTCATATTTTTTCCCCAAATTTTCAATGTCTTTTAACAAAATTACTTTCATAAAAATTTTTATATCAAAGGCTTTTTAAAATTTCAATTGCCCTTTCAAGTTGCAAATCTCTTTCTTCACCTTCTGGCATTTTAACAACTTCATCAGGTTCTAAACCAACATCCGAAATTTGTTTTCCGCTCGGAGTCAACCATTTTGCGATTGTAATCTTTAAAGACCCTTCCCTTAATCTCTCCAATTCCTGAACAGAACCCTTTCCAAAAGATTTTTCCCCAATTAATAATATACCAAGATTGTCCCTCAACGCTCCAGCCAAAATTTCAGCACCAGAGGCAGTTCCTTCATTAATTAATACAACAATTTTATAATCTGAAAAATATGAAGGCCCTTCGCTTTTATATTCTTTTCTTTCTCCGTTTGCGAATTCTTCAATTACTACAGTTTTTCCTTTCTCTAAAAACCATCCAGCAATATCTTGGGCAACTTCTAAATATCCCCCAGGATTATCTCTTAAATCCAAAACAATTTTCCTAGATGGCAATTTTAAAATTTCAATTGCTGCTTTTGCAAAATCCAAAGATGCTTTTTCTGTGAATTGATAAATTTTAATATAAATTATCCCATCCTTTTCTTCCCACCTTAAAGATGGAACCTCAATAACATCCCTTACTATCTCAATCTCTTTTTCCTTTTCCCAACCTTCCCTGTAAATTGTCAACCTCACTTTCGTTCCTTTTGGTCCCCTAATCATCGAAACTGCCTGTTCTAAAGTTAAATCAACGGTGGGAGTATCGTTTATTTTCAAGATCTTGTCCCCTGCCTTCAATCCTGCTCTAAAAGCAGGAGTTCCTTCCAAGGGTGCAATAACTTGTAATTGTCCCTTCTTTATCCCAATTTCCATTCCCACTCCCTCAAAAGTTCCTTTCACATCTTCAACAAATCTTTTTGTCTCTTCAGGAGTTAAAAAAACAGTATAAGGATCTCCGAGAGATTTTACCATTCCAGAAATTGCTCCATAAATTATTTGTTTTGGATCAATCTTTGATTTATCGACGAACTTTTCTTGAAGTTTGTGGTATGCTTCCCAAAAAAGTGAAAAATCAATATCCTCTGGCGGGCAAACTTTGCATTGCGATTTCCCATAAAAAAACCCACCATAAAAAATCCCTCCCACAAGGCATCCTATTAAAAAAACGAAAATTATTTTCTTGTTCAGAGACATTCTTTTATTATAACAAAGATTTTTTGAAATAAAAAGATTTAAGAGAAAGAATTGTTTTCTTTCTTTTTGACAAAAAGTTTCTTCCTAATTAGGGTCAGAACGGTTAAAATTAAGGTAAAAACTAAAATCGAAATAGCTGAAATTTGAGCAATTTTTTTCCAATTGACCTCTTTTTGGGGAGGTACTATTTCTTTAGGCTTTTCTTTTATTTTCTCTGGATAAAGAGTGGCGATCGTTTCGTTCCCTGCTCTGTCAACTGCCTTGACTTTTATTTCTTCATCTAAATTTTGATTCTCTAAAAGATAAGGGCTTTTTGCTATCTTCCATTCTCTTTCTCCTTCTTTAACCATGTAGTAATCAACTCCTGTTTCTTTATCTGTAGTGTAAAAAACTATAAAATATTTTCCATCAAAAATTGCAGGATTTTTTTGAATTTGAATTTCAAATGGTTCAGGAGGTGAAGTATCGTTTAACAATTTTTCTCTCCATTCGTTCAATCCTCCGCCAGTTGTCGGTAAAATTTTAATCTTTGAATTTTGAAAATTAAGTTTTGCTAAGGTTCCTTTTCCATCGTTTAAAAAAACTTGAGAGTTTTCTAAAATTTTAATTTCCTCAGTTTCTTCTTTCGCTTCACCAACCATCATTGATGGAATATAAAACCTAAGTTCTGCAACCATATTGGTTAGCCCGGGATCTCCTGGAATTCTCCCACAATAACCTCCAGGAATTCCTCCTGAAAAATGAATTTTTCCAGTTTCGTTTATTTTTTTAATATCGAAGCTTGAGGGTTTATCAACCCAAATTGTAATAATCGATTCTCCAATATCAATTCCTTCCAAAACTAAAATGTCATTTGGAAAAGATAAATCAACAGAAATTGTATTAATGCATTCGCCTTCTGGGTCTATTCTTATCTTTACTCCAAAATGGTCTCCTAATTTATATTCCCCTTCTTTTGGTTCTAAATACAAAGTTACCCCAAAAACAAAAACCGGAAAGATTAAAAAAACTAAAGTAAAAACCAAAATTTTTAACTTAAAATTTGGAATTTGGAATTTGGAATTTGGAATTTTCATTTTATCCTGTCCAATAATACATCATTATACTAAAATCGACTAAGTTAACGATTCCGTCTTGGTTTTGGTCAGCGCAAGGATTGTTTGTTCCCCAGTAATAAAGCAAAATTGAAAAGTCAATTAAATTCACCTTTCCATCTTGGTTCAAATCAGCACCAGGGCAAATTCCAGCAGGCGCTTTTTTTCCAACATAGAATGTGACAAATTTACTAAATCCACTTACCACCGTCGAACCCTCGATCGTTGTTTTGAATTGACTTTTTGCTGTATGCATTGTTTCATCTTCTAATGGAGTAGTATCAAATAAAATATCCCATTCTCCGGTTTTTTTAGAGGTGGTCTCCTGGACGATTTCAGCGGGTGAAGCAATATAAACTGGAACTTTCGCTTCAGGAATCGTTTGCCCAAAAATTTTTAATGTTTCTCCCCGTTTAACAATATTTTTATCTACCCCGATAGTCGGTGGCAAATAGGCCCCCCTAACAGTTGTCACTGCGTTTGGCATTACCTCAAAAGTTAAAGTATACAAAATCGATCTTAACCCAAATTTATCGTCTGCCCAAAAACTTAAAGAATTTACTCCTGGTGTAATATCTGTCGTTTGCCAGGAAAAATTTGCTTGAGAATCTGTCCTTACCCTGGCAATTTCCTTTCCATCTTTCAGAATTTTAACTTCTGTATCAGGATAAGCTTTTCCCAAAACGATTAAAGTAGTCGGTCCCAAAGGTCTCGTTGCTCCTCCAGGATATCCCCCACCCCCTGCTCCCATCCCTCCTGGCTCAGTATAACAACGCTCAATCGAGATTCTGGTGCAGTTATCTACACAAAGTAAATATCCTCGATTGTATCCATAAGTTGCGCAAGTTTTTCCTCCAAAATTGTCTCCATCGCAAACCTCAAAACCATCGATACTCCCATCACCGCAAACTGAAATTCCAACAATTGTGGGAATTTGCCTCTGAGCAAAAGTTTTTAAAGAAAAAAAGGGTATGGCAGATATTAAAACTATTAGAAAAAATTTGAAAAACCTCCTCCATAATTCCATAGAATTACTTTCTTTTCCTTTTTGCCAGAATTTTTTTGATTATTTTATAAAGAGAAATTGTGATAGCGACAATGATTACTATTAAAATCAAAGAGGCAATGATCTTTTCATTTCCGACAATCATTGCGCTAAAGAGATTAAATCCTTTATAACCTGGAATACTTCCCCTTTCTTTGATGTTGATTACCAATTCTCCTTCTTTAACTACATCATTTCCTTTGTAAATTTTGTATTTTGCCCAATAATTTCCTTTTGGAAGTTTTGTTTTGAAAATTGCCAAAACGGTATCTGTTTTGAAAGGCAAAACTTTTCCCTCAATTTTTGCGCTGTTTAAAGATTCTAAAATTTTAGATTTGAGCATATCATAAATATCCAAATGAACTTTTGTAGGAGCAACCGGCAAGTTTCCAGTATTTTCAATTGTCATTCTCATTGTTAATTTTCCAGGAATGAAAAAGAAAAACCATTTGTAACCTTCTTCTGAATCCAAAAAATCAACCAATCTCACGATAAAATTAAAAACTTTTCTTTCAGTCACATTTAAATCAACTTCAACCCTTGCACCCAAAGCAATTCCTACTTGCCCTGGAGGAACTTCTTTTGGTTCTACTGTAATCCTCATGAAACCAGTGTATCTTCCATAAGGTGCGTCGTTTGGTACTTGAACGCTAACTAAAATCGGTACTGCCTTTTCACCTTTTGGCAAAATAAAAGAGGTTCCCTTGTCAATTTTTATCCAATTATCTGCCCCTGGTACATTGATAGTAATTGTCACTTTCGAATCTTCAACCGGATCTCCTCTTACCAAATATATCTTTTCCTCAAAATAGGAACCTCTGGTTAAATTATCGTTGCGAAAAAAAGGAGGTGAAATTCCAAAACCCGCTAAAACATTTTGACTAAAAAATAACAAAAAGAAGGTTAATGCTATAATTCCTCCCAATTTTTTTCTTTGGGAAATCATTTGTATTTTAAAATAAAAATTTTTAATCTATCACCAAGTGCTCGAAGCACTCATTATTGCAGTAAAGTAGTTCAAACCAGTGTAAAGCCCTCTCGGTTGAGCGGCTACAACTTTAATTCTCCAATAAGTGGGTTTCGATGCTGGAGTGGTGCTGGTGCTCTTTGGGCATTCTAACTGACAATAAACTGGGGTTGAACTTGCTGATAAGAAATTTCGATAAGTACTGGTAGGAAGGGTACCCCAATCAGTTCCTGAAGCTAAATACCAATATTGCCTATCCACCGAAATTGTGCTATTTCCACAACCTCCGCTACTACATACCATTGGATTTCCCCCGAGTTCTTGATCTAAACCCGTATTTCCAGTAGCTTTGATAGTTGTCGTTTGTTGATCTGATTGAATATCTGGTATAACGCTTCCATAATTAATCGCTGATTCTTGAATAGCCAAGGCCAAGAATGCATCCAATTCAATAGATGATTCCCCTTCAACTAAAGGTGATGTTGCACCATCATCGTCGACAGCCTTAACAGAAGCTTTCCAAACTTCTGTCTCCCAAGGAGTTGAAGTTACGGTTGGATCTGCATGATACCACAAGGTGAATGTAGTCGTTGCCCAGATAGCTGCGGTAGTTGAACCCGGACATGTTTCCAATACAAAATCAGTAATTTCTGGATAGCAATTATTGTTATTAGCTTTTGATGCACTATCGCATCCTGCCTGTCCAATTCCTGATCGATAAACATAAGCTATTACACTTGAAATTTCATTTCCTCCAGATGCCCAACAGCTGTTATTATCAACGATTTGATATTTGATTTTAAATCCGGTAGTCGTCCCTGCTTCAGTTGTCAGAGTAAGTTTATCGGTAGCTCCATCCCAGTTAAGAATTGTAATAGTCGAAGTAACAACATACGGAGGGACGTTGTTTACTGTCCATGAACTATTCAATCCCTGAGCAGTTCCAGTGGCAGCAAGGTAAAACTGATCGATAACGAAAACGTAGGCATCGTAAGTCATATCAGGCTTTGGTATTGGAATTGAGTAGGTTGATGAAGGGTTAGTCAAGACAAAAGTCGAAGATGCCAAAGTTTCTCCAGTGCATCCTGAATTTGGATTGAATCCGTTGGTTGAGCAAACAAAGAGTTTAATCTGGTCTCCTCCTCTAATTGTGTCTGGATCAGAAGCTGTAGTCGTCCAGGTGATTGTTTGGCCTGGGTCTTTTGGACTATCGTTGGAAACAAAAGTAAAGTTTGGTCTGTGATTCACTACAAAGGGAGATCCAGAATCGCCATATCCTTGAGAGACAGGACTGCAAAGCGCCCCTCCTTCATAAGCATCGCAAACGAAGGCATACCATTCGTATGTTTCATTTGTGTCTGATTCTTGAACTAAATAAGAGCAGGTGGAAGTAGTTCCTGAAGTTGTCGTTGCTGAGATGCACCAAGCACCTCCATCGCAAGTTGGTGGAGCGCCATTGTGAGGAGTAACTGCGTTTGTTTTACAAACTGCCAAGAAATAATCATCTGCATTAGCATCGGTCGCTACTGCCTTGAAGGTAACTTGAGTTCCAACATTTGTTGGAGTGGTAGTAGCTGAAGCAGGATCTTCAAAAGGATAGACTGTCCATTGAGGAGCTGAGTTGGTAACCTGTACCGTAGTCGTTACCGTATCTGCCTTGGCTCTTTGAAGGTTTCCTCTCACATTAAAAACCATCGTCAAAACTAAAAATACCAAGACAACCCCTGAAATTGCTGAAAATATACTTTCCTTTACTTTTTCTGGCATTTTTGAATTTTATTTTGCCTCGACCTTTTTAAAAATTTTTCTTCTTTTATTTTAGCATAAATTCGAAAAATTTGTGTCAATTGTGAATATTCTTACTTATATCTTATCGCCTCTAAGGGATTAAGGGAAGCTGCCCTCCTGGCAGGAAAAAGTCCGGTTAAAAATCCCATCACAAAAGAGAACAAAAGAACAAAAGCTAAAAATGGCAGAGGAAAAATAACCAACTTCACCGCTACTCCGCCCATTTTTACTGCGACCAAATTCAAAAGAAAATTAATTAATTTCCCAATAGAAACTCCCATTAAAATTCCTACTACTCCCCCACAAAAACCCATTAAAGTAGATTCTCCTAGAAACATCATCATAATGTCTGTTGAAGAAGCTCCTATAGTTCTCATTATACCAATTTCGTTTGTTCTTTCTAAAAGAGTAACTGTCATTGTGTTGAACATTCCGATCGCAGAAACGATTAAGGCAATTGCCCCAAAAAGTCCCAAGGTAAATTGAATTGCTCTAAAAACTTTGTTTGCCTGCTCTACTGTTTTTGAAAGGGCAGTAACAGTGAATCCTTTTTCAATGATTTTTGCCTGCACTTCATTTAAAAATTTATTTTGAGTCACTTTTACTCTAACTGAGTCATAATAAGGAAAGGAAAATTGAGAAGTTAACTCTGAAAGATGAATAAAAACAACTGGTAATGGATTATCAATAACGCCTTTTACAAAATAGGTATTGGGAAGTGCCACTTCTTCTTTTTCTTCGGTTCCAGGCTTTGTTATGAAAATTTTAAATTTTACAGGTTGGTTCAAAATTTCCTCTGGCTGTTTATTAAACAATCTCAAAACCGTTGTTGAAATTATTGCTTTGTCTCTCTCGTCTTTTTTGAAAAAATCTCCAGCTAAAACTTTCATTCCTGCCAAACTAAAATAATCTTCTTTAACTCCGTTTAAGGTAATGTTGGTTGAAATGTTTTGAAAAGTTATCAAACCTGGAAAACTAGCCAATGGCGAAACTCTTTCAACGTTTTCAATCTTTGAGATTTCTTCGATTTTTTCAGGTGTCAAAGTGACAATTTTTGAGGCAGGGTTTGAAACATTCAAACTCAAAAGGGCTTCACCAAAAATTATTTTTTCAAGCATTATTTGTTGTAACCCATAACCAAAGCCAACCAAAACCACAACCGCAGCAAATCCGACCCCCATACCCAAAATGGTCAATCCCGTTCTTGTCGGTCTTGTCCTAAAAGCTCTGATTGAAAGGTTGAAAATATCTTGCGCTCTCATACTCCCTGAGCGATTAATTTTTCTAAATAGACTGTAAATTTTTTAGCAGTATTCCTTTTAAAACCAGCTCCTCCTTTTTCAATTGGCAAATCAAGCTTTTTGAAAAATTCATCTTTGTTAATATATCCTGCCAATCTATCTTCAATCGCCTCTTCCAACCTTTTAACCTGAATTGGCTTTACCTGTCCTTCGTACTGATCCAAAAGCGCCATTCTCAATCTTTTGACATGAATTTTTGTTTCATCCAATTCTTCCTCTTCTAATTTTCTTCTAAACCTCTTTACCTCAACCGACTCTTTCAAAACATCATTCAATTTTTGGATCATCTCTTGAGCCTTTGCCTGACCAATTTCAACACCGCCTTTTTCAAAAGGAGAAACCAAAAAATCAAAAAGCATTTGGGTGCTCATTTTTCTCTCAATCACTAACCTCACTAATTTTTCTAATCTTTCTATTTGCTCAAAAGTCAAATCCTGAGTTAAATAATTAACAATGCTTTTTACTTTCAATTCCTCCGGAGAAGCATAAGGATAAATTCTTGCTAATTTCTCAGTTTCAGAAACCAAAGAGGCTCCCCTTTCTATTGGCTTTATCTGCTTTCTTTCTGGGTTGATAAATTCTCTTTCAATCCTTCCATCTCTCATGAAATAAACTCTATGGGCGTAGGCTAAATATCTTGGGTCATGAGAAACCAAAATGACTGTCTTTTTCTCTTTCTCATTAATTTCCATCAACGTTTCCATAACTTTTTTTGCAGAAGCTTCATCTAAGTTTCCTACTGGTTCATCTGCCAATAAAATATCTGGGTTATTAACCAAAGCTCGACAAATTGCCACTCTTTGTTGCTGTCCACCAGAAAGCATTGTCGGAAGTTTTTTTGCTTGTTCTGCAATCCCAAACCTTTCTAAAAGTTCCATCGCTCTTTTTCTCCTTTGAGCAGGAGGAATTCCCATAAAAATTTGAGGTAAAGCAACATTATCTAAAACATTCAAAGAGGGAATGAGGTTGAACTGTTGATAAATGATTCCGACAGTTTTTTGTTGAAATTTTACCAGTTCTTTTGGAGAAAGTTTGTATGGGTCTTGTCCTCCAATGTAAAATTCACCAAAGGTATAGGGCAAAGCACCCAAAATGCAATAAAGCATTGTCGATTTTCCACAACCAGAAGGTCCAAAGAAAACAATGTATTCTTGGGGATAAATCTCAACGTTTACTTTCTTTAAAGCGTAATACTCGTTCGATTTTCCGTAGTTGTAATAAATGTCTAAATTTCTGGCAACGATTAATGGCTCTGGCATGTTTTCAAAAACTAATTTTCTTTACCCAACCAAAAGTCGCCTCAAGGTTTTCAATGATAATGTCCAAAATGCTTTTTTCTCTGGTTGGTGTCAAAAGGGTGAAATATTCAGATTGGGCTTCGTTTCCTGCTTTGTCTTTACATTTCATCCAAAATTTATAAGTAGTATTTGGGGCAAAAGTTGTAATTATTTGAATATGCCTTTGAGAAAATTCAGTCTCTGGAGGAAGAGAAATTGCCTCAACCCCTTCTAAAATTCCTTCTTGATAGAAAAATTGGCAAATTGCGTTTTCATCTGTTTTCCAACTAACCACAACTTGTACCCTTACTTGTTCTTCTCCGGGATATAAAGTTGAATCCACAGTAACGCTTGAAATTACCGGTGGTTGAACGTCTTTAATAGTTGTAAAGGTAATTGGCTGAGATTTTATTCTATCTCCTTGCTCGTTTTCTGCGGTAACAACCACTTGATAAGAAGTATCAAAATCCAAATTGGTGATTCTGAATCTATGGATTGTTGTAAAAATCGGATCTCCAACTTGTTTTACTTCACCAGTTTTTAAATTTTTGTATTCGATCAAACTCGAACAAGGAATGTTTGTCAACCAGCTTAAAGTTACTGCATCTTCTTCAATTTTAACAACTTGGAGATTTGAAATCACGGGCAAAACTGAAAGGGTGGTAAAAGTCCTGTCTTCGCTTTTTGCAGTTTCTCCAATTTTTGGTGTTGATTGAACTTGAAAATGATAAGTCGTTGCAGGCTTTAAACCTTTAATTTCAACAACGTGATTTAAAACGTATTCGTTGGGTTCTCCAACTTTCATAATGTAAGGGTCTTGACTTTTTGGGTTATAATCACTTTCTGGAACTAAAGCGACAATGGAATTTGCCTCTTTGTTTGTCGCCCAAAAAATTTTTGCCCAATCTTCGCCAACTTCAACCCTCGGATCTCCAATGATTACCAATTCTTCTGCTTTTTGGGCTCCAATTTCTTCAATTTTTTCTTTTGTAAAAGCTACCGCTCCTTCGCTTTTCATTTGATAGACTGCCTCAACCGCTTTTTCTATCAATTTTGCTTCTTCACCAAATTTTTCAACTCCTGGAATTTCAACTAATTTTTTTGTGGTAAAAGTGAAACCCTTCAGGGCTGTTTGATTTCCATTTTCATCGACCGAAACTACTTGAAAATAATAATCAGTGTTTGGTAAAAGATTACTCAAAACAACTTGATGCTCGGTAGTAAAAGTTGGATCTCTTACCACTCCATAATTTCTATCTAACCCATAATTAACTATCGAATCTGCCCTTTTATTAGTAACCCAGGAAATGACCGCAGAAGAGGTTGTAATTTCCAAAACTTTTATATTTGAAATAACTGGGGGTGTTCCTTCTTGTCCGTTTATAAAGAAGGCAAAACCAATGATAAAAAGAATGAAAACCAAAGAGAAAATGAGAGGTCTAATTTCCATCATAATTTTATTTTACCATATTTGAAAATTTTACCATATTTGAAAATCTTTATATAATGATAGAATGGCAAGGGTCTTGTCCCAAGCTTATTTAATAAGCACAATTTCGGAAGCAGAAAGTAAGGGAAAGGGCGCCGATTTTTCGGGAGAAACGATCGAGGGATTTATAATTTCTGATCGTAAAATTAAAGTTCCGCTTATCTTTAAAAACGCAAAAATTTTAGGACAAACTTATTTTAATAACGTAAGTTTTGAAAAGGAAGTTAATTTTGAAAGCGCAACGATCAATGGCGCTTTTTCGATTTCAGAATCTGAATTTAAAGAAAACTTTATCTTAAGAAGGATTTCGGTCAGAGAAAACTTAAACTTGGCAGGGAATGTTTTTAAAAAGAATGTTGATTTGGAAGGGGGCCAAATTAGAGGATTTTTGAGTTTAAGCAAATCTAAAATAATGGGAAGGTTGAACCTCAAAAAAGCGAATATACTGGATTTACAAGAAAGAATAGGAAAGATTGTTGGTAATTTTTACTTTGACAGTGCAAGCGCAAACGAAATAATCATCGATAACTCAACGATAGATGGGAATTTGGATTTGTCAGGAACTGAGGTTTTTGGATCTTTAATAATTTCCAATTCGAAAATAAAAGGAGAAATAAAAATCTCCAATAAAGAAATTCTTCAAGCAAAAATCAAAGAGAGAAAGAAAACAGAATCCGAACTCCAGAAAGAATAAGCTCGCAACTTTTGACGTTACGAGGTTCAAAATTATTTAAAATTAAACTCTTGTGAAATGGCCTCAATAAACTCTTCAAAATCTCCTAAATTCTCTTTAGCGTATTGATAAACCATCTTTTCGTCTATTTCCCAATATCTATGAACTAACACATTCCTAAACCTTGCCATTTTTCTTAATCGATCTGACAATTTTTGGGGAATTAATTTTTCTTTTCCCAACAATTCAAAACACTCTGCAGCACTTTCCACTCCCTTTTTAAGTTTTCTCGCTGCAATATGCACGCAAATGTTTGAGGTTGCTTCGATCGCTCTGAGTAGGAGATGTTCAATTGCTAAAATGTTTCTTTTGTCAGCCCAAAACTCTTTTTCAGGTATTTTGGCAATTTTTCTTATCTCTTCAATGCTTTCTTTGATCTCGCTAACTAAAAATTTAATTTTTTTAATGTCTAACTCCATTTCAAGAAATTAATTCTTTTAACGACAGAAGGGAAAATTCATAATTTGCGATGGCTTCAATACTCGAACTCTCAATCAGTTTTACCAACAAATCGTCATTCCGAGAAAATAACAATTTTCCAGTTCTGAAAACATTGTTTAAAAAATAAAAGGGAGCGATGTTTAAAACTTTCACATCCACCGGATATTTAATTTTTCTCTCTAAAAGGTCGCCAATTTTTTGTTCGTAATCGAAAAAGTTGGTTTTAAAACCTTCCTTCAAATAAACCGCAATGTCAATATCTCGAAATTTAATCCCCTGTAACAAAAAACTTCCGTGGCAATAGGCAAAAACTATTTCTGGTCTTTTTTTAAGCACAGAAGTAATTTTCCTTAGAGTATTTTTTTTAGCCTTTTCACTTAAATAGAAATATTCCTTCATCAAAAATATTCTAGCAATTTGAATTCTTCTGTCAAATTTAACTGGCGACGTTTGACGTTGCCAGATTAGAAAGTGGGAACGATTACGTAAGTGAGTTGGGTTTGATAGGAACCTGCGCTTTGTAAATTTCGAACTTCAATTCTGAAAATGAAATCAAAAATATCTTGAGAAATTGGGTAGGGATTAAATCCTATTTCTTTCATTTGAGTTTCAAAGCGGGCAAAAGAATCGTCGGGTGAAAATCTTGCAGGACCTAATCCAATGTCAGATAGAGAATCATCTCCTGTATGATATCCATAGCAACTTGAAAAGTCAGAAGGACAAGCTAAACTCCAGGACGCAGGATATTCGTTAGTAGAACTTGCAGGTTGAATTTGGGTTCCTTCATCTGAAGTTAAATTTTGGCTTTGCCAAACAAAAAGTTTGTAACCTCCTTCCCCATTTGTTGAAATTTCAAATCTAAAAGCTGCGTTTTTTGGTTGATTTAATGGCAAATTATCAAAGTAGACAAAAGTTGGCGAGGTTTCATAATCTGTGGTTACTCCCTCTGTAGTCGTTCCAGCTGGCAAACCGTAAACCGTAAAACTCAAAGAACTTTCCCCCACCACTAAACTTGGATAAGTGTAATTTGCACCATTTGTTAAAACTGGATCTTGGTTTGTGTTATCGTAAACTCTAAAATAGAAAGTTGTTCCAGTTGGCGCTCCATTGTTAAAAATTGTAAATTCAAATTCTGCAGAAGAACTTGCCAAAATTGTATAACTTGAAGTTGAAATTCCAGATTCATTATGAGTACCTTCGGTGTCAGAATCAGAAAGAACCTTCTGAGTTATCGTTGCGTTATCATCTCCCCCTCCATCAAAATAGCACCAAACTCTTTGATTTGGGCAAGAAATCTCATCAACAAACTCTGCCCAGGAAAAATCAGAAGAGGTTGAATATTGCAACCTTAATTTTAAATTCGAAATATTAATCCCTCCTGTTTCTTTTATTGTAATTCTAAATTTCAAAGCATTCCCTCTGGCAATATTATTTGGAGCGACATTTTCTGTTGCAGCTGGAGTTTGAGGAGTTTCTCTTTCTTCATCGTGGAAAAATCTCCAATTTTGAGATCTCAAAGTGGTCCCAGTAATTTGCTGATACCCCCCATATTCTCCAAAATTTGTGCTCGCTGAAATTTCGCTTGCAGATTGCCCAACACTAGATTCCAATTGGTAATTTGTCGAACTCAAATTTTCCCCTCCTCCAACATTCAAAGAATCCCAAGGAATTTCATAATTTGAGCTTGTCATCCCAATGACAAAATTTTCCCAAAACAGAAAGAGAAACAAAATCGTTGCTAAAATTTTTTCATTAACTTTTATTTTTTTGCTCATTGTCTTGACACCTAATTTTTTGGATTTAAAATAGAATTGATGCTAGAAAATAAAGACATCCAAAAATTGAAAAAATTATTAATAACCAAATCAGATTTGAAAAAACTTCTCACAAAGAAAGATTTCGAAAAATTCTCAGTCAAGGCTATTCAAACATTTGCAACAAAAGAAGAAATCAATCAGCTCAGAAAAGAAGTTTCTCTCTTAAAAGATGCAGTGGAAAATTTAACGCTTTCTGTCGATAAATTGGTTAAAGCAGTAGAAGGTCTTCGTCAAGAATATCTTGTTATTAAATTCCAATTGGATAGGCACGAAAAGTGGATAAAACAAATCGCTGAAAAATTAGGAATGAAGCTCGAACCTTAATTTAACTTTTAAAGAACGATTTTATTGGTTTCTTTCAATATTCTCACCCGATTGCTCAATAATTCCTCCATTCATCTCTTCCCCTAGGTCTGACCTAGGTTTTTGATCTGTTGAAGTTTGGTTTTTGTCTTTTGAATTTTGTTGTGAATTCTCAGTAGTTTCTTGTAAGCCCTCAGTTTTGGGTTGTAAGTTGTCAGTTATAGGTTGTGAAGTTAAAGATACACAATCTCCTTTTTCCTTTCTTATTTCTCCGTTTTCAATCCACAAACAATAAATTTCACCCGTTGCCTTATCTTCCATTTTTAATTTCTTTGTCTCTATCTCGGGCGCCTTTATCTTTTCAGCATAAATTTCTTTAGCAAAAATCTTTTCAATTTTGGCCACCCCATTTTCAATTAACAATCCCAATTTCTCAAGCACCTTTTTTATTGCCAAAGTGAATTGATCCAAAATTGTTCGTTGCTTATTGTTCGTTGCTCCATTGTTCCCTGATAAATCTCCCTCCTCTGTTAAACTGCCCAGCGACCAATGCGGATTAACAAACATTAAAATTTTACATTCCCCTCTCTCTAACTCCTCTCTTTCGCATTTTTCTGAAGATTCCAAAGCCATTCCAACTACCCTTCCAGGCTCTGTTGCTTTCATTGCGACACCTGGCAAAGAAGAAACAGTTAGTAAATCTCCAGGTTTTATTTCTCCATTTTCGTTAGAAACCTTAACTGGAACTCTTCCAGAAAGAGCCACTGGCCTTGGCCTTTTTGCTTTTGTGAAAATATCTTCTCCAATTACTTGAGATGGAGCAGAAGATATCACTCCGATAAAATTTGATCCCTTTTTTGCCTTTTCCAAAACCGGAATTTTCGCAGAGCCCAACTGAGAGTCGTATTCTAAAATTTCATTGCTCAAAGCTACCACATCTCCTGCTTCAACATCATCTTTTGTTTCGTACCATTCAGCAAAATCTGCGCCTCCATTATAAATGTAAGAAATCACCACCACAATTCCTGGAGCACCATCACCACCTTTTGCTGCTGACCTATTATCTACGTTCGCTGCCCCACTTCCTCCAGAACCATAAGCTACTCCAGGATTTCCATTTACAGAAGCTGGGCTCGAAGCCTCAACTCCAGCTCCACCACCTCCCCAAAAGCTTGCTCCTCCTGACCCACTCACTATTTCGTTACCAACACAAGCTCCTGGAAAATTTCCTGCTCCACCAGTAATGTTAATGTCACCTCCACCAGCTGTCCCTCCTGCACCAGGTGCACCAATGTCTGCAGCAAGACAAGTACCTCCAGAGTTTACACCTTCGCCACCTTTTCCCCCAGCAGCCCAAACTAAAGTTCCAAAAGAAGAAGTTGCCCCATCAGTTCCTGCTGTAGAACCACTACCTCCTGTTCCTCCTGCGCCAACTGTCACTGAAACACTATCTGGTAAATCTTTTGCAGAGAATATTTTAATTGCAGTACCTCCAGCACCCCCTGCCCCTCCTGCACCTTCGTTAGTACCATCTCCAACCGCTCCTCCTCCACCTCCCCCTCCTCCTGTCACAATCACTTTCACAAAAAGAGCCCCTGCAGGTTTTGTCCAAGTTCCGCTTGTCGTGAATACATCAACTTTCGTGCTATTTACCGCAGTAGTTATACAATCTTTCCAAGTCCCGTTCTCATAGCACCTAAATTTATTCAAACTCGAATCATAATAAATCACGCCGTTTGCTGCTGTCGGAGTTGCAGTAGGCTGCAATCTTAAAGGTCCTGCAATGTCTAAAGTATAAGCAGGGCTTGAGGTTCCAATTCCCAATCTTTTGTTTGTATTATCCCAGTAAAAATTGGCGTTGTCTTGAGAAATTAAACCTGAGCTATTTGCAAACAAAACAGAACCTGGAGTTAAAGAAGACAAACTCAAACTTGAAAAAGTTGGCGAAGATGTTGTGGCAATGTCTTGTGGCAAAGAAAGGATAATTACTCCAGAATTTGTTGAAACATTAATTTGATTTGGCGTTCCTTGTAAAGTCAAAGTGCCAGTGGCAGAATTTATCGATAAAACCCCTGCGTTCGAAATTGTGGCAATTGAATCTCCAGAAATTGAAATTCCAGAACCTGCTGAAAGTAAAGAAGAAATGTTTTTGTACTCGAGAGCGGTTCCGTCAGATTTTACTCCCAAAATTTGATTTGGGCTTCCAATAGTAGACAATCCCGTCCCACCAAAATTAGTTTGAATAACAGAACCTTGCCAAACTCCAGAAATTACAGTCCCCAAAGTTGAAGTTGAAGTTACAAATAGTTGACTCGTTGTCGCTGTACCAGAAACTGATAAATCTCCAGAAATTGAAGTTGACTTTAAAATTAAAACACTACCTGCAGGATTTAGTGTTAAATTGCCAGCTAAAGTAGTAATTTGAGGCACAATTAAATTTCCAGTTGCCAAGATATTTCCCTCAACCGTTAATTTTTCAGCAGGAGTTGAAGTTCCAATACCTACATTCCAAGAGAGATTGTTTGGATACAAATAATTTCCATTTAAAGTCCAATAATTAACTGCTGAGCCCCAAGAAGTAATGCAATTGTCACCAATACAAAAACCAGTTTCTGACCTCACATAATTTGTTGCCCTCAAATTCCCATAAACATCCACTTTATAAGTAGGGATGGTCGTTCCTATACCTACATTTCCAGAATTGTTAATGTACATTGCGCTTGTTGGGTAAGAGTCACCGTTTCCGATCAAAAAATTTATTGACGAATCAGCTCCCAAATCCAATTGTGCTGTTGCATAAGGTTTGTTATAGGCTGTACCGTAAAATCTAAATCCTGCGCCCCCATTTCCTCCTAAAATATTCCAAGCAGTTCCTGCACTTTGTGCAGGCTCCAAAAACATTCCGCCCCAAACCCAAGTTTCATCTTGAGCTTGAATGTGAAGTCTATATTGTGGTTCTGTTGTTCCAAGTCCTACTCTGTTTGTTAGAGGAGTGACATAAAACAAATTGCTATTAACCGCAAAAAGTCCAGAAATGGTAGTGGTTGAAAGAGTGGAAGTTCCAAAAACTGTCAATTTTGTAAAATAAGCTTCGTTTGGATTTGTCGCCCCAATAATTCCAGGGGATGCCCAATCATAACCCAACAATTTTTTTGCTTCAAAAGAGGCAGACACTGCTCCCAGAGGCTTTCTCGGTGAAAAAACTTCTTCATAAGTTCCGTCGCAACCAGGATCGTACTGAACTTCCAAATAAAGAGGTTGGAAAAAATTAACATTAGAAAGTTGATTATGCTTTCCCAACATCACAGAAAAAAGTCCTTTTGTCGTTGTCACCATTTCAGTCGATGTCGTCCATTCTTCAGACCAAACTTCATTTCCTCCAGTTTCTGCATCCATTAACCTAAATTTCATGCATTTTCCCCCATCTTCAACTGGCGCTCCTTGTTTGTTTGTTAGCTTCCCTTGATAGTTAATTTGCTCTAAAAAAACAGCAAAAGTTTGAGAACTAAAAAAGAGAGTAAATAGAATTGAAGTTATAAAAATGATTTTTCTTTTTTGCATGTTAAAAAGTAATTCTTTCTTTTTTCTCGATTTCCTTTACCTCAATTTTCTTTTCCAATTTTGAAAACAAAAACCAAGCAGAAATTGAAGTAATAAAGAAAATCAAAAGAAAGAGAAAAAGTAAAAGTACCTTGAACTCCTTGAAAAACATTTTCAAAATATTAAGTTCAAATTCCAATCTTGATTTTAAAGAATTCAACCCTTCTCCCATTTTTTCCTTCAAAGTCATCTTTCCCTTTTTTCTTTGTTGTCTATTTTTATAAGCCAAAATCGCCTCTCTTGTCGTCTGCCATGAAGCTCCTGTATAAACCATTCTTCCTGGAATTTTTCCAGTTCGAATTAAATAACCGATATAGTCTGGCGAATAACCAGAAATTTTCGAGGCTTCTCTTAGAGAGATCCACTTTTCTCTCTCTTTTTCTTTATCTCGGGGGTCGCGATTTTGCAAAATCTCGACCATCGTGATACTTATTCCATTCTCTCAAACCCAAAACCCCTTGTCAAGAGGTAAAAATAAAAAAGGGCAAAATAATTCCCCAAATTGTTCGCTGTAAAATTGTTCGCTGTATGATTGTTTGTTGTTAATTATTTCAATCTTAGGATTTTTTCGATGTCTTCGATTTCTTTTCCAATGGTTTTTCGGGTTTTTTCTAAAATTTCCTTTAATTTTTGATAAATTTTTTCTTCTTCTTTACTCAATCCTGGTTTTTTATCCAACCTTGAAATCTCTTCTCTAATTTCTCTTTCCATAACCTTAAACCCCTCAACCAAAGATTTTGCAGCTTCTCTTGCTTCCCCCCTTAATCTTTCTCTCCATTGTCGAATTTTGAATCTGGTATAAAAGATAATCAAAATTAAAAGAATGATTAAGGCAACTAAGGTCAATAAAGTGGTTAAATAATTTATCGCCAATTGGCCAATTCTAAGCAAAGGATGAGGAGTAACTCTTATTACTATTTTTTCTGAAATTTGACTTTCACCTCCGGTTTTATCTCTTGCTTTTGCCCAAACTTGATAAATTCCTTCATCAAGAGGTTTTTGCCAAATCAATTCCCATTTCCCTCCAGAATCTGCAATCGTTTTTTCAACTTCAGGCTCTTCGCCTCTTTTTTGCAAAAACACTTGAATTTCAGCTTCAGGAATTGATTCTCCTTTTAAAACTAAGTATTCACCCGGCCTTAATTCTTTTGGATAATAGGTAATTTTTGGTGCCTCCAAAGCCAAAATCTCAATTTCTTTCACTGCGATGGTTTCATTTCCGGCAAAATCGACTGCTCTAACTACGACATTGTATTTTCCAGGAGCTAAAGTTGGAGTTTGATATTCGCCTTCTTTTACCCTCACTGGTTCCAAATTACCAATTCTTACTTCGTAAAAGTCAATTCCAGAAACTTTGTCTTCTGTCTTAAAAACTAAGGTTGGAGTTGTAGTAAAAATTTTCTCCCCTTCTTTCACTGATATTTCAAATTTTTCAGGAGGAGTAACATCGATTTTAAATTTAAAATGGCCGACACTTCCCCACCCTTTTTCGTTTTGTAACTGGCAATGAAAGTACCAAACTCCCTCCTCAAAGTTTTCCAATTTTTTCTCTGAAATCGGAGGTGAATAATAAACTGTCGGAATCGAACTTGGGTTTTTATCAACTAAAATTCTTACTGCCTTAACATCTGGAAGTAATTCCCATTGAAAAATTGGATTGTTGTTTGGATACCATTTTTCAGGATCTGGATGGGTTGGTGAGGTAATTTTTGGGGCTGAAGGAGAACCAGGAGGAGGAATGTATTCTTCTGCTGGGGGCAAGGTTTCCTTTGCCCTCAAAGTATAAGTTCCACCTCTCATTTCGCTAATGACATTTGTTCCTTTTCCATCTGCTGCCAAAACCGAACCTGAAGAGAAATTAACTTTTGCGACTGTCTCTCTTTTTCCTCTAAAAATGATCGTTAAAATTTGACCTGAAGTCCCTGAAAATGGTTGAGGAGAACCTCCGGCAAATTCAATTTTTCCTATTTTGTTTGAAAAAGTTGGTTCTTGGGGCCAAAGAGTAAAAATTGAGCCAGATTTTGAAATCGAAACTACTTCCAGTTCATCGGGTGAAAAATTAATTACTCCGTCTCCAGCATTGATTGGCATTCCTTGAGCGTTAACTTTTACCGAAACTGAAAAGGTATTTCCTACTTGAAAAGTCCCGGTTTCTGGTGCCAAATATAAAATTGCTGCTTCTGCTTTTAGAGAAAAAAGCAAAATTAAAAGAAATAAGGGAAGATAAAATATCTTTTTCATTTTTTCTTTTTCGTTGTTTTTTCTAGTAGATTATCAATTTCTTTTACTTCCTCTCCTAAGAAAGCATCTGAGATGTCCAAAGCTTCTTTTAATTTTCCATAAAGAATTTTTTCGTTTTTGCTCAATCCTGGCCTTTTATCCAAAACTTCAATTTGCTCTCTAATTTCTTCTCTTAATGCTGGGAAAACTCGATTTATTTTCTCTTTCAGTTTTCCAAAGTGCTCTTTTATTTCCTCAATTTTCTTTTCAAACTTTTTCTTTTGTTGAATGTTGTAGAAAATCAAAATGGCAATGATTATTAAGAGCAAAATCAAAATCAAAGTTGAATATTTTTTAACAAACGAAGGGGAAACAACTTTCAAAGGAATTTTTTCTGTCTCTGGGCTTTGAGCCCCTCTTTTGTCAAAAATTTGTCCTGAAATTTGCCATTTTCCTTTTTCTAATTTCTGGTCAAAAACCAAAAACCAATTTCCTTCAGAATCAGTTTTTGTCTCTTTGACGATTGGTTCTTTTCCTTCTCTTGAAAGATAAACCTTTACTGTTGCCTCTGGATAAACTGAAGTTCCTCTGATAATTAACCAATCTTCAGTAGTGATTTTGGGAGGAGTTTTTTGAATCGCTGGAGGTTGCAAAGAAAATTCCCCTTCTTTTGAAATTAAAACCGCAAAAATTGGATATTTCAAGGGTTCAATTTCTATTTCTTTAACTTCAGATTTTGAATTTCCTGCTTTATCAAAGGCCTTTAATTCGATTTTATATTTTCCAGGAGAAAGAGGTCCTATTGGGAAAATTTTTTCTTCTATGTTGGTGGTAGTAGCAAATTCTTTATCGTTGATTAAAATCTGATAGTAATCAATTCCAGAAAGGGTATCTGTAGCATAGAAAGTGAGAATTGGTTTTGGGTCTGTTGGGTCTTCTTTTTTTATCGAAAATTCTTTGATTTCTGGAGGTGTGGTATCGATTAAAACCTTTCTATGCAAAATTGGTCCCCAACCAGCTTTGTTTTGGTATCTGATGTGGAAATACCAAATTCCATCTTCGACATTCTCATATTTTTTTGAATCAATCAATCCTTGAGAAACTGTTCCTGGGTTTGAGCTTGAACTCTGGGTAAGTAAAAAAGAAACTCCGATTACATCAGCTGGTAGTTTCCAACTAAACTCTGGGTTTTTGTTTGAATACCATTTTTCAGGGTCAGGATGGGTTGGAGAAGAAACTTCTGGTTTTGGTGGCAGACCAGTGACTGGTTTTTCTTCGCCTGGAGGAGTTACCTCGCCGGCTGTTAAAACGAAAGTGGCAGAACCCATTGAGGACAAGACATTAGTTCCTTTTCCATCAGCTGCTAAAACTGAACCTGACTTGAATTTAACCTCTGTCGTTCCTTCTTTTTTTGCTACAAAGGTAATTGAAATTATCGTTCCCGCAGAACCTGTGTAAGGAGTTGGGGAGCCTCCAGCAAAATTCACTTCTCCCTTTGAGTTTGAGAAAGTAGGTTCAACTGGCCAAAGGGTAAAAATTGAGCCAGATTTAGAAACAGTATTAACATTCAAATAAGCAGGGTCAAAACTCAAAACTGCTTCTGCGGCGTTAATTCCCACTCCCCCACCGCTATCAACTTTTACTGAAACAGAGAAAGTTTTTCCAACATTAAAAGTTCCGCTGTTTGGAGAAAGGAATAAAGTTGCAGAATTTGCGGCGCTAAAAAAGAAAAAGAGAAAAAAGAAAATTAGAGAAAAAAATAAAAAATTCTTAGCGCTCATTTTATTCAAGTTTAATTTGAATTTTCTTTTTCCCTAGTAATTTTGGTTTTAAAAATGGCAATCTCAAAAATAAAACTCCTTTTTTGAGTTTTGCCTCGACTTTCTCAACATCAACTTCTTGGGGCAAAATGATTTGGCGATAGAACTTTCCCCACTTACACTCTTGGCAGACCAATTTTCCTTTTTCTTTATCAAAAGTAATTTCTGACGGTATTCCAATTTCTCCCTCTATGGTTAAAACATCGTTGTCTTCGCTCAGGGAAATATCTAAATCTTTAATATCTGCTCCTGGAACTTGAGCAATTACTATTACTTCATCTGGATCTTGATAAATATCAACGTTCAATTGCAAAACGCTTGGCTCAATTTTTTCTTCTTTTGCGATCGGTTTTTCCTTTTCCTCTTCTTTTACCAGCTTTAATTTTTCTAAAAAGGAGGGCATTGTGAATTGTGTTTTTAAAAGACCTTTTCAATTTTCCACCTTATACCATTATACAAAATTCCAGAAAAAACAGTAAAATCCTCGTTAAAGGTATTTTCTTCACTAAAAGAAAAATCTTCTACCCTCAAACTTTTTCCAATCTCGTTGTTTAGAAAAACTTTGCTCTTTAAATTGAAGCTTTTTTCTATTTCTTCCTTTGAAATTTCCCTTTTCTTTCTAAATTTTACCTCAATCAATTCATTAGCTTCCAGTGGGGTTCTGATAAAAATTCCTCTAAAACCATTTGGAATTCCACCTGAGAAAGAGATTTTATTTTCAGAAATCTGGGGAGAATTAACCCAAAGGGGAATGATCGAATTCTCTAAATTAAATTCAATGAATTCTAAATTTTTATTGTCAAAAATCAAATTAAAATCGATCGCGGCAATGACATCTTTTTTGGGGTCTATCTTTATTTTAATCGTAAACTCTTTTTCTTTAAAGTAATCTTTCTTTGTCTCAAAAACAAAAGAAACCGCTTCGGTTTTTTGTGCAAACAAAAAAAGAAGGATAAAAAACGCAAAAGAAAAAATTAAATATTTCAATTTTGAACCATCTCTTTTCATCTTCAATTTGCAATTTGCATTTTGCAATTTGCAATTCTTATTAACCTGTCCAACAATACATCATGATGCTAAAATCAATTAAATTGACTTTTCCATCCATGTTAATATCTGCTGTAGCATTGGAACTTCCCCACCAATAAAGCAAAATTGAAAAATCAATCAGGTTTACCTTTCCATCTTTGTTTAAATCTGCACGAGAACAAAGAGGAACTTCCGGTAGCCTTCCCACTCCAAAATACAAAATTTTGCTAAAGTCGCTTGCTTCAGTTGGTTTAAAGTAAGCTTTTGCTTTAACTTCATAGGTTTGATTTAAAACTAAGTTTGAGGTGTCAAACTTCATTTCCCATTTTCCATAACTATCTGCACTAGTAGTTAATTTTTTAATTTCAGTTTCTAAAATTTTTCCTGTCCTTGAAGGATAAACCCAAACTTCGACTGTTGAACTGGGGGTTGCCTCACCAAAAATTCTCAAAGGATCACCCGGAGAAACGATGTTAGTAGAAAGTTCAATGGTTGGAGGAATGAAAATTCCAGAAATTGTGTTTCTGGTTTGGGGTCTTAAAGTAATTGTAATTG
>Ga0272445_1000918_pt1 | contig 24756 bp, 20 predicted proteins | sample YNPCB0031_FD_194404 | JGI IMG/M metagenome (GOLD analysis project Ga0272445, IMG submission 194404) | Hot spring sediment microbial communities from Yellowstone National Park, WY, United States - YNP-CB-003-1 | ecosystem: Environmental > Aquatic > Thermal springs > Hot (42-90C) > Sediment... | reverse complement strand
TTGTACACCATCAGCAAGTATATGAACAACGGGACTGTTAAACCTGAACAACTTACGCCGGAAGTTTTTGATTACGTTTTCTTAGGGATTGGTGATTTGGCAACAATCTCAAAGGAAACTAACATTCCCGAAAATGTGCTAAAAAGCATGAGGGACGAATTCCTCTACTGGTATCCCGTTGACTGTAGGATATCGGCTAAGGAACTTGTGCCCAACCATCTAACCTTCTACATCTTCCATCACGTCGCCCTATTTGATGAAAGTCTTTGGCCCAAATGCATTGGCGTTAATGGTATGATAACGGTCGAGGGTGAAAAAATGAGCAAGAGTAAGGGCAATATGATACCGATAAAGGCATCCTTGGCAAAGTATGGGGCGGATGCAACTAGATGTACGCTCCTTCTTGCCGCAGAGGATATGGACGACCCTGATTGGAGGGATAAGAACGCCCAAGAGACCAGAAGGATGCTGGACCTCTTCCTCAAAATAGTTGACGAAATTCTATCCTCGGAACTTGAGGAGAGTGAGAATAGGCTGGATAAGTGGCTCATCAGTAGGATGTTCAGGAGAGTGAAAAATGTAACAGAGGCGATGGAATCGCTGAAGACTAGGACGGCTTGTCATGAGGCTTTGTATGGAATGTACAACGATTGGAAATGGTACACGAGGAGAAGGAAGAAGCCATCGCGCTTAGCGTTAAGATTTTTAGATACGTGGATAAGGTTGCTGGCGCCTTTTGCTCCATTCACGGCTGAGGAGGCTTGGTCTAGGCTTGGGCGCGAAGGTTTTGTATCCCTAGCTAAGTGGCCTGATTACCATCCTGAAGAAATTGACGAGTTCGCCGAGACGGCGGAGGATTTACTAGCAAAGTTGTTAAGAGATGTTAGGGAAATAATAGAAGTTACGGAAGGGAAACCAAGCAAAATTCACATCTATACCTCTTCCAAGTGGAAGTTAGATATTTTGTCCATTGTACTGAGCTTCAATTTAAAAGACGTTATGAAGGACCCAAGCATTGTGATCAAAGAATCTTTGAAAATCCTTCCAGAAAAGAAAAAAGATGTGCCGATTTTCGTCAAGAAAATAGTTGAACATGTTTCAACATTTTCGTCAGAGATTCCAAAAAGAGTTTTACTAGAATTGGCATCGCAGGAGAAGTGGATATACGAAGACGCCAAAAGTTTTTTGGAATCTGAGATCGGGTGTCCGTTCTACGTTTGGGCTGAGGATGAAAAAGGAATACATGACCCATTAGGAAAGTCTAAGCAGGCGTTACCACTCAGACCCGGAATTTTCGTTGAGATGAATCCATAAGATAAGCAGGCGGACTTCATGGACGATGTCCAATGGATAAAAAGTGTTTGGGATAGACTGATTATGGCAATTGAAGATATGAGATACCTCCTAGACAGGGGTTACAAAAGAGAATCGGCCGTTAACTTTGTAGCAAGCAGGTACCTCCTAGATAGGATGGGCAGGAGCATACTATACCGATGTGTATATTCTTCAGAGGATGCTAAGAGGATAAAGGAAAAGGCAGCAAGTCCAGGCGAGTTAAAAGGTAGCAGAGTTGTTGTGGATGGTTTTAACGTATTGAATACCCTGCAGTCTTTCATGAATGGTAAGTTGTTGGTGCTTTGTGACGATGGCATCGTAAGGGATATCTCAGAAGTGCATGGAGAATTTAGACCGACAAGCATGACTGAGGAGCTGATAAGATTGGCTGTAAAGACCCTAAAAGAGCTCGAAGTTGCGGATGCCTCCTTCTATTATGAAAGCCAGATAAGCAAGAGTGGTGAAATATCGGCTCTTACGAGGCGTATCCTACAGGAAGAGGGTGTTAACGGTTTGGTAGAAACAGAGAAATGCGTTGATTCCGCACTTATCAGGGATAAGCGTATAGTCATAACAAGCGATTCGGTTGTGTTACATAGGGCAGATAAGTTCTTTGACTTAGCAGGTTATATCATTTTAAGAGAAAAACCATCAAACTTGGTATCGTTAAGGAATGTTTGACGCCTGCTTGTACGCAAACATATAGCAAATATTGCTAATGGGGCACCTCAAACAGTCAGGATTCGATGAGCGACATGCAATCTTTGTCGTGACGAGTGAAGATGCATAGAAGAGCTTGTAGCTAAAGAGGTCCTTTGGTAGCTTTGTTTCGATAAACTTTCTGAGAGCCTCGTAACCTTTAGGGGTATCAAACCCTATGCGTTCTAGAACCCTAGCGACAAGCCTTGATGCTGGAAATATTAGGTGGTTACCTGCAAATAGTAGGATAGCGTCTGCTGTCTCATAACCTATGCCATTCAGCCTTAAAAGTTCCACTCTGACATCTTTCATGTCTCTGTTTATAAAAGACTCCCAACCACCAGCTTTGACAACAGCATCGGCCAGCTCTTTCAGCTTTTTAGATTTTTCAGCATACATGCCGACGGATTTTATGCATCTTTTTATAGAATTCAGGTCAGATTGTTTGATGGTAACAAAGCTGTTTAGGTATGCCGCCCTTAAATTCTTGTAAGCCTCCTTTACGTTCTCCCACCTCGTCTGTTGAACGAGTATCGCTGTTATGGCAACCTCTTCCGGATCTTCTAAACCTCCCCACCATTTAGGCGAATAGGCATCACATGGGTACCAATCGAAAGATGGCAAAAGTCTCGTTACTTTGTCTCGGTAAACACCGAGCAGATGGCTCAAGGAAAGCTTTGGACGCTGCGTTATCCTTACTCCTCCTTCTGAGGGTTAAATCTGCTGAACAGGGTAAGGAGTACATTTTGCTCCATACGTGCTCTAAGAAGTCGTGCCTCGACTTCTTCAACGAACTCTTTTGCAACACCTTTAGGTAAGCTTACGAGACTATCCACGATATCAAGCGGAAATGGAAGCCCTGTCGCTGGATCCCTTGATGCGTAGACATACCAAAGAGCCTTTTTAACCCAATCGGGGTCGCTTTCTTTCCAAAACTCAACGCATACTGGAGGATAATCGTCCATGGTCTTAATGTAACAACGTTTCATGCCCATAACATACTGCAAGTAAGATTCGTCGCCCAAGTCTGCCTTAATTTGAACTTTAAACCGCCTCTCGGTCTCTTTTAAAATAGCCTCTGGATCTTTGTCCTTCAATTCTTTCGACACGTTCCTGTACCAGTTTAATATGTTGAAGTTCACATTAAATGCTTCATCATACGAGAAAAGCATGCGAGTTTCCATGATCATGTTCAGAAGCGTACGGTCGTTCAAACCTATGGGTTTGCTTGTCGGGTCTTTGTAGGCAAGCCAGCCGTCTATCGAGGCGGTATTCACTCTCTTTATTATGCCTAAAGCTTTACCAGATTTTATCAGCTCAACGGTTAGCCTCGTTATCTCCTTCACTAGCTCTTTGCCGGTCTTAAATCCGACGTCCCTGCCGAAGGGTGTCCAATTGATATCCTCGTCCAGAATTTCGCTGCATCTAGTCCTGTAGCCGAAGAAACTACCATCTAGCAGCAATATATCTGGCGAATATTTTTCTAACACCCGATGGGCCATCAACCTTTCATAGTACGTCATGAGGAGTTCAACGAGTTTAGAAAATTTATCATGTGGTATGATCTGTCTATCGCTATAATAATCGCTCAGAAATTCTTCCTCAAACCCATCCAAACCCTTAAAGATTTTGTAAGCGCTTGCGAACAGGGCGTACCTCAAACCTATGCGTTCATTACAGACAGGTGTATCGGAACCATCAACGCAGGCAACTAGGAGTTCTTCCCAACCATCATAACTCTCAAGCCTCCTTAATTTCAGCATCTTCCTTAGCTGCTCGACGTTGCTTGTGTCGATTAGCTTACTCTGAATCAGCTTTTGAGCCTCTACCTCGGCCAACTCGAAAAACCTAGTCTGCAATACTTTTGGCATTCTACTCCAATCAGGATACTCACCAAGTTCTGGTTGAACGCCCAACTTTTTCATCCTCCTTTATCTGAAAGCTTAGGAGTAGTGGAACCGGTGATGGGTTCATCTTACCGACGAAGTAGAAGTACCCTTCCGGGAGTCTTAATAGGCTTTCTGGGTCAACCCCAGACATTGCAAATAGCTTTGTCGCCTCATCCAAGTCCAGAGGATGTATGCGTCCTATGAACTGTGTGTTTAAGTTCCTCCTCACAGCGGCGTTTATTCCTATCTCGCCGGCAATGCCCTGAGACAGAAGGATTATCGAAAGACCATACGTCCTGCCGAGGGCGCATAATGAGGTTATCATCTCAGTCGTTTCCTCCTCCAGATCACGGGGCGAATAAGGACAATATTGCGGGGCCTCATCTATAAGAAGGGCTATGTTTAACCGGTTCTTCTTCTCCATCAGGTCCTTAAGATATCTCGCAATCGAGAGGAAAATAGAAAGCTTCTGCTCCTTACTCCCGAGACTCATGTCTATGACGAGAATATGTTGCTGTCTCAGCCTTTCCACTATTTGTTCAGGCCCCATCTTACCAAGGATCGTTGCGAAATCTTCTACAGTGATCCGCTTGAATCCTTTATCCAGCCGGCGTAGATAGAGTCTGCCCCATTGCGTGAGTTTGCCCTGCTTATCCTTATTATCATCTTCTATTATGCTTTTCACCTTCGAGTAAAGCAATTTCTTCGCTTCTTCGGGAGAATACGACTTCAGTTCGCTATCAATAAGAGCCTCCTCGAGGTAGGCTTTCATAGTCTCTGCTATTTTCTTGGAGCCAAAGTTTCCTGCTTTTGAACATAAGAAGGATACTACCGCCTCGTCGTCCATCTCTATGTCCCGCATCGATATGCTGCCATCGAAGTAAGGAGCGTAGTCCGAACCTTTCCAATCAAAGACCAATACATCATAACCGGCTTTCCTGAGCAACGGGATCAGCTCATACCTGCAAAAAAAGGACTTTCCTGAGCCTGTCACACCAAAGACGCCTATGTGGTAGGGTATGTATTCATCGCGTACGGGCACTTGCCAGTTTACCACATCTTTGTAGTGCCCTATTTTTAGGTTATGAGGACCAAAGTAGGAGAACGGGTCATCGTGTTTCTCGAAAAGTTTTACAGGTGATGTTGGCGCTATTATGCGTTTGTTCTGTTCAATCTTACCTCTCGATACCTCGCCGATTATAACGAGATTAAAGCCAAAAAACTCTTTGGCAGTGCTTGGCTGTCTTCCCGTCTTTGCGTAAGCGACACCAGGTGAATATGTTGTTGCCCTTAGTACGTCGTTTACACCAATACCGCTCCTACACACCGCGAGTATCTTACCGCCATCCCTATTCTCCACTAAAACTAGACTTTCACTTTCCACCTCTTTTTCCATACCATCATTGAGTATTACCGTTACGCGTGATTCCGTTGCATGACTTGCTACTATGCCTATGGTCTTCATGAATGCCGCATAATTTTATAGAGCGAAGGGACTTTTATACTTGAATATAAGACGCAAAAAATAAAAATGAGGTTTTGAACTTCAGTGTTTCTTCATGAATGCATCGTATGGTACCCACTTAGCTTCGTAAGGAACTCTCGGGACCTGCGATGCAATCCTCTTACCTATTTCGTCCGCTGCCTTCATCGAGTAGAATATGTGCTCTACAGGATCAACTATGTTCTTGTATGGCCCTATTTCTTTAGCACCCATGTTCATGTAGAATTCTGTGTTCATCGTCTCTCCTGGAGCTACGGCTTTCTCGGCACACTTCCATAGCAGCTCGTCATCTGGTTCACCAGGCTTGAATCCCAGCTCCTCAAATGTTAGAGGCAGCCCAACTTTGTGGCCCCAGCAGGCATACTCAAGTATCTCGCTCATTGGGGCATCCTCTGATATTAGCTGGACAAATCCTCCCCAGAATACTAGCTCTCCGTGTACTGGCCTCTTCTCCTCAGGAACTAGATGTTCTGCTAATGTCATACCGTTGTGGACAGAATGCGCTGCTGCCAGTCCTGCGCTCTCGAACCCAAGACCGCTGAACAGGACGTTCGTCTCTATTATAGCCTCCAGCTGCGGCGTTACTATCTTCCTCCTGACGGCATCCATCGCGGCCTCTCCGTATGCCTTAAGCCTCTCCCACTGGTTCTCACAGATTAAGAATGCAAGGTCTGGTCCTGCTCCAAGCCATTCCGGCTTTATGGCCAAGTTCTTTGCGCCAGTCCTGTAGCATGCCCTTCCCTCGAACTTCTTTGATGCGGCATCTCCCATACCTCCAGCCAGCCATCTAGCAGGTGCCTCAGCGATTATCTTTGAATCTATTAGGACCATCGCTGGGTTGAAGTCGTAGAACCAGTACTCTTTGAATACGTGCTCGGTCGTATATATGACCGAAAGGGCACTCGTTGGTGCATCCGTCGCAGCGATCGTCGGTATGATTACAACCTCTCCTCCCAGCTTGCTGGCTACAGCTTTGCCAGCATCGATGACCTTTCCTCCTCCTGCCGCGATCACACCGTCACAGCCGTTGTCCCTTCCTATCTTCGTCAGCCTTTCTATCTCTGGCTCACAGCATTCAGGACCGTATGGTACTCCTTCTCCGAAGACTGCTTCTACGTATTTTACGCCTTCCTTCTCAAGACCTGCCTGCAGCCCTGCCTTCCTGCATGACTCAAGTGCCCTCCTTCCGCCCATTATTAGGGGTTTCTTTACGTAAATCTTCGTGAGCTTTCCTGCGACCTTCATGGCACCAGGTCCCATTACGAACCTTCTCGGGAATATCATCATTTTTAGCCCTGGCAACATTTTTACATCACAAAGGTTAAGGTTAGAAACGATTAGGTAGATAAGACTTTCGGAAATTTTTAAGCAAACATCTACATAATTCTGCAGAATGTGCCGAATCCTTTAGGATTGGGCTTTTTAGCCCATCATCCTCCAATTTTGACGTACAATCCAGCCCCTTCGAGCCCCTCTTTTATATAGCTTAGTCTTCTTTTGTTGGAGCACTATACCCTCTCATCTTGTATTCCATGCCTAGTCTGTCATACTTTTCGCTTACGTCATGAAAGGGCAGTATATTGATTTCATTTACTCTGCTAACTTTCTTTCATAAAAATGTTGAAAGTGGTCCCGCGGGCAGGATTTGAACCTGCGACACTCCGGTTTCTGTGCGCCCGGTAGGCTGAAGAGGCCTGCCCTTGGCAGACCCTACAGCCGGAAGCTCTACCAGGCTGAGCTACCGCGGGCTCATTTTATTGTCATTTTTGGGAAATTATAAATTTTCTCCGGCATTCCAAGGTTTTTACCGAAAAATCTGATTGTTTTATACTCGTATATTTGGAAAGGATGGGACTAAAAACATATCTTCTTAAAAAATTAAGGATTTTGAAACCTTGTCCAGCATCACTCGTAGGTTGACTGGCTTTGCTCTCTCATGAATTGGTAGAGATAATAAACGCCACCCGCACCTTTTCCGGTTGAGCCGCTTCTCTTCCAGCCGCCAAAGGCTTGAACACCTACGACCGCGCCGGTGGTCGAACCGACCGTTCTGTTCGCATAAACTACGCCGGCCTGTATCTTATTAAAGAACATCTCAATCTCCTCTTTGTTTTCCGAGAAGATGCCAGCAGTCAAACCATAGTCCGAATCATTCGCCATCTCTATCGCTTCCTCTAGCGTATTGAACTCTTTGACCAAGAGAATCGGTACGAACAGCTCCTCCCTCCAAAGCCTATGCTCCCTCGGCAGACCTTCTACGACTGTAGGCTCAACATAGAAACCATTAGCAAGTTCGCCCTCCTTGAGAACCCTGCCACCGTACAATACCTTCCCGTCCTTCTTTGCGAGCTCCACGTACTCCACGTAACTATTAAGAGCTCTTTCATTTATCAAAGGTCCCATGAAAACATCCCTCCTCCTTGGGTCGCCCACTTTAAACTCTGGTAACCTTTCCAGCAGTCTCTTGAGGAATCTATCCTTAATGTTTCTATGGACTAGCAGTCTTGAGGTCGCGCTGCACTTCTGGCCTCCATAACCGAAAGCCCCTCTTATCACACCTTCTACGGCCTTCTCTATGTTCGCGCTTTCCGTAACTATCGTTGCGTTCTTGCCACCCATCTCCGCTATGAAAGGTCTGGGTGCCTTAGAGCTGAAACGGGCATATAGCATGGAGCCAACCTCCCAGGAGCCGGTGAACGCTATGCCCATCAGGTTTTCGTTTTCCAAAAACTCATCTTGCACATCCCTTCCAGAACCGGTTATGTAATTCACGACGTTCTTCGGTACACCAGCCCTTATCAAAATTTCATAATACTTTAACGCGATGTAAGGTGTATCGCTCGCTGGCTTTAGTACTAAAGTATTTCCGGTGACGAGGGCACCGCTACTCATGCCTACAAGTATCGCCAAAGGGAAGTTAAACGGCGATATGATTGCCCACACACCGTAGGGCTTCATCACGCTTATAGCACGTTCACCGGGATAAACAGAACCCATTTTCTTTACGAACCCATCATTGCTCTCCACCAGGTATGCATAATACCTTAGATAATCTATGGCCTCATCGACGTCTGCCATCGCCTCAAACCTATTCTTACCGTTCTCAAGGGTTATGGTTGCCGCTAAAATGAACTTTTCATCCGACATAATGTCTGCTGCCCTTCTTACTATCTCGACCCTTTTCCTCCAGTCTAAGTAACCCCAGTATTCGAACCCCTCTTTAGCAGATTCTATAGCCTTCCTAACGTGCTCCCTTTGAGCTTTTTGGAAATAACCTATGATTATTCGCGTATCTATAGGTGACCTGTCTACGAACTCGCCCGCATTCGAGTAGACCGGCTCGCCGCCTATGTAGAGGGGATGATGCTTCCCCAATTGGGAGCTGACCTCTTCTAGGGCTTTTTCGTACTTTCTATGGAAATCTTCGGCAAGGCCAGACTGGGACATCCTTAACCATGTCATTTCGTTTACAAAAGCCTTCTGCATAGAAATAGTGTAGGATAAAACAACGTTAAAAAGTTGTCTGAGAAATATCCCCCATTTTCTAGCACTTTTTGCGAATTTCCGGTGAAATTTTTATTAAAAAGGAAAGCTTTAATTTTTCGTTTAGTGGGAATGCGGGGGTTGCCAAGCCTGGTCAACGGCGCAGGACTGAGGCTCCTGTCCCGTAGGGGTTCGTGGGTTCAAATCCCACCCCCCGCACATATATTTTGGGCTAAACCTTATTTGCTGGGCTTTAGGAGCAAGCACATAAGAGACTCATAGTTCAAATCCAGGCACCCATAATACCAGAGAAAAAGCTTACATGCTAATGATACCCTAGTCCCGTCTTCATAGTTAAGAAACATCTATTGGATTTGAACTATCTTAACTAGATGTATAGGTTCGTCTTTTAATCCATAAGTTAGTACTATTACTTCTCCGCTTTTTATTTCCCCCGAAGACCTCAATGTAGAAAGCATCTCTTCAAGCCCCTCAAAATATTCTAAGGTTTCTACCTTCACTGGTTTAACCCCCCAAAGTATTGAGAGCTTACGTATCGTCTTAATATAGCCTGAACATGCATATACTTCAACATTTGGACGGTTACGTAATATTCTTAAAGCTACCTTACCAGTCTTTGTGTAGATTGCAATTGAGGCCCTTAGAGATTCGGCTAACATTGTTATTCCTTCAGCAAATCTATCTCTAATATCTGCATCTCTCGGTAGCCTAATCTTTCTGGGTGTAATTGTTAAATCGTATGTTTCAATAACTTTTTTCAACCACTTAACAGCTTCTACAGGATACTTACCTGCAGCTGTTTCACCCGTCAGCATTAATGTATCTACTCCATCTCTAACTGCAGATAGTATATCTACTATCTCGCTTCTAGTCGGTACGGGGTTATCTATCATCGACCCCAGTAGCTGTGTGGCTACTATTACCGGTTTACCTTTCTCCAAGCATTTCTCCACGATAGATTCTTGAAGCCGAGGTACTTGTTCCAATCCAAAATGCATTCCAAGATCGCCTCTTGCAACGAGTAATGCATCTGAAGCGTCAATTATCTCGGTAAGATTATTCACCGCTTGGACGGTCTCTATCTTACTTATAACCCCAAGTTCTACTCCACCTAAAGAAGCTAGCGTAGACTTAAGAAGTTCCACATCTTTGACATTTCTAACATAACTTAACCCAATATAATCAAGATCATTTGATACGGAGAATCTCACGGCTTCTAAGTCTCTGTTTGAGAGTGTGGGTAGGTCTATCTCTTTACCTTTTACTACTATAGCTTTCCGTGAACTTATCTCTGCAGGTGTTAAAGCTTTAACTGTGACTTCTCCTTTCTCAACCTCTACTACTTGAAGTTGGATTCGTCCATCGTCCATTAAAAGAATGTCACCGACATTAATATTGTAGAAGAAAGGCTCGAACGGTATTGGAAGAACCTTCTCATCAGAACCTTCGATCCTATCCTTACATATAATCTTAGCTAAATCATTCTTCTTCAAAATTACTTTATCCTTTATCTCTCCTAGCCTAATAGAAGGGCCCGGAAGGTCTCCTATCAGTGCGATATGTTTGTTTAAATTCTTACATGCATCTTGTATTAAGTCTACATATATTTTCCACTCATCAACGTTCCCATGGCTAAAATTTATTCTGAAAGCAGAAGCTCCTAACTCGATAATCTCCTTAATCTTCTCCGGCTCTGCCGAAGCTGGACCTATAGTTACAGCAATCTTCGTCTTCAACTTGTTTCCAGCATGTCTCTCATAACAGTAAGTTAAAGAGTTTACTGCAGCAGAGAAGTCGGAACGATAAGGAGGAAGCTCGTTATAAATCAATTTGGATACAGCTCAGAGTATTCGATTAAGCCAACACATCGTCTTTTTCACGAAGATTAGTTTAACTCTTCTGAACCTGATCAACTGCTTTTGTATATAGATCCATGTTGATGCGTGGGCAGTATGGGTCGGGCCCGTCGAAGTTCTTGAATATGATGTATGATCTAGCATAGCATCCCCCCATGCATGACTCTCTTACGTTGCATGATTTGCATGGTTCTCTCAACCTTGGATTCATCACTTCATTCATCTCCCTGCTCTGGAGGTACTCTTTGACGGCCTGCCTGAATCCCCCCTTCACATTGCCGAGCCTTATGTCTAGAATATCGCAGAGGAGTATGTCTCCAGCTGGATCTATATCGACAACCCTGCCCCTTCTACAGTCGGCCCAGGTGGAGATGTATCTGGGGTCTATGATCAGCTTTCCAGGGACATAGCACCAGACATTGATCCAATATCCGAGGCTTTTCGCGACAGACTCCGCCGACTTTAACGCCGTGATAAGCTGACTAGTGCTCGGTGCAATCTCCTGGCTAGCCCTCCCAACAGGCATCACCGGTATCATGCAGGCATCATCGGCTCCAAACCTCTCAGCGAGCTCGACATATTCTGCAGCATCCAGATAATTCAAGCTATTTATCGTCATAACGGTCGAGAAACTGAGGCCAGCTCTTCTGACAACCTCAATCCCTCTCATTAGTTTATCCCAAGTTCCCGGACCTCTAATGCGCTCATGAACCTCCCTGCGCGATCCCTCCATGCTAATAAACAAGTAAGCATAGTACCTCTCGAGTACTTCGGCAGCCTTTTCATCTAAGCATTGCGCATTAGTGTTAATGCTGCATTCGATGCCATAGTCATGTGCTCGCCTAAGACATTGTTCCAGGTCTGGGTTTATCAGCGGCTCCCCTCCGGTTATGCCTATATACGATACACCACATTCAGCAAGCTCATCAATCAACTTGAGCTTCTCCTCGAGCTTAAGCTCCTCAACACCTATGAACCTATTTGCATAACAATGGATGCACCTGAGATTACATGTTCCATTCATTATCCATATAACCGCTTGAGGAATTACAGCATCATTGCTCAAGCTCTCACCGCTAGCTCCTTAGAAGAAAGGCCTAACACTTCTTCCCGCCGAGCATTATTTATACCTAAAGCGCGGAATGTTAAAAAGTAACGTCTCATCTATTTAGCCAGCCGCATAACATGAGGATATCGAGTGCACTGGGCGTGAGAACGAGCATCATAAGACCTTTTGATCCTTGGAGGGGTAGACTTTGCACATGCCCATCGAAGTTTTCTTTTGACCCTTATACTGGGTGTGAGCATGGCTGCCTCTACTGTTATGCCTCATCATATGTTAAGAGGTTTCATGAATGTAGGCCTAAGAAGAATCTCCTAAGGCTCGTTAGAGGTGATGTGGCTCGGCTGCCCGATAACGCCCTCATCTCCATGTCGAATAGCTCTGATCCCTATCCACCAATGGAGCGGGATATGCAGTTTACGAGGCGCTGTCTAGAAGAGTTCCAAGGAAGGAACCTGAGGATTCTGATCATAACGAAGAGCGATCTAGTTCTCAGGGATCTGGAGCTTCTTAAGAGGCTTAGGTGCGTGGTGACGATGACGATAACTACCCTTGATGATGGTCTTGCTCGTAGGCTTGAGCCCGGTGCGCCCCTGCCCTCAAGGAGGCTTGATGTTGTGGAGAAGTTCAGCTCGGAGGGAATCATGGTCGGCGTCCGCATAGACCCGATAATCCCATACCTGAATGATGAGGGAGTCATGGATCTTCTGAGGGAGATTAGGGATGCTGGCGCTGTTCATGTCACATTTAGCACGTTTAAGCCGAGGTCTGATTCTTGGGCAAGGATTGAGAAGACCTTCCCGTATGTTGCTGAGAAGCTTAGGCCCCTCTATTTCGATGGGGGTGAGCTGGTCGGGAGAAGTCGATATCTTCCTAGGCCAGTGAGGCTCAGGCTCATGAAGATGGTTGCGGATGAATGCCGAAAGCTTGGCCTAACCTTCGCCTGTTGCAGGGAGGGCTTCGTGGAGTTGAACACGGGCGCTAGCTGTGATGGGAGCCACCTGATACCAGCAAGGCCATATTCATCCGAGGATTGAGAAGGACACAATAGATCCTCATACCCCCCAGCGGTTAAGCGTATTTCTTGGCATAGCTTAAGATAGCTGAAATATGCACCCGGATGTAACTGTTCTCAATACATTCCCAGAAATTTTACCAATCCAACAACCATAACCGTAGGTAATAATACATCCGAATAAGGCAGACTCTACGAGCCAAATCAGCATTATGACTTTGGACTTAGGCTCCTGTTCCGTTTGAACCTAATTGTCTCAATGGTGTTTGATTGGATTGTATTCATTACAGAGGCGGCCAGTCATGATATTGAAGCCTAAAACTGAATGTCGCATTTAGTGGTGTTTACCATTATGTATAAATATAACAGAGTTTTAACAATATTTTGAAGGAGAGGCATAAAATGGGTGGGGTAACAGAAGAAGAGCGTAAGAAGATGCTAAAAGAGATTTTGAGGCAACTACATGCTGGTGTCTCGACGGAACAGGTTAGGGAGCGGTTTAAACAGTTTCTCGAAGGTGTAAGCCCACTTGAGATAGCCAAGATTGAACAGGAGCTTGTAAGCGAGGGTATTTCAAGAGAGGAGCTTCAGAGGCTCTGTGACATTCATTTAACAATTTTCAAGGAACAACTGGAAAGACAGAAAATTGAAGCTGTCCCAACCAGCCCCATCGGTATTCTTCTTGAAGAGCATAAAATGATTCAGCAAATCGCCGAAAAGCTTGCCATTTTAACCGAGAAGGTTCTAAGGACAGAAATTCCAGAGTCAGCGGTCGAAGAATTGTCACAGCTAAAGCATTTTGTAGATGAGCTTTTAGAGGCTGAAAAGCACTATTTGAGGGAGGAGAATGCGCTTTTCCCAGTTTTGGAAAAGCATGGGATAAGCGAGCCGCCAGCGATAATGTGGATGGAGCACAATCAACTTAGGGAGGAGAAGAAGCGACTTAAAGCCCTAATCGAGAACGTTACGAAAATGAGCTTTTCAGATTTTAAGAGAGAACTTGGCGAGCTGACAAAGTCTGTGGTTAATGTACTTAACAGCCACATCTATAAGGAAAACAATATATTGTTTCCAATAGCCCAGCGCGTAGTCACAGAAGAGGAATGGGCTACCGTAAGAGAGAGTTTTGACGAAATTGGGTATTGTTGTTTCACCCCAACACATTTGATGACAAAAGAGGTCAAAGATGTAAAAGAGTCCGTCGAGGAAAAGCCCGTACTCGAAAGCGCGTTGCAGTTTGAAACTGGAACTTTAACAAAGGAGGAGGTTGAGGCCCTCTTAAACACTTTGCCCGTGGACATAACCTTTGTAGATAAAGATGATTTTGTCAAATTCTTCAATAAGGCAGAAAAACGCATATTCATAAGAACAAAAGCTATTATTGGCAGAAAAGTCCAGTTGTGCCATCCGCAGAAGAGCATCCATATAGTCAACAGAATCCTTGAAGCTTTCAAGAAAGGCGAAAAAGATGTGGCGGAGTTCTGGATCCAAAAAGGCGATCGCACAATCCACATAAGATATTTCGCCGTGAGAGACAAAAACGGCAAATATCTTGGCACGATAGAGGTAACCCAAGACATAACTGAGTTAAAGAAGATTGAGGGTGAAAAACGCCTCTTAGACTGGGAAGGTTAAATCTTAAAAGTTGTACTCTTCGTCTACATTGAGAAAAGTTTCAGAAACCAGATAACCAAAGCCTATTTCAATCACTATGCACCAGAAGGTTGGGCTGCGATAAGCGCTGACATAAAACCGGCTGAAAGGGCGCATCCTACCGCTGTAATGCTCATGTTGAAGAGAGGGAATGTTAACTAAGGAATTGCAAGAAAACGCCGAAATCAAAGATCCGCCCTCACAAGGCTTCATCGGGGAGAAAGGTTCTGCATCACGTCTTTATGTATTTCTGCGGATTTTTCTCGAATTTCTCTTTGCAAATTGAGCTACAGAAGTAATAAGTCTTACCCAAGTATTCTGTCTTGTATCTTGCCGTTTTTTCATCCACTTCCATTCCACAAACAGGATCTTTCGCCACAGTTTTCACCTCCTATAACTTGATTAGTTTGAGGGTTGCTGAGTTGCTGACTACGAACAAAGAGCTAAAAGCCATGGCTCCAGCTGCTATGATCGGGCTTAGTAAGCCAGCTGCAGCAATGGGAATGGAAACCATATTATAAATAAAGGCCCAGAATAGGTTTTGTTTTATTTTTCTCATAGTTGCTTTACTGAGCATGATTGCACGAACCACATCTCGCAAGTCATCTTTTATAAGGACTATACCGCCCGTTTCTTTAGCTATGTCTGTTCCACTGCCTATGGCTATTCCAATGTGAGCCTGGGCAAGGGCGGGTGCGTCATTGATTCCATCACCTACCATAGCGACGACCTTACCCTCGCTTTGCAATTTTTTAATAACGTTGACTTTTTCCCATGGTAAAACATTAGTAATAACTTTTTCAATACCAAGTTGTTTAGCTATTGCCTTCGCGGTTCGCTCGTTATCGCCTGTGAGCATAATGATTTCCAGTCCCATTTTTTTAAGGTCCCTTATGGCTTCTTTAGCATTCTCTTTAAGTGTGTCCATGGCCGCCAAAATTCCGACAATTTCACCGTCTATTGCGAGCAGCATGGTTGTTTTTCCTTCTTCTCCAAACTTAGTCAGAAAATGCTCTACATCTTCTCCAATGTTTATATTGTTTGTCTCCATAAGTCTACGATTTCCAAGAAGTATGGTTTTCCCTTTAAAACTTGCCTTGACACCATGTCCGGGTATGGCCTCAAAAGCTTCTGCGTCTGGAACGTTAATGTTAAGGGAGAAAGCTTTCTTCAAAACAGCCTCAGCAAGTGGATGTTCTGAGCCTTTTTCTGCAATTGCAGCGAACAGTAGGACCTCATCTTCTTTATAACCTTTGAAGGTTATGACGTCTGTGACTGAAGGCTCACCTTTTGTTAAAGTTCCAGTTTTATCAAAAACAACGGTCGTCAGTTTTCTGATGTTTTCAACATATTCTCCTCCTCTCAGAAGTATGCCATATTCGGCTCCCTTACCAACTCCCGCCAAGATTGCTGTGGGTGTGGCTATGCCAAGTGCGCATGGACAAGCTATAAGCAGTACGGCCAACAATACAAGAAAAGCGGAAGAGAATCCTTTAGTAACTAGCCAGTAGACAAAGGATATGCCAGCAACAGCAAAAACTGCTGGAACAAAATATCCGACAACACGGTCCGCAAACTTTTGTATAGGCGCGCTTGATGCCTGAGCCTCCTCTACTAAGTGGACTATTTGCATAAGAGCCGTGTTTTCTCCAACTTTCGTGACTCTAATCTTCAGTAAACCTGTCTTGTTGATTGTACCTCCTACAACTTCGCTGCCCACGCTTTTTTCGACGGGTATGCTTTCGCCAGTGATGATCTTTTCGTCAACAGAGGAATAACCCTCAATGACGATGCCGTCTGTAGGAATCTTTTCACCAGGCTTAACGATGAGTATGTCGCCAACATTTACTTCCTCAATCGGTACCTCAACTTCTCGACCATCCTTCAATACTCTTGCAATAGTGGGCTGAAGCTCAAGTAACTTCCGAATAGCTGCGGCCGATCTCCTTCTAATGATTTCCTCGATAAACTTGCCCAGAAGCACGAAAGCTAAAATCGCTACCGCAATTTCTAAATAGCCATGCCCTTCCGATCCAAGCCATGGGAAGAAAGTGCTCACTACTCCATAGCTCCATCCCGCAAGTACGCCAGTAGTTATGAGAACATCCATATTTATGGAGCGATTTTTAAGCGCCTTATAAGCGCTATAGTGAATATTCCATCCTGCGACCCAAACTATTGGTGTCGAGAGGATAAGGAAAGCCAAGTTCCATGCTGAGATCCCAACGACTTCAAACGCCATGATCGCTACGGCAAGACCAAAAATGGCAATTACCCTTAATACGGCAAAGCTTATCACTCCTGCTAGGGCTAATGCAACCTTTCGCTTCATATTCTTCAATTCTTGCTCCGGCTGCTCATATGTTCTAGCGCATGCTTCGCTACAGAAATAGTAGATTCTATCTCCGATCTTGCGTTTAATAGCCTTGTCAGAATCAACCAACATACCGCAAACAGGGTCCCTTGGCAACCAGCAACCCCAGACTGTAGTAAATAAGTAAGCATTAACATTTAAACTCTATCTTAAAACTTCTCCTAACCCCATGATTGACTATAGAACCTGTATCAGTTTTTGTCTCTCTCAAAATCTCGGATTCTTAATCCATCAGGGTTACCAGGTTAAAAACACACATAGAAGGTTTAGTGTGGTTTGGATACAGCTTGGAATATTCAATTAAGCGAAAAGGCAGGACTAGCGGTGTGATGAATAAGCGAATTTATAAACAACAAACTTATTAAATGGTTTGGCTTAAAATTCCAACATCATGGAAAAGCATATAATTATTCTAGGTTTTGCGGGCAGTTTAAGAAAAGGCTCATATAACAAAGCACTGCTTCGTGCTGCAGCCGAGTTACTTCCGAAAGGAGCTGAACTTGAAATTTTTGATATCGAAGGAATACCTCTCTACAATCAAGATTTGGAGTATGAAATGCCAGCAAAAGTTAAGGAGTTTAAAGCGAAGATAAGATCAGCAGACGCGATTCTTATAGCTACGCCGGAATATAATTATTCGTTTCCTGGAGTTTTAAAAAATGCTATAGACTGGGCTTCTCGACCACCGGGCGACAATTCTTTTGATGGTAAACCCGTAGCCCTTATGAGCGCATCCATTGGAATGTTAGGAGGTGCTCGTGCCCAATACCATCTTAGACAAGTGTTTGTAACCTTAAATATGCATCCAATAAACAAACCCGAGGTTATTGTGCCGTTCGCTGGAGAAAAGTTTGATGAAAATGGGCAGTTAAAAGATGATAAAACGCGGGCCATAATTCGGGAACTTCTTGAAAACCTCGTGACTTTGGCTAAAAAATTAAAGGTTTAAAACCGAAAATTCCAGCTTTAAGTTAAGGTTTTTATTTACCTCCTTTCCTTTTGTTCCTTTAAGGAGGTTAAATGGGAATTAGCCCTCATAGAAAATTAGATTGTTTGGGACTTTATTGTCCAGAGCCGGTTTTCAGGACAAGAATGGAGCTTGATCAGATGAAGGTTGGTGAAGTTCTTGAAGTTTTAGCAGACGATCCTGCCGCAGAAGAGGACATTAAAAGTCTAGTGAGAAATTTAGGACAAGAACTCGTGAGTATAACCAAGAAGGAGAATCAGGTTCAAATATTGATTAAAAAAGTTAAATAAATACTAGGAAGGTGAAACGTTGGCAGAAAAGAAAAAAATTTTATACATTCAAACAAGCGGGGTTGATACTCCTGAACGTGCCTATGCTCCATTCATTTTGGCAACTACTGCCACCATGATGGGGGTTGATGCTACGATATATTTTCTAATAAAGGGCATCACTCTAGTTAAGAAGGGTGAGGCTGAGAAAATAAAGATTGGCAATTTTCCATCTTTGAAGGAAGTTATGGATCAGGCGGTTAAGGCTGGTGTTAAACTCATGGTTTGTGAGCAAAGTTGTATGTTGCTTGGCATTCCACGTGGCGATTTTATACCAGAAGCCAAAATAGTAGGCGCAGCAACTTTGAATGATCTAGTCTTAAACTCAGATGCAGTTATGTGCTTCTAGAGTGTTACAAAATGTCAACCTATAAAAAAATTTATATGGACAACGTTGCTGGCAAACCCGTTGACCCCCGTGTTATAGATGCTATGATGCCCTTTATTAAGGAATTTTACGGCAACCCATCATCAGTCCATTCGTTTGGATACGAGTCAAAAAAGGCTTTGGAAGAAGCAAGGGCAAAAATCGCCAAACTTATAAACGCTGAGAAAGCCGAGTCTATAATCTTCACCTCTGGAGCTACAGAAAGTAACAACATGGCTATTAAAGGTGTCGCATACAGAAACATGGACAAGGGTAAACACATAATAACTTCAAGCATTGAACATATGTCAATCATTAACCCATGTAAATATCTAAAAACTAAGGGTTTTGATGTAACCTTTCTTCCAGTGGACAAATACGGTTTAGTTGATCTCGATAGTTTAGAACGCGAGTTACGGGAAGACACAATTCTCGTTTCTATCCAGTATGCTAACAGTGAAATAGGAACGATTCAACCAATAAGAGAAATAAGCCAAATAGTTCACAGAAAAAACGCATATTTACATGTAGATGCTACAGCCGCTAATGGACAAATTCCAATAGATGTTCAAAAAGATGGGATCGACCTTCTAACACTCTCTTCTAATGACATGTATGGACCCAAAGGAGTTGGAGCCCTTTATATTCGTAGTGGAGTACGCATCGAACCTATAATTCATGGCGGTGGTCAAGAAAGAGGTTTACGTTCCGGAACAGAAAACGTGCCAGGCATAGTTGGGTTTGGAAAAGCGGCAGAAATAGCTGTTAATGAGATGCGGGCTGAAAGTGAAAGGCTTAGCAGACTTAGAGACAAACTAATTAAAGGCTTGTTAGAGTCAATACCATATGCTTTCTTAAATGGTCATCCAACAAACCGCTTACCAGACAACGCCGCGGTGAGGTTCAGCTTTATAGAAGGCGAATCCATTCTACTAAGCCTTGACATGATGGGTGTAGCAGCCTCGTCAGGTTCTGCTTGCACTGCAAAAACTTTGGAACCTTCCCACGTACTACTTGCGATTGGACTGAAACATGAAGAAGCCCACGGCTCGGTGCTATTCACTCTTGGAAGACAAAATACAGAAGACGATGTGGATTATGTTATTCAAATAATGCCGGATATAGTGAAAAGGTTAAGAATGTTCTCTCCCTTAACACCTAAGGAGTTGCTTGGTTGATGTATAGCGAAAAAGTTATGGAACATTTCAGGAACCCCCGAAACATGGGTGAAATCAAAGATGCTGATGGTGTCGGCACTGTCGGAAACCCTGTTTGTGGAGATATGATGACAATATACATAAAAGTTAAAGATAACCGTATAGAGGACATAAAATTTAAAACATTCGGCTGTGGTGCTGCAATAGCAACGAGTAGTATGATTACTGAATTGGCAAAAGGAAAAACATTAGAAGAAGCATTAAAAATAACACGTAAGGATGTGGCTGATGCTCTAGAAGGACTTCCGCCTGTAAAGATGCACTGCTCAAATCTAGCGGCAGATGCATTAAAAGCCGCGATTGAAGATTATTACAGAAAACAGAAAGAAAAAGAAAAGGTGGAGATTAAATGAAAAAAGAGTTTATCAGATGTGAGTTCTGTAATATACCGATCCCATTAGAAACATGTCAATTAGCGACTTATCGCGTTACTATCAACGGAAAAGAATACGTTTTTTGCTGTCAGAAATGTGCTGAAAGGTATCAAAAAAATCTTCAATCAAATAAACATCAAGAAAAATGATGGGGTGAAAAAGTGGAGAAAGGGTTTAATTGGATGGCCGGCGGACCTCAAGGAAGCGGCGTGGATACAGCAGCGAACATTTTTGGGAGAGCATGTGGTTATGGTGGTTTGTACGTTTATGGACGCCGCGAGTATCATTCAAATATAAAGGGATTACATAGCTACTTCCACCTAAGAGTTTCAAGCAACGAGGTTTCAGCTAATGTGAACGATGTAGACATGCTGGCGGCTTTTGACGCTGAAACTGTTGTTAGGCATATATCTGAAATAGTTCCTAATGGAGGAATAATAGTTGATCAAAACCAATTGGACACTAAAATTTTGGAGATTCCCACGTTACCGATTGAATTTAAATCTATTTTCCAAGAATTTATGAAAGAAAACGGGATAGGCACCCGTTTAGCAGATCTGCTTGAATATGTGAGGAACAAAGGCATCCATGTTTTTGAAGTTCCGTACATGGAGCTACTTAAACAAATTGCAAGTAAGCTTAACATAAGAGAATTAAATAAAATTACGCGAATGATAAACGTGTTAACAATCGGGATATCCTTTGGTTTATTAGGGTACGATATTGGCTTGGTTGAAAAAGCCATAAAAGACATTTTTGGAGAAAAACCGAAAATTGTCGAAATGAACCTTCTCGCACTAGAAGTTGCATACGATTATGCAAAAAACAATTTCTCAAAAGACTTTAGTTACCGTCTTCCAGAAAGAGTCGTAAAAGAAGAGAGAATTTTCCTTTCGGGAAACCAAGCTGTTGCAATTGGTAAGATTTTAGGTGGATGTAGGGTTCAAACTTACTATCCCATAACTCCGGCAGCGGATGAGAGTGAATACATAGAAGCCCATGAAGTCCTCTCCACAAAAATTCCAGGCGTGGAAGTTGGTGTAGTTGTGATCCAAACAGAAGATGAAATCGCAGCTATAAATATGGCTTTGGGTGCAGCTTTAGCTGGTGCTAGAGCCTCAACATCTACCTCTGGACCTGGATTCTCGTTAATGGTTGAGGGTCTGTCTTGGGCTGGCAACAATGAGGTTCCAGTTGTCATAACCTATTATCAACGAGGCGCACCTTCAACCGGGTTGCCTACACGGCACGGGCAAGATGATTTAAGATTCGCCGTTCATGCCGGACATGGAGAGTTTCCACGTATAGTGCTGGCCTCAGGTGACATTAGAGAATGCTTCTACGACGCGGTAAACGCTTTCAACTATGCTGAAAGATTCCAGCTACCCGTAATTCACCTTATAGACAAGGCACTTGCCAATAGTTCCCAAACCTTTCCAGTGTTTGACATTAGTAGTATCAAAATACATCGGGGCGAAATTTTGGATGAAAAAATGCTTGATGGCATAGAATACAAGCGTTTTGCTTTTACTGACTCGGGGGTTTCACCTCGTGTTTTACTCGGCACAAAAAATGGCGTGCATTGGTACACTGGTGATGAGCATAACGAGTATGGGCACATAAGTGAGGAGCCACATAACAGAACTAAAATGATGGAGAAACGTATGAAAAAACTTGAAACCGTCAATAGGGAGGTGCCGATAACGGAGAAAATCAACTTTTTCGGAGAGCCGAACGCTAAAAACATGATAGTAAGCTGGGGTTCTACGAAAGGTGCAATAGTTGAAGCCTTAAACGAACTGTCCAGAGAAGGTTATAGTGTAGGTTTTCTGCAGGTTCGAATGGTGCATCCCCTTCCAAGAGAATACATAAAGGAAACTCTCGAAAAAGCCGAGAGGGTGATTGATATTGAAATGAATTATTCTGGGCAATTAGGCGGGATTATAGCAGAGAAAACCGGCGTGTTAATGGACTTTCAGATAGTCAAATATAACGGTAGACCCATGACCACTACTGAGGTTTATAATGCTTTAAAACTTGTTTTAGATGGTAGGGCACCAAAAAGGCAGGTGTTAACCTATGGCACTTAGATGGCAAGACTTTAAGTCAGACGTTTTTGTTGATTGGTGTCCAGGATGTGGAAATTACGGCATACTGTTGGCTTTGCAGATGGCTCTGGCAGAACTGGCACTTGAACCCCATAGAGTCGTATTAGTGTCCGGAATAGGTTGTTCTGGCAAGACCCCACATTTCGTAAAAGTTAACGGAGTTCACACACTTCATGGTAGGACCCTGCCATTCGCACAAGGAATAAAGATTGCGAATCCAGATTTAGAAGTTATAGCTATAGGCGGTGATGGTGACGGGCTAGGAATAGGCATGGGCCATTTTGTTAACGCGGGAAGGAGAAACGTGGATATGACCTATCTGATACACGATAACGGGGTTTATGGACTTACTAAGGGACAAGCCTCACCAACACTTAAGTTGGGCTTAAAAGTTAAAGCAATACCCAAACCGAACATTAATGAAGCCGTGAATCCACTAATCGTTGCCCTTGCAGCGGGATACACTTTTGTTGCAAGATCTTATGCTTACGACACCAAACACTTGAAAGAAATAATAAAACAGGCAATTCAGCACAAGGGACTAGCCTTAGTAGATATACTACAACCGTGTCCAACATACAATGATATAACTACAAAAGAGTGGTATGCTGGCGAAGATCGGATAGATCCCAAAACCGGTAAACCAGTACCAAGACTTTACAAGTTAGAAGATGTGGGATACGACCCCGTTGTGCACGATTTAAGTGAAGATTTTAGTAAAAAACTTGCCGCCATGGAAAAAGCTAGAGAATGGGGTGATAAAATTCCCATCGGGGTTTTCTACAAGAATGAACTAATACCTACGTTCCAAGAACGCATAACCCAAAGGATACCGTTTTATATGAAAAACCCGCCAGCTAAACAAAAAATCTGCGATGATGCAGGTTCGCCTATAACCGATGTTGATGTTTTATTTAAAGAATTAAAGGTGACATAAATAACCCAAAAGTTACACAATACCGAATTTTGCTTAATCTTCATTCTTCAATAACGTATTTGACTCTGAATCTCTCGTATCCATGTTCTTTGAAACTTTCGACCTTCATTTTTACATCAATTAATTTTTGCAATTCGTAAATGAAATCTTCAAAGTAGTCGAACACTCCACAAGTCCTGCAGAAACTTCCTTCAAAATCTAACACAAGCTCTTTATCGCTTATTTTAACAAGCTTAGCTTTAGCTTCCGGGCTTCTGTATTTATTGTATTCTTCTATTGTCTTCAAGATGGAATCTTTAAAACTCAACATCGATTTTTGATCATTCTCTAAGACATTCGGCCTCTTGACGCTTTCTAAGACTATCGCCGGGCAGACTCTTCTAACACCTTCCCGCGACTCAAGGTCTTTTATGAAGCTCGAGAGTTCTTGCGAGCTCTTAAACCAGCATTCTGCTACGAGCATGTGGTCACCGCTCGTTAAGTATAGTCTAACGGTTTCTTCCTTATTCCTTAACTCTTCCATAACTTTGAGTAAATGCTCCGGCTCCGCATCCAGCCCTATTATCGCCAGCACTTCGTAGCCTAGCCTCTTAGGATCTACCTCAACGGTATATTTCTTTATTACGCCTAGGTCCTCAAGGCGCTTGATTCTCTTCCTCACAGCAGCCTCCGAGACCCCGAGCTTCTTGGCTATCTCAACATAAGATGTCCGAGCATTTTCCATGAGTAGCTTAATGAGGGTAAGGTCCGATATTCGAACCATAATGTTTATTATAATCAACTATAATATATACATAACGCAAATTGAGGTGTTCGAAATGGAGCAAGTTCGTATTACGTTATTAGGAGAAAAAGCTCCTAGTTTCGAAGCCCAAACAACGCATGGAGTAATAAAGTTTCCAGATGACTATAAGGGCAGGTGGGTGGTGCTGTTTTCACATCCAGCCGACTTCACGCCCGTTTGCACCACGGAGTTCGTCGCATTCCAAAAGAGGTATGATGAATTCAAGAAGCTAAACTGTGAACTCATCGGCCTCAGTATAGATCAGGTCTTCAGTCACATAAAATGGGTGGAGTGGATTAAAGAAAAGCTTGGCGTCGAGATACGGTTTCCGATAATCGCCGACGATCAGGGGAATATAGCATGTATGCTGGGCATGATTCATCCTGGAAAGGGAACGAATACCGTTAGAGCCGTCTTCGTAATCGACCCCGAAGGTGTTGTTAGAGCGATACTCTACTATCCGCAGGAGGTCGGTAGAAACATGGACGAGATCTTGAGACTCGTTAAAGCCCTTCAAGTCTCGGATGAGAAGAAGGTGGCGCTGCCGGCAAACTGGCCGAATAATGAGCTTATAGGAGACAAGGTAATAATACCGCCGGCGCGCGATGAGAAGACCGCCAAGGATAGGCTGGAGAGGGCGAAGGCAAAGGAGATCGAGTGCTACGACTGGTGGTTCTGCTACAAGAAGCCCTAAAATACCAGATTCTACACAATCATTAGAATGAGATAACATGACCCAAAAACTCCAAGTATACAAGTGCAATGTTTGCGGCAACATCGT
>Ga0272445_1000916_pt1 | contig 24787 bp, 25 predicted proteins | sample YNPCB0031_FD_194404 | JGI IMG/M metagenome (GOLD analysis project Ga0272445, IMG submission 194404) | Hot spring sediment microbial communities from Yellowstone National Park, WY, United States - YNP-CB-003-1 | ecosystem: Environmental > Aquatic > Thermal springs > Hot (42-90C) > Sediment... | reverse complement strand
AAGCAAAGAATATGCTGAACATATTAAAAAATATAAAGAAGTAGGCAAAAAAATAAAAGATTTTGTTTTATCAATATATCCAGAATCTAAAATATACATATTTGGATCTATAATTGAAGGTAAAGCTACTTTAGCAAGCGATATAGATATATTAATAGTAGTAAACAAAATTTCAAAAGAAGAACGATATAAACTTAAGGCATGGATATACATGATGATAAAAGCTCCAATAGAGCTTCATGTAATATCTGAAGAAGAATATAATAAATGGTATAAACGATTTATTACAAAAATGGAAGAAATTTAAAATATTATTCAATAAAAAATTATAATAAATGAAGTAAATCATTTAAACTATGAATAATATATTTTCCATTTTTCTCATTTTTTCTATCTAAATAAAATGCATTTATACCAATTTGAATAGGTATTTGATAATCAACTTCTTCATCATCACCTATATGAATCATTTCAAATGGTTTAACATTTAATTTTTCACAAATCAATTTATAAAATTCAATATTTTTCCTTGGAATATTGAAATCTGAAACGCATGAAAAAACATGCTTAAAATATTTTTTATTAAGCATTTCTAACTCAATTTCTATAAATTCTTTTGCAGCATTAGAAGAAATTATTAAAGTATACTTTTTTGAAGCTATTTCTAAAAAATTTAAAGCATCTTGATAATATTCAATTCTATTACTAATTTTTTTAAGTAATTCTCTTGAATCTACTTCAAGATTAAAATAATTTAACCAATAATTTGGTAAATACCATCTAATATCTTCTTTTCCTATTTTATCATATTCATTAAAAATATATTCTTTAGCTTTTTTTAATTCAATTTTATTTTTAATAGAATATAATTCAGGAATTAATTCAAGCCAAAAATAATCTACAAAATCCTTTTTTACTAATGTTCCATCTAAATCAAATGAAATAATTTTAATTTTTTTCAATTTCATTTCCCATTCACATTAATTGCTGCATTAAATCTATTTTCTTTTTAAAAAAGATGTATTTATATTATTTCATTAATTTTTTACATATTCATTAAATTTAAACACAATTATGTTAAAAAAATATTATAAATCATTAAAAAATAATATTTTTTAGGAAAGTGAGAAAAATGAATTATACATTATTATTTATAATTGGTTTCTTTGTACAAACAATGGTAATGATAAGCTTAGATTTTGCAAATAGCAAAATGGATAAAAATCATCGATATTATCAATTGCTTCAAGCATTTCGCGTTATAATTGCTGCTTCTTTAATATGGCTAATGATTAGTTTCTTTGCCCAGATCTATATGGGTTGGATATCCTTTCCAGAATGAGGTGAAATGAATGAATAGTGAATATAAAAAAGGTATTACTCCAATGCATTTAGTTATAAGCGGTGTTACTGCAGGTGTATGTATCGTGCTTGCTTTATTTGCAATAATCTTAGTTCCAGTACCAGGTTTACCTTCAGCATCTGGTTTTTGGATACCTGCTGGATTTTACTTTGTATTTACTTTATGGTTTGGAATTTGGGGGGCTTTAGGAGGGCATATTGCAACATTTATTGCAATGGGCTATTTCTCAGGATATACTCTTCATATATGGCTTGATGGAGGATTAGGAGATTTTATTGCACCACTCGTGACTTTAATTATATTTAGAGCCTTAAAAGCAGATCCTGAATTAAAAACTAAAAAAGATTGGATAACATGGATTGTAAGTGTACCAATATCAAGCTTGGTATGTGGCTTATGGGTTCATAGTGTTAATTTAGCATTTGGAATTATTACACCACCATTCTGGTGGATAGGAGTTGTAACATATTTCTTAGGGGATTCAGCTGCAATATTCATAGTTGGAACACCATTATTGAAAACATTATCAAAATATGTTAAAGCTTCTCCAGTATACGTAGAAGGAATATTCTCTTAGAAGCTGATAATATGGCTTTAAAAACATTTCTAACATATGTTCCAAAGGATTCAAAAATAAACAAAATACATCCTGTAGTTAAAGTATCCCTTCTATTAAGTATAAACATTATTGCATGGCTAATTGAAGATCCCATAATCCTTTTTTTATTATTTTTAATTATTATTTTTAATTATAAAATTTTTCGCATACCATTATATGGATTAAAAAAATTTTTATTATCAACTATAATTATTTTACAAGCAATAATTGTTTCATATATTTTTGGAAGTAAAATTCCTGGGAAAAATATTTATTTAATTTTACCATGGGGAACTTATGTTTCTGAAATGACTATTATTTATATAATAGCAATGTCTTTTAGATTTACTTCAATGCTTTTAGGCTCAACTTTAATGCTTGGAACAATGAGAGATAGGGATATAATATATGGAGTAACATGTTTGCATCTTCCATATTCATTAGCATTTATTATAAATCTATCTTTTAGGAATATGGGAATATTTATTGAAGATTATTCAAGAGTTAGAGATGCTATGATTTTAAGAGGGGGGAAATTTTCTAAAGGTTCTTTCTTAGAAAAAATAAAAAATTATATTTATTTAGCTATTCCATTAGCTATTTTAGCTATTAGAAGAATAATCGAAATATCTTATGCAGTAGAAGCAAAAGGATTTGGAATTAATAAAAAAAGAAGCTATTATCATGATTATTCTATTAATTTAAAAAATTTAATATTAACAATTTTTATTCTTTCACTTATACCATTAACTTTTATTTGCAAAATATATTTCAAAATATTCATTTTCCCTGGAGTAATAAGTATGTTAATTAAATAGTGAAGAAAATGTTCAATAATCAATATGATATTGAAATAGAAAATTTATGGTGGAAATATGCCACAAGTAAAGATTGGATATTAAAAAATATTTCAATTAAAATAAGAAAAGGGGAATTTTTAGGAATTGTAGGTCCAAGTGGAGCTGGAAAAACAACTCTTTGTCTTTGTATGTCTGGTTTAATTCCTTTAAGAAGCAAAGGATTAATGAATGGAAAAGTATTAATTAAAGGAATGGATACTAAAAGTATATCTCTACAAAAAATTATAAGTAAAGTAGGAATAGTTTTCCAAGATCCTGATACACAATTAGTAACAATGTCTGTAGAAGATGAAATTGCTTTCCCATTAGAAAATATGGGTTTTTCGAAAAAAGAAATAAAAGAAAGAGTTGAAGAAGCATTAAAAATAGTTGGTTTAGAAGAATATAGAGAAAAATATCCTTATGAGCTATCTGGTGGACAAAAACAAAGATTAGCAATAGCTTCAATTTTAGCTCTTAAACCAGAAATATTAATACTTGATGAACCTACATCAGATTTAGACCCAATAGGAAAAAAAGAAGTTTTTTCAATTCTTTCGAAACTCAGGAAAGAATATAATGCAACTCTTATAGTTGTTGAGCATAATACTGAAGAATTAGCAAAATATGCAAATAGAATAGCCTTTCTTTATAATGGAGAAATAATTAAATTAGATGCTCCAAATAGATTTTTTAAAGATATAGAATTTCTTAAAGAAAAAGGAGTTTATCCTCCTCAAGTTTCAGAATTTTTTTATTATTCAAAAATTGGAAATAATGAAAATAATTTTCCAGTAACTATTGAAGAAGCAATAAATATTATTAAAAAAGAAATAAATATAAAGAATTTAAAGAATAGAATTAATCAAATTCATAATAAACTATATACTAAAAAGAATAGAGAATTGGAAGAAGAAATAATAAATGTTAAGAATTTAGTTTATGAATATCCTGATGGAACAATTGCTCTTAAAGGAATAAGCTTTAAAGTACATAAAGGGGAATACATAGCAATAGTAGGACCAAATGGAAGTGGAAAAACGACTCTTGCAAAAATTTTAGTTGCTTTACTTAAACCAACTAATGGAGAAGTAAAAATTTTTGGAGAAGATACAAGAAATATAAACGTTTCAGATTTAGCAACAAAAATAGGTTATGTGTATCAAAATCCAGATCATCAATTATTTTCACCAACAGTTTATGAAGAATGTGCATATGGATTAAGAAATCTTGGATTTAATGAAAAAGAAATTAAAGAAAGGATAGAAGAAACTCTTGAAATAATGGGTTTGAATGGTTTGGAAAATGTTGAACCATTTATGTTAAGTAAAGGTCAAAGACAAAGGCTTGCATTAGCTGCAACATTAGTTTTAAAACCAGAAGTAATAATAGTTGATGAGCCTACTACTGGACAAGATATGAAGCAATCAGAAGCAATAATGGAATTATTAAATAAATTGAATAAAGATGGAAAAACAATAATTGTAATAACTCATAATATGAGAATAGTTGCTGAACATATTAAAAGAACAATAGTTTTAATGAATGGAAAAATAATTTTAGATGGAAATACAAGAGAAGTTTTTTCAAATATTGAATTACTTGAAGAAGCTTCAATATATCCTCCTCAAATAACACTTTTTGCAAAAGAATTAATAAATAAAGATTTAACAATTTTAAATACTTATGAATTATTAGAAATATTAAAATTGAATAAGATAAGGTGATAAATATGAGTTTAAAAAATTCTCTTAGAGAGAAAGTATGGAAAGAATTGCTTAAAGTAGCTAAACCAGATTCTCGTTTCCATTTTGATTTTTCAAGCTTTATACCAGATTTTGAAGGAAGCGAAAAATGTATTGAAAAAATAAGAAAAATGGATATTTATAAAAATGCTAAAAATATAATGATAACTCCAGATAATAATTTGATAAAACTTAGAGAATATTGTATAATTGATAATAAATGCTATGTAATGCCTACTTATGGAATAAAAAGAGGTTTTCTAAAAATTTCAAGAGAAAATGTTCCAAAAGGAAAAGAAGATTTTGCAGCTACTCTTGATGGAGCAGAAATATTTGGTAAACCTGTTACTTTAAGAGATATTCAAAAAATTGGAAAAATAGATTTTATGGTCACAGGAGCATCGATAGTAAATATGGAAGGTGTAAGATATGGTAAAGGCCATGGATATTTTGATTTAGAATGGGCTATGTTTAGAGATATAGGAGTTGTTTCAGAAGAAACGCCAATAATTACAGTAGTACATGATTGCCAATTAGTTGATGAAGAATTTCCAATAGATCCATTCGATACAATTATAGATATAATTGTTACTCCAACAAGAATAATAAATGTTAAGAAAAAACATCCTAAACCAATTGGAATAATATGGGATAAACTTCCTAAAGAAATGATAGAATCCATTCCGCCTTTAAAAGAACTGCAAAAAATGAGGGAAAAACTATCTTTAAATAAAGATGGAAAACTCTATTCAAACAATTTTATAAATCCATAAAAAATTATTTTGATGGTGAAATTAAAGTGGTTGTTACAGAAAAGCCTATAATAGAAGTTAAGAATCTTAGTTTCAAATATATCGACTCTCAGCATTTAGTTCTTGATAATATCAACTTAAAAATTTATGAGGGGGAAACAGTATTAATATTAGGACCAAGCGGATGCGGAAAAAGCACACTTGCACTTTGTCTCAATGGAATAATCCCTCATGCAATAAAAGGAGACATGAAAGGAGAAGTAATAATTGATGGAGTTAATACCAAATATTGTTCACTTCATGAATTAACCCAAAAGGTTGGCATAGTATTTCAAGATCCTGAAACGCAATTCTGTACACTTTATGTTGAAGATGAAGTAGCCTTTGGACCTGAAAACCTTTGCTTGTCAAAAGAAGAAATTGAGAAAAGAATAAATCAGTCATTAAAACAAGTAGAATTATTAAAACATATAAAAACTAGACTTGATAAGTTATCTGGTGGAGAAAAGCAAAGATTAGCATTAGCAGCAATATTAGCCATGAATCCCAAAATAATAATTTTTGATGAACCAACTTCAAATTTAGACCCTTCAGGGACAAATAATGTTTTTTCAATAATAAAAAAAATGTCTGAGGATCCTACAAAAACCATAGTATTAATAGAACATAAAATTGACGATATAATAGATATTGTTAATAGAGTATTCATAATGAATGCAAACGGCACTATAATAGACTCTGGACCGCCAAGAGAAATTATTGAAAGAGTATCCGAAAAGTATAAAGAATTAGGCATATGGATTCCACAAGTTTCCGAATTAGCTATATTTTTAAGAGAACATTACGATATTTTAAGAAATGAAACAATACCATTAACAGTAGAGGAGGCTATCAATTTTCTTGATAAACTTAACATAATAGAGAAACTAACAAGATCTCAATATATGATTAAAAAAATTGAAAAACCAAGTGAAGTTGCTATTTCCATTAAAGATCTTGAGTTTAGATATCCTGACGGGACTTTAGCATTAAAGAGAGTTAATCTTGAAGTTTTAAAAGGGGATTTCTTAGCAATTGTTGGTGGGAATGGGTCGGGAAAAACTACATTAGCACTTTGCATAATAGGAGCTTTTCCAATACCTAAAGGAAGAGTTTATATAAATGGTAAAGATATAACTTCGATGACTAGATATGAAATTGCAAAAGAAGTTGGTTATGTTTTTCAATATCCTGAGCATCAATTTATAGAAGCTAAGGTATTTGATGAGGTAGCATTTAGTTTAAAAGTTAGGAAAGTTTCACTTGAAGAAATAGAAAAAAGAGTTACAAATATTCTTAAATTATTCTCTTTAGATAAATATGCATCATCAAATCCGTTTATTTTAAGTCAAGGTGAAAAAAGGAGATTGAGTGTAGCTACAATGCTAATAGTAGAGCCAAATATATTAATACTTGATGAACCTACATTTGGACAAGATGAACAAAATTCTAGATATATAATGGAACTTTTAAAAAAGTTAAATGAAAAAGGAAAAACAATAATAATGATAACTCATGATATGAATCTTGTGGCAAAATATGCTAAGACAGTAGCAGTAATGTCAAATGGAGAAATAATCTTTAATGGGACTGTGGAAGAATTATTTGAAAGAGATGATGTAATGAATGAAGCTAAGTTATTCCCGCCACCACTTATACGATTAAGTAGAATTTTAAAGCATAAATATCCTAATTTTATAAATATTAAATATCCAGAAGCCATTATAGAGATGATTATTAATGAAGAAAATAGGTTTACCACGATATAGAACTTTTGAATATCTTGAAGCAGATTCGTTTCTTCATAGGTTAAATCCTACATTAAAATTCTTCATAACAATCATTATAATACTTTTAGGAGCAACTATACTTGATCCATTACCACTTTTGATATTCATGTTTATAGGATTAATTATGATTTTTATTGTTGGCCAAATTCCTGTAAAAGTCTATCTTAAAGTTATGTCTTTCTTCCTATTTTTGTCTACAATGTACTTTGTTTTTTATTCGATAATTTATAGTCCAGAAGCTCCTCCAGCATTTCAATTTGGAAGAATTGCAAGAGAAACGATAATTCCTCATATAGAATTTAGACTAGGAATTTTAAGAGTTACTTCTGAAGGTATGTACTTTGGTTCAGCTGTTGCTTTAAGAATACTTAATACTTTAACATGGGCTATGATGTTCATTTTTACAACTCACCCAAAACTTTTTATAATATCATTAATACAACATATGAAGCTTAATTATAAAGTAGGTTTTGCTATATTTGCAGGATATAGATTTATGCCTTTATTAAATAGTGAACTTGAATCTATTAGAATTGCTCATGCAGTAAGAGGTTATGGTGAAAAAACAACTTTAAAAGGCAGATTCAAAGAATTTATGAGATATACCATTCCGCTTTTTGCTTCTGCTATTAGAAAAGCTCAAAGGACTGCGATTGCTATGGAAAGTAAAGCTTTTGGGGCCTTTCCAAAAAGAACTTATCTTACGGACGTTAAATTAAATAAAATCGATGTAGTATTTACATTACTATTTCTTACGATAATAATAGCGCTATATATTCTAATGATAAAATTAGGATTAATAAGATCTCTCATAATAAGTTTTTAAAAAAAAAGGAATGGAAATAAAGAATTAAACTTCTTTAGCTATTGGATATCCTGATAACGCACCAGTTTTAGCAACACCTTTTGCTATCCCTATACCTATAGCTGCCCATATCCATGCAGCAACTACTCTAAGAATGAACATTCCTGTTACTGCCATTGTTCCGGCTAGATATAGTGCAAACATGAAGTAGTCCATTATGAAACTAATAATAGCGGCGGCACTCATGGCTATTCCCATCACTGGATAATTCCATTTTTTATAAAATGTTACTGCCAAGACAATTTCAGGAGCTATTCCTTGTGCAATCCCGAATAATAAAACAGTTGGACCTGCTGGGGATCCTGCTAAAAGTTCAGCAAAGCATCCTAAGAATTCCCCAAGAAAGAAAATTCCAGGTTTTCTTATAATAAAAGCTGGAATCAAACCTGCTAAATACCATAAAGGATGTACTATATTAGGAGTTATAGGGCCTCCTATACTTTCAATGATACCCCAAAGAACAGCATTAGCCATGTAGATTATTCCAAGAGCAAAAGCTATAGCAACTGTCATCACAATATCCATGGTAGTTAATTTAAGGGAATATTCTCCTACTTTGCTCATATTAAATTCGTATTTTTTTAAATAAAGAATTATAAATACTTTTCTGTGTACTTATAAAATGTATCAAAATAATCATTATGAAACATATTCATCATTTTACATTATTTTGTTAATTATACAAGAATGTGTTGAATGTGTAATTTATAAAAATTTTTATAGAACTAAAAAATTGTATTATAAACATGCCTCCAGAGAAAGTAATACTTGATTGCGATCCTGGAATAGATGATGCTTTAGCAATACTTTTAGCTTTTGCATCACCAGAGCTTGAGGTTAGAGCTATAACAACCGTAAGTGGTAATCTTCATGTAAATAAAACTTCAGTAAATGCTCTTAAAATACTTGAATTAATAAATGTAAAAGATGTACCTGTAGCAAAAGGTGCAGAAAAACCACTTTTTAGAGAATTACCAAAAGACCCATTTTCTCATGGTGAAGATGGTTTGGGAAATACATGGTTACCTGAACCAAAATTAAAACTTTATTCTAAACATGCTTCAGATTTAATAATTGAAGAAGTAGCTGAGAATAAAGAAGATATATCATTAATTAGTACAGGTCCATTAACTAATATAGCATTAGCACTTTTAAGAGAAAGAAAAATTACAAAATGGATTAAGAGACATATCATGATTGGTGGAATATATGGCGTGACTCCTTATGGATATATGAATGCAACAGGATTAACTCCTGTAAGTGAATGGAACATTTATGTTGATCCTGAAGCTGCAAAGATAGTTTTTAACTCTGGAATGAACATTACAGCAATAGGAATCGATGTAACAACGATACCATCAGCAGAATTTAAAAGAGAGCATGTAGCAAAATTAGCCCAAGTTGATACAAATGTAACAAGGTTTGCTACAAAAGCAATACGTTATATAATAGATAGAGGGTTTCCTATGCATCTCCATGATCCAATGGCTATAATGGCTACTACAACAAGTAGTTTATTTAAATTTACTAAGCTAAAAGTAGACGTGGAAATAAAGGGAGAATTAACTTTAGGTCAGACTGTCACAGAACATAGATTAAGATTTAAGTGGGGTGAAGATAAACCCGAAATAACTGTAGCATGTGACGTAAATGGACCAGCTTTAATAGATCTGTTCATAAAAAGGATACAATCCTTAAAGTAACTTTAGTTAAGTTTAAACATGCTTACATTTAGAATTTTGCCTTTAAAAGAGATTACAAGAAATAAAAATTTTCTAGAATGCTACTGGGCTTCTTAATTAATTTACATGAATTTTTATATTAGAACTTTGAATATTAAATTTATTTTATTAATTTTCCTGGTATGATTTTAAATAATCATGATACATAATATTTTTTAATTAAAAAATTGAGAAAAAAATTTATATATCTTAATTTACATTTTTAAATACGATGTAAAATGGGGGAAAAAGTTTCTAGAAGAGATTATTTAAAAGTTTTAGGAGGGACTGTTGGAGGTCTTGTGGTAGGTGCTGCCATAGGTTATCTTGCAGCTCCTGGAAAAGTTGTTGAAAAAACTGTAGAAAGAACAGTAACTCAAACTATAACAGCTACTCCTACTGTTACACCAACAACACCTGCTAAAAAAGTTGAATTACCCGGTTGGCAATGGGGTGCTGAGTATGAAGCTGTAAACAAAGCATTAGAGACAATTGCTAATGAATGGAATGCCGCTCATCCTGAAGCTATTGTAAAATACACGATATTCCCAGAACTTACTGAAGTAGAATATGCTCTTAAAGTTAGACAAGCTGCTGAAGCAGGAAAACCACCAGCTTTATTCTACATGACAAACACTACAATTTTAACCGACTTAGCATCAGATGGATATTTAGAAGAGCCACCATCCGATGTTCTTGATACTGTAAAAAAAGCTATCGATCCAGCATTTCATTATATGCTTAATATGTATTCTCCTGAAGGAGAAGTCAAACCATATGCAGGAGCTGTAACAATAGGCCTAAGCGCATGTGCTTTATATTATAATAAGAGACTATTTAGCGAAGTTGGATTAGACCCAAACAAGCCACCTCAAACATGGGATGAATTAATAGATGCTGCAAAAGCATTAGTAAAACGAGATAGCACTGGTAAAATGATAAGAGCTGGATATAGTGTAAGGAGAGGTGGTAATCCTGGAGGTATAGGAGAAAAATTCATTCCATTTGCAGTTGGTAATGGAGCTAAAATAATTTATAAAGAAGGAAATAAATGGTATACAGACATTAATGAAAAACCAGTAATTGAAGCTGCTCAATTTTTATATGATTTAATACATGTATATAAGGTAGATGATCTCGAATTTCCATCGTGGGGTTATGATCCATGGCTAAATGAAACATGTGCAATTTCAGGTCCATTAGGTGTTGGTTTTATAACAAATGTCCAATCTTCAAAACCAGAAATGTTGCCTTATGTAGGAGTGACGAATGTACCAAGTCCGGGTGGTATTAAAACAGCATGTTCATTTGGAGACTTAAATGTAATTGCTGTTTGCTCAAAAGCCACAAAAGAACAAAAAGAAAAAGCATGGGAATTCATAAAGTTCTTTAATAGCCCAACAAATATAAGAAGAATATCGAATGATATATGGAATTGGACTCCTTACAAAGATAGTATAAATAATCCTCCATTTTCAACAGAAAAAGCTTGGCAAGAACTGAATAAAGTACTTTCAAATGTTGGAAGACCACATATAGTTAATGAATACGGCCCTGGATGGCTAACTTTAACATATACGCTTGGAGAGAATCTCAAAAGAGCATTTACAAAAGAAGTAAGTGTAAAAGAAGCTTTAGATAGAACATATGAGAAATGGACAGAGTATATGAAAACACTTAAGTTTTATAGTGGTTAGTGACATTTAAATGAGTCAAAAGCGAAACATCATACCTTGGCTATTCATTGCTCCTAGTTTAGCTATCTTCACTACCTTTCATTTTTTTCCTTTAGCTATATTAGTATATGCTAGCTTCACTAAATGGAATTTAATTTCTCCACCACAGTTTATTGGATTAGAAAATTATTTAAAGGTAATAAGTGATGATTTATTTATAAAATCTTTATTTATTACTATAACTTTCGTTTTTACTTCAATTATAATAAATGTGATTTTAAGTTTAGGTATAGCCTTATTAACTGAAAAACCTAATAGCAAATTAGCTACTTTATGCAGATTTATAATATTTATACCATACGTTCTTCCAGATGCTGCTTCTGCTGGTATTTGGAATTTATTGTTCTTTCCACACCCATCTAGTCCAGTAAATGTACTATTATCTCAATTGGGCATTGGTTGGCAAGGATGGATAGAAGATAAAAATCTTGCTTTGCCAACAATTATACTATACTACATTTGGAAGAATGTTGGCTTCAGTACATTAGTTTATGTGGCTGGACTTAAAGCTATACCAAAAATTTTTTATGATGCAGCCGAAGTGGATGGTGCAAGTAGATTAGATACAATAAAATACGTAATAATACCTTTACTGAAACCAATAACCCTCTTTATATTGATTACAAGCCTTATTAGTGGATGGCAAAGTTTCACTGATATTTTTGTACTTACTAAAGGTGGTCCTGGAACAGCAACTACAACTTTATCAATTTATATTTATCACACTGCTTTTGGTGAGGGGCTAGCAGGACGTGCAGCAGTCGCAGCCATCATACTATTTATAATAACTTTAGCATTAACAATAATTCAATTAAGATATATTAAAAGTGAATAAATATGAATAAAGAAAACAAAATTAAAAATTTGATTGGAAATTTGATTATACTGTTAATAATAATAATTTTTATGTTTCCATTAATATTTCTGATTTTAAGTTCATTTAAACCATATCGTGAAATAGTAAGTATTCCTCCAACAATAATACCCAAAGAATTTACTTTAAATAATTTTATTGAAATTCAAAAGAAAATAGATCTTATAAGAATGACTATCAATACTTTTATAGTAGCTAGCTTAATAACGGTTTCTACACTCTTTTTAGGAACACTAGCTGGATATGCATTTGCAAAACTTCAATTCAAAGGAAAAGAAAAAATATTTGTATTAATGATGTCAAAATTGATGATACCCACGATGGTACTTGTAATTCCATGGACATTTATGATGATGCGTATAGGTTTGATAGACTCGCTTCTAGCGATTATACTACCAAATCTTAGTGGTGCTTGGACTATTTTCTTTATGAGGCAATATATTTCACAATTGCCTAATGAATTATTTGATTCTGCTAGAATTGATGGAGCAGGAGAATTCACGATCTTTTTAAGAATAATTCTTCCATTAATAAAACCAGCGCTTGCAACCGCTACTATAATAAACTTTCTTTGGGGATGGAATGAATTCCTATGGCCATTATTAGTATTAACTTCAAAGGAAAACTTCTTATTATCTATAGGGGTGGCATTTATAAAATATTCAGGAGGAGTAATGACTGAAGGTACAGTTAATTATGCGATGCTTGCTGCTTTTTCATTAATATACTCATTGCCGATTCTTTTAGCATATTTATTACTTGCAAGACAATTTGTTCAATCTATAGTATTGAGTGGATTAAAAAGGTAACTCTAAAAGGTTTTTATGAATTACTCATATTTAAAAATACTTAATTTGTAAAAAATAACTATTTAACATTCCAAAAACTTTATAAAGAGCTAATTTTAAAGAAATATATATGAGAATCGGAGTAACAGTAGCATATGCACGAGTAATGTATAATGAAATGCCTACAATCGAAGATTATATAAAATTTATTGATTGGAGTAAAAATAATAATTTTAAAGGTTTTGAATTAGCAGCTTTTACATTAGATCATTTTAAGAAAGAATTCTTAAATAAAGATAAAGTAAAAACATTAGTTAATTATTATAAATCTCTCGATATTCATTGTAATGCTTTTGAAGCTGGTTTCCTTAGGAACATAATTATAGATCCATCAAAAGATGCTGAAATGCAATCATTGAAACATATGGAAAATATCATATATGTTACAAATTTATTAGAGACTGATTTAATATATGCTCATACCGCTCCTCATCCATCATGGAAAATAGAATGGAAAAGGTTGTATGATGAATATACGCCACCAAGTAGTATTTCAGTTCCAGAAGATTTTTCTTGGGAAAATGCATGGAATAAATATGTTGATAGGATTAAAAAAATTGTTGAAATTGTTGAAAAAGCTGGATTACTATTTGCACTTGAAATAAGGCCATATGAAATAATATCAAATGCTGATTCAATGATTAAATTAATAAGTGCAGTGAATTCAAAAAATTTAGGAATAGTCTTTGATACGGCCCACTTTTTTGTTCAAAAAGAAATATTGCCTATAGCATTAGAAAAATTAAAGGGTAATATATTTTTAATACATTTAGCTGATAATGATGGATGTAATGATTATCATTGGGCTCCTGGTAAGGGTAAAATAGATTGGGAAAATTTTTTAAAAGCAGTTAAGAAAATTAATTATGATCGTTTTCTGAATATAGATGTAGCAGGGAAATACGAAGATATAGCAAAAGAAATAAATGATGGAAAAAATTATATATTAGAATTAGCTAATAAAATTAATATTAAATTATGAAAATAGATTTTTACATACACACACCAGAATCCCCATTTTGGAAAAATAAAGAAGATTTTGAGAAGATAATTAATTTAATTTCTTTATGTGAATATAATGGCATAGAATTCTTCCCTTATTACATTAAAAAAATAGACGTGAATTATATCAAAAAATTGATACAAGATAATAAGCTTGAAGCTATATGCGTAGCATCTGGTTTTCTTAATACTTACTATGGATTAAGCATATCACACCCTAATGAATACATCAGAAGATTGGCAATAGAAAATCTTAAAGAATGCATTATTTTTGCATCGAAGATAAATGCTAAATACGTTTCGATTGGATTGATCAGAGGAAAAATTATTCATTCATCATTTGAAGATGGATTAAAAAATATTATTAAAAGCTTAATCGAATGTGGAAAATATGCTGAAGAATATAATATTTCTTTATTAATAGAGCCGGAAAATAGATACGAAACTAGTTATATACATACTGTACAAGATGGAATAAAAATATTAGAAGAAATAGGGATGGGTAACCTTGGTTTAATGATAGATACTTATCATATGAATATAGAAGAACCTAATATAGAAAAAGCAGTAAAAAATGCATCAAAAAAACTATTACATGTTCATTTAGCTGATAATAATAGGCTTGCCCCTGGAATGGGACATTTTGATTTTAAATCATTCATTAAATGTTTAAAAGAAGTTGGCTATGATTCTTTTTTAGGTATAGAAGTTGATCCATTACCAAGTTTAGATATTGCAATAAAAAATGGGATAAAATTTATTAAAAGCATATTATAATTTTTTTTAATTATCATTCAATTAAAGTTTCTCTTATATATTCTTTATTGAATTTTTCATATAGAAAAAACATAAGCTATTTTAATTAAAAATTCTTTTTATAAAATATTTTATTGATTTATTTTTTAATAAAAATATTAATAATGCTAAATTAATAAATATTTTCCGAATTTTAAGATAAAACTAAAAGTTTAAATCATACTAGAAGAAAATATAATATCAAAATGGAAGAAACATTATTTCTTGAATTAGCTCAATTATGTGAAAATCTTTCAAAAACAACTAAAAGGCTTGAAAAAATAAGTATGATATGCAATTTTTTAAAAAAATTAAAATCAGATGAAATAGCTCCAGCTGTGCTTTTAATAATTGGTTGGAATTTTCCAGAAACTCTTACTGAACCACTTGGAATAAGTTATGCTACATTAATGGATATACTTAGTGAAAGAAAGCAAGAAACACTTATAAAACAACATTTAACAATAAAAAATGTTAAAAATTATTTTGAGAAAATAGCTTCTATTAGTGGCCCAGGTTCTAAACAAAAAAAGAAAGATTTATTATTAAGTTTACTTTCTCAAGCATCTCCATTAGAAGCAAAATGGTTAATAAAGAATATTTTTGGAGAAATGCAGCATGGTGTAAGCAATGGATTAATGATAGAAGCTATTGCTCATGCATCAAATATTGAAGAAAAATATATTAGAAGAGCATATATGTTTATTGGAGATCTTGGAAAAATTGCTGAAATCGCTTTAATAAAAGGTAAAGAAGGAATTTTAAATATAGGAATTGAAATATTCCATCCAATTAAACCTATGTTAGCTGAAATGAGTTATGATTTAAAAGAAGTTTTTAAAGAACATGGTGGAAAAACAGCTTTAGAATATAAATTAGATGGGGCAAGAGTTCAAATTCATAAGAAAAATGATAAAATAAGAATTTTTAGTAGAAGATTAAGCGATGTAACTGAAAGCTTACCAGATATAGTTGAATTAATTAAAGAAAAAATTAAAGGAGAAGAATTTATCATTGATGGAGAAGTAATTGGAATAGATAAAAATGGAAAACCTCTTCCATTCCAAGATTTAATGAGAAGATTTAAAAGAATAAAAAATATAAATGAAATTATTAAAGAAATTCCTGTTAAATTATTTCTTTTTGATATAATGTACTACAATGGAGAATTACTTATAGATAAAAATTATGAAGAAAGATGGAAAATATTATCATCAATATGTGATAAGGAAATATTAGTAAATAGAATAATAACTAATGATTTAATTGAAGCAGAAAATTTTCTAAAAAAAGCAATTGAAGAAGGACATGAAGGATTAATGGCTAAATCATTAAGTAGCAAATACACACCTGGAAAAAGAGGGAAAAAATGGTTTAAAATAAAACCTGCAGAAACTTTAGATTTAGTTATAGTTGGAGCGGATTGGGGATATGGAAGAAGAACAGGTTGGTTAAGTGATTATTATTTAGCAGCATATAATGAAGAAAATAATGAATTTGAAATTATTGGAAAAACATTTAAAGGATTAACAGATAAAGAATTTGAAGAAATTACTAAAAAACTTTTAGAAATAAAAATTCATGAAACAGAACATACAGTATGGGTTAAACCAGAAATAGTTGTAGAAATTGCATTTAATGAAATTCAAAGGAGCCCAAAGTATAAAAGTGGATATGCTTTAAGATTTGCTAGAATAATTAGAATAAGAGAAGATAAATCTCCTAAAGAAGCAGATACAATGGCTAAAGTAAAGCAGCTATATGAAAAACAATTTAAATATAAAGGGTTAAAATTATAATTTAAAAATTTTTAGATTTTTGTTTTTTAATAAAAATTTTAATTTAAAATATTAAATAAGAAAATTTTAAATTTATTAATTTTTTAATTTTTATTATGAAAAAAGAAGCTGTATTAACTATTATTGGAACTTCACATATGGATTTTATCGTATATGTTGATAGATTCCCTAAAGTTGGAGAAACTGTGCTAGGTAGTAGCTTTATAACAGCTCCTGGAGGAAAAGGTGCTAATCAAGCAGTAGCAGCATCTCGCTTAGGTGCTACATGCTATTTTATTAGTAAAGTTGGAAATGATTTTATTGGCGAAAGTCTTATTGAAAATGCAAAAAGAAATGGTATTAAAATTGATTATATAAAAAAGGATTCTAGATCACATAGTGGTATTGCTTTAATTTATGTAAATGCAAAAGGTGAAGATATGATAGTAGTAGCTCCTGGTGTTGATATGCTAATTTCAGAAGAAGATATAAAAGAAGCTAAGATAGCAATAGCTTCTTCAAAAGTGGTTTTAACTCAATTAGAAATACCAATAAAAACTGCAGAATTTGCAATAAATTTTGCAAAAGAAATGGGGAAGAAAACAATATTAAATCCTGCACCAGCTTCTTGTCTTAATGAGAAAGTTTATTGCAATATTGATTTCTTAACACCAAATAAGGGTGAGCTTGAAAAATTAAGTGGAATGAAAATTAATGATGATTTTTCTATAATAAAAGCTGCTAGATCATTAATATCAAAAGGTGTAGGTTGTGTAATTGTCACTCTTGGAAAAAGAGGTGCAATGATTGTAACTTCTGATGATCATGAACTAATACCATCATATGATGTAAAAGTAGTCGATACTGTTGGAGCTGGAGATGCTTTTAATGGAGCCTTTGCAGTTGCGATATCTCTTGATATAGATATAAGAGAAGCTGTAAAATTTGCTAATATTGTTGCATCATTAAAAGTAACAAAGAAAGGAGCACAAACTGGATTGCCAAGCATTGAAGAAGTTATAGCATTTGCTAAATCCCATGGAATCTACGATTTTCCTTTAATTGAGTGAATACTTGCTTTTTTTAAAAAATGATTTTTGATAAATTATAAATATGTATCTTCTTTATTTCTTAATATATTGACTAAAAGTTTTTAAAGCTTCATCGATTGTTAAACAATTAAAGTTTAAGCCAAATTTTTTAAGCTCAATACATAATTGAACTATTTGTGGAGGTTTTATTGCAGCTTTTTCTAATAAATCTATATTTAATAGGATGTCTCTTGTTGTACTATCTCCTATTATTTCTCCATTAGCCATTAAAATTGTTCTTTCAGCTACTTGTGCAACAAATTTCATATCATGAGTAATAACAATAACTGTCTTACCTTCTTTATTTAATTTTAAAATAAGTTCTGCAATAGCTCTACGTCCATTATGATCTTGCCCACTTGTTGGTTCGTCTAAAACATACACTTCAGGTTGCATTGCAATTATAGAAGCAATTGTAAGTAGTTTCATTTGTCCATAATTTAAATCATGAGGGTGAGTATCCTCATAACCAATTAAGCCAACCATTTCTAAAGCCATTTTTACTCTTTTTTCAATATCTTCTTGAGATAATCCCTGATTCTTTGGTCCATAAGCTACTTCATCATAAACTTTACTTGTAAAAATTTGGTGAGCTGGATTTTGAAATACATAACCTACTATATTAGTGAGTACATGCACTGGTGTATTTTTAGTATCTAAATTCTTTACAATTACTCTACCCCGTGTAGGCTTAAGAAGACCATTTAAATGTTTAGCTAATGTTGTTTTTCCTCCTCCATTTTGTCCTATTAAAGCTATTATTTCCCCCTCTTTGATTTCTAAATTTATGCCTTTAAGTGCAGTAACTTCTTCATTATATTTAAACCAAACATCTTCAACCTTAATTATTGTATTTTTCATTTTATTTTTAACACCTCACTATAAAGTTTCACTGCTTCTGATAGCTTAATTGGATATTTATCAATTTTAATTCCTAATTCTTTTTCTAATAAATAAGTTAATTCTGTAATTGAAGGTGGATCAATTCCAGCTTCTTTAAGCTTAGATATTTCTGATAAAACATTTCTAGCTTCATCCAAAGAAATTACTTTACCTTCTTTAAGAAAAAGGATACGATCAGTTAAATATGCAAGTTCTTCAATTTCATGTTCTGCTATTATAATAGTTGAACCTTCTACAATTAATTCTTTTAATACTGAAAAAACTTCATATTTTCCTATAGGATCAAGCAAAGATGTAGGTTCATCAAGTACCATTATTTCTGGTTTCATTGCTAAAATAGTAGCTATAGCAAGTCTTTGTTGTTGCCCACCGCTTAATTCAAAAGGAGACCTTCTTTCTAATCCTTTAAGCCCAACTTTTTCAATTGCTTCTTTAACTCTTTCTTTTATAAGTTCTCTTGGAAATCCAAGCATTGATAAACCAAAACCAACTTCTTCTTCAACTGTTAAAGCGAGACCTGAAAGTTGATTTTCTGGTTCTTGAAATACGATTCCTACTTTTGTTGAAAGTTCTGCAATTGTATGCTCTAATGTATCCATACCAGCTACTATAACATTGCCTTTAACAGTTCCACCATAAAAATGAGGTACCAGACCATTTAATGATTTGCAAAAAGTAGATTTTCCAGCTCCATTCGGTCCAATTATTCCTAAAACTTCTCCTTTATACACTTTAAGGTTTATATCGATTAAAACATTCCTTTTTGTTGGATATGAATATGAAAAATTTTGAAAATATATAACTACTTCCTTAGACAAAACATTTTTCACCCTGCAATAAAGTATTGTTTTAAATGTACTATTGGTGAAAAACCATAAATAATGTATATATAAATTAATATTAATGTGAAAATTACCATTCCTATGAAAAATGCATAATCTATATTCTTAAATTTTATATCATATAAACAAGTTTTATTTACTGGTGCGCTAAAACCTCTAGATTCTAATGCTATTGCTCTTATTTGAACTTTAGTAAGAGAACTAAGAGTTAATGGAATAATTAAAATTAAAAAATTCCAAATTCTTTTTATTATTCCAACATCTGTACGTAAACCTCTTGAAAGTTGAGCTTGATAAATAGTTCCGGCTTCATCAACAAGTAATGGAATTAATTGAGTTGCTGCTGCAAAAGCATATATAAAACGAAAGGGTAATTTAAACTTAAATAGCAAAGCAATTAAGCTTGCAGGATTTGTTGTAAGATAAAAAAGAAGAGCTGAAGTAATACAAACACCTATTCTTAATGGCCAAGTTAATCCCCATGCAAATCCTTCATAATAAAAAGGAATTTGCCATCCAAAAATTTCAAGTTTAAACATTAAAGTTGAATTCCAAGGAAATAATACTGAAAGTATTGGAACACCAAAAGCAATCCATGGAAGAATTATAACAGCTACACTTAAAAGGACCCTTTTAAGAATTTTTCCCATCATTGCTAAAAGTAGAATTCCAATTAAAAAAATTGCTGTTAAAACATAATCATAAAAAATATAAGCAAAAATAGATATCCACAAGAAAAAAATAAATTTAGTTCGAGGGTCAGATTTATGTATTAAAGTTTCTTTAACAATCACACTTCTACGAAGTAAGCTTGTTCCAATCGAACTCAATATTATCACTCCATAAAAAAATGAAGGAGGTTAATTAACTTTGTTGTTTTGTTAATATGAACTTCTTTGGTATTCTACTTGCAATAATTAATGCAATAATGAATGAAATTATTTTATCTGGTATTTCAGTTATCATATTCTCTACATAATTTGCTAACCAAAAGTTTCCTGTGCTTGCAAGAACTGAAGCATATACAGCAGCTGGCAATGGTTTATACATAGGTCCTCCACCAAATACTAAAACCCATATAGCAGTTGTATATATAGGATAAATAAAGCCAAAGATAATGCATGGTATTATAAGTTTTAATGGTTTTTTAAGATCAGTCCATCCTAATTTTATAGAAAACCATGTAATAAAAGCTATTACTACATTTGCAGTTCCCCATATCCATGCAGGCAAACCCCATAAAGTAAGTGCCATAATTATATTGTATAAGAAGCCTCCAATAGCACCAACCCAAAAGCCAGAAATAAGCGTTCCAAGTATTGTAGCCCAAGTATCTCCCCAAATTGGAGCTTTTGTAAGTTCAACTATTACTCCACCTACATAATTAAGTGCAGCTATTGTTGGAATCATAACTATAGCTAAAATTTTTGCTCCTGTTGGAACTACTTCTTTCTCTTTTTCTCCCAATGCAATCACCACAATTAAAATTACTAAAGTAAAATATTTAAAGTTTATCCTTATTTAAAATATTGGAAAAATATTTAAATTCTTAAAATTTTCTTTTTATTTTATGAAAAAAAAGGTAATACTTGATTGCGATCCTGGAATAGATGATGCTTTAGCAATACTTTTAGCTTTTCGTTCTCCTGAATTAAACATTTTAGGTATAACCATTGTTTCTGGAAATGTTCATGCTAGTAAAGGAGCTATTAATGCATTAAGAACTTTAAATGTTCTTAAAATTAAAGAAGATATTCCAGTATATATTGGTCAAGATAAGCCTTTACTTAGACCATTAATAACAGCTGAATGGGTACATGGTTCAGATGGACTTGGAGATGCAAATATTCCAATGCCTTCAAGAAAACCAAGAGAAGGAAACGGAGTAAAATTTATTGTAGATACTATTATGAATTCAAAACAAGGTGAAATTACTTTAATTGCAACTGGACCGTTAACAAATATTGCAACAGCATTACTTCTTGAGCCAAATTTGGCTAAAAGAGTTAAAGAGTTAATATTAATGGGAGGAGCTTTTGGACTAACGCCTTATGGTATTGGAAATGCAACACCAGTTTCAGAATTTAATTTTTATACAGATCCTGAAGCAGCAAAAATTGTTTTTGAATCAGGTATTCCTATAATTGCTGTTGGACTTGATGTAACAACCGATCCACAAGCAATTATAACAAAAGAAATTCATAAAGAAATGACTAAATCATCATCTGAAATTCATCAATTTGCTGCAAAAATTATGAAGAATCTTGTTGAACGTTTTGGTTATATGCAATTGCATGATCCTATGGCTATAGCTATGGCAATTGATCCAAGCTTCTTTAAAACTTCTAAATATTATGTTAGTATTGCTACAAATGATGATGATACTAGAGGCCAAGCTATTGTTGAAAAAAGAGAATGGTTGCCTGAAGAATTTAAGAAAAAACCAAATGCAAATATTGCTAATTGGGTTGATGGCCCTCGCTTTCTTAAATTCTTTTTGGAACGTATAATGTGATTTTTAATCCCTTTCTCTTTTTTTATAATTTCTTTTTTTAAATTGATGAAGCAATTTCTTGAAGACTTTTTCTAATCTCTTCAATTTTATTAATCAATATCTTAATTTCATTTTTTAGTTTTTCATTTTCTTTTGAAAGCTCGTTTATCTTTTTATTTAATTCTTCGATTTCTTTTGATGGTATTTTTTCAATTATATCTAATTTTACACCTTCTCTAACAAATTTTTCATACGTTTCTCTAACTAGTTTTCCAGCTTCAGTTTTACCTGTTATATGATTGCGTACTGTTGCTTCAGTTCTTCCAAGTTCTTCAGCTATTTGCGAAATTGTCATTTTTGCTTTTTCTCTTGCAATTGCTGCTGCAGCAACAGCTAAAGAATCTACCCATGTTAATCTTTCTTCAGGATTTCGAAGCATTTCTAAAATTTCAGGTCTAAATAATGTTCCAATTAATAAAGCATATTCTAATTTATGTATTTCTTCTCTACCTATTGGTGATAAAGAAATTTCTACATCTTTCTTTTCACTCAAGATTCACACCCCCTGTTTCTTGTATTTTACCTCTTTCAACAGAAATTGTTTGTTTTGGATTTATAATTATACCTTCATTTGTTATTTGAAATGGATGTCTACGCATTGAATGTGCTGTTCCTCGCATTTTCCATACAATAATGCTTCTTTGTAAAACTCCACCAATTTCATCAAGGTCTAATCTTATGATACCATCTGCAGCATGCTCAACTCCTGGCCCACCAAAACCGCGTTCTGTTACACTAACTTGAGAAATAAGCAAGCTTGTACATCCTAAGCCACTTAATATTTTTTTAATTTGTAATATCATAGATCTAGCTAATGCTGGCTTTGTAATATAAAGAGTTGAAACAGAATCTATTATTGCTCTTTCTGCTTTAATATCCTTAATAGCATCTCTTAATACATCTGCAAGTGCTTGAAAATCATCAGGTGCTTTAACTAAATAACGCTCTCTTTTAGCTGCTTCTCCAATACCTGCAGTAAAAGCATCTACTATTGCAAATTTCCCATTTTCTTCATATTCTCTAATATCCCATCCAAATTGAGCCATGGATATTCTAACTTGAACAGGATGTTCTTCAAGAATAACAAGCACACCAGGCTCATTTTCTTTTAAACCATTATATAAAAATTGCTGTCCAAAAATGGATTTTCCAGTACCAGGCCCTCCTGAAAGAAGAACAACATTACGCTTAGGTATTCCTCCATATAATATTTCATCCAAGCCAGGTATACCTGTTTTAACTCTTTCAATAGGCATTTATAAATCACCCATTTTTTAAAATTCAAATATTTTTCAAAAATAATATTTCAGAAATACTCAATATATAGATATTATGATAATATATAAACTTTTAAATTCTTAAAAACAATTATATGAAAACGTTGCTAAATAATTTTTTATAAAGCGAATTTATATATTTTTGAGTATTTTTAATAACTATTTCTCCATGACCAGGTAATAAGAATTTCACTTTAAATTCAGTTAATTTCTTAATAGAATTTACTATTTTCTTAAAACTTTCAATATCATTTACTTTTCCATAATATCCATTAGCAAAAATTGTATCTCCAGAGAATAATATTTTTCTATTTTCTTCATATAAACATATGCTTCCATTTGTATGTCCTGGAGTATGAATTACTTTTAAACAAAAAATTGATGTAGCTATTATATCTTCATTTTCAATTTCTTCAATATATTTTCCATATTTATTAATAAGATTTTTACAATCTTCTTTATGAATAAAAATTTTTGGATTAGATTCTTTTAATATTAAATCCAATCCATATACATGATCAAAATGCTCATGTGTAATAATAACTTGCTTTATTCTAGAAAAATCTAAATTCATATTTTTAAGATTTTCTTTAAAAATATCCAATGTGCTTCCATCGCCACAATCAATCAATGTTAAATCCTTTTTTCCAATTATGTAAATATTTGAACAAAGACCAATACCTTTTAATAATGTTATTCCATTTAATTCTTTATTTATATTACTCAAATCAATTAATTCTCCTTTTATATTTACCATTTTCTTCACTCAATTTTTAAAATTATCTTTTTTTACATATATTTTTAATTGGACATTCATTACATTTTGGATTTTTTATTTTACAATATTTCCTTCCATGAAGATAAGCAAGAGTTTGAAACCATCCTCCAAGTTTATCAAGATAAGACAATTTACTTCTAATACATTTATTATTTTTAGCTAATGGACAAAGTTGCAAGTTATAATTTTTAGAAGCTTTTAAAGTACATGCATATTTTGCACAATAATTTTTTATAGGCATAATAGTTTCATTTTTTTCAATTAATCCAAGTCTTTCAGATACAATTTTTAAATGAGTATCGCATGGAATAAAATGAATTGCTTTATGTATACTTAATATAAAAGAATCTATTGTTTTTGGTCCCATACCCCATACACCATAATTTAAAGTAATTCTAGCAAGTTCAGGTGGAAGAAATAAAATAAGTTCTTGAGTAGGAGTATATGGTAAACCAATTCTTTCAATTATTGTTTTTGGAATTCTTTTAATATCTTGAGATAAATCATAGAAACTTTTTAAAGTTTTCTTTAATTGTTTAATTTGATAGCTTGTTCCAATTTCTTTTAATTCTTCATATTTAGTATTAATGATTTCAT
>Ga0272445_1000915_pt1 | contig 24794 bp, 27 predicted proteins | sample YNPCB0031_FD_194404 | JGI IMG/M metagenome (GOLD analysis project Ga0272445, IMG submission 194404) | Hot spring sediment microbial communities from Yellowstone National Park, WY, United States - YNP-CB-003-1 | ecosystem: Environmental > Aquatic > Thermal springs > Hot (42-90C) > Sediment... | reverse complement strand
GATTACCTTTCTTCTTTTCTAGTAAATGAAATATATGAAAGAATAATGAATAATGCTGTAAAGAAAATCATTATAAATATATTTATTGCAGAACTTGATAAAGCATCTAATATTGATATTTCCCTTGTTTGTTGTTGTCCAGATGGGCCCATAGTAATTGTTTGAAATAATCTATTAGAAACTGTTGTGAAATGATAATTTATTGACCATGCATTTATACTTGATGATATTTCATTAGCTTTTCTTATATAATTTCTATATTCTTCAGAAATTTGTATTTGTCCAGGTGTAGTTGCATTAGTGGGTGGTCCAGGTAATGATGGAGGAGGACCAAGGATAGAGAAAGCTATTAAACTTGAAATCATTGGTAAAACTATAGTAAAGAATATCCATATTGAAATACTTATAATAGCACTCCTAGAAGATTTATTAGAAATCGATGAAAAGAAAAGTGATAATGAATAATAGCACATAGTAAATAATATTGAAAGAAGTATAAATACAATTAATCTTGATAAATCTTCAAAAACTGGAGCTGCACCCCATATAACTATAGCTGAAACTGAACCAACAATAGTTGTTATAATCATTGCAATAGAAATAGCTATAAAGCCGCCTAAAATTTTTCCATTTACAACATTTTCACGATAAATTGGTCTACTTAATAAAAGTTTTAAAGAACCTTTCTCTCTTTCACCTGCTAAAGCATCATATGCTAAAGCAATTCCAAGTATTGGTGCAATAAATGAAATATTAGATACAAGCCCACTAGATAGTTGCCTAAGTAACCTTGTTTGGAAACCATATCGAGCGATTGTTGTTCTTGAGAAAGAATTTAAAGCAAGATAAAAAAGTATAAGTAAAGCGACTATTATAATGAATTTCTTACTTGTTAAATGGTCACGCAATTCTTTCTTAGAAATAATTAATGTTGGATTACTCATTTTTAAACACTTCCATGAATTTCCATAAATATTTCTTCCCAACCAATTGTTCGTTCATTAAAATATTCAAGAATTATTCCTCCTTCTCTTAAAAATTGAAGTATATTTTCACGCTTATTAGGACTTATATTAATAATTAATTTATTATCTTCAATATATATTTTTCTAACTCCTTCTATATTTTTCATTTTTTCCATCAAATCCATTATATTTCCTTTTATTGAAATTTCATAAGTTAATCCTATTTTATCGATTACTTTTTGAACCATTTCTTTTAAATCTCCATAACTAAGTAATTTTCCTCTTTTTAGAATAATTGCATAATCACAAATCATACCAACCTCATGTAAAAGATGCGTGCTTATCATTGTTGTAATACCTTCTTTACTTAAAGAAGTTATAAGTTCTCTAAATCCTTTTGCTCCATATGGGTCTATTCCTACAGTTGGTTCATCAAGTATTAAAAGTTCCGGATCTTTTAATAATGCTTGAGCTACTCCAAGTCTTTGTTTCATACCTCTTGAAAATGCTGCTACTTTTTTATTCATTTCATTAGATAAACCTACTTTATCAAGAGTTTCTTTAGCTTTTGAAATAGCATCTTTTAATGAAAAACCATCTAATTGTCCTAAGTATATTAAGTTTTCAAGAGCACTCATATCATCATAGAAGCCAAAACCTTCTGGAAGCAAACCAACTCTTTTTCTAATATTTATAGATTCTTTTATTATATCATATCCTAAAACTTTTCCAGATCCAGATGTTGGTAATGTTAAGCCTACAAGTACAGATATTAAAGTTGTTTTTCCTGCTCCATTATGACCAAGAAGACCACATACGCTTCCTTTAGGAACTTTTAAGCTAACATTATCTAATGCTTTTACTGCTTCCTTCCCTTTACCATAAATTTTAGTTAAATTTTCAGTTTCAATAACATATTCCATTTAAATCATCTCCTACCATATTTTCTATATAAGAAATATAATCCAATAAAAGCTAATAATATAATAACTATGCCAATATATATGGATTCTGTTCTTTGTTTTACAACTACATGTATTAAACGTTGCATCGATTCTACTTGATTAGAAACAATTTTGATAGTTACATAATAGTCTCCTGCATTTGTTTCTGGAGGAACGTCTATTAAAACATTAAAGCTTTTAGTTTCTAAAGGTTGAAGAATTGGTATTAAACTTGGATTAATTGTTACATTAAATGAAGAAGGCATGTTTACAACTTCTACAGCAACATTGGTTAAAGTACTATATCCTGTATTTTTAATATCCAATATGAAACTTGCAAGATCTCCAGCAAATGTTTCTGTATAAAAGTTTTCAGTTACATATGTAATTTCATATTTTCCAACAATATTAAGCGAAATTGTATAATTGTTTTCTTTATTAATTGTTCCAATAAAGAGATTTGCTTTAACTATGGATGGTTCCATTTTTGGTGGGATATCAATTTTAATTGTTAATTTTTTAACTTCATTAGGTTTAAGTAAAACGGAAGAAACTATATTATTCTTTTCATCGTATATTGCATAATTAAAACCTGATGGAAGATTGTTAATTTTAAGTTTTACCAAATCTTCTATTTTTCCACGATTTTCAAGAGAAAATGTTATAGATCCGCTACTGCCTGCATATACATCTATAAATGGTGTTTCAATAGTTACTCTTGTATCAGGATATCCTTTAAAAATTTTAAAATCTATTTTTAATGATTCTTCATAAGTTCCTGAAGTAGCTTTTAATATTATTGGATAATTTCCTTCTTTAATATCATCAGGAATATCTACTATAAGAGATAATTGAATTTCTTCTTTAGCATTTAAAGTTATAGATTTAATTTCTAAGCCTTTAGAATCTTTAAGTTCTGCGATCCATCCATTTGGAATATCTAATGATAATTCTATGTTTTTTTCTTCATTAAATAAATTTGTTAGAAATACTTCAAATGTTTTTTCTTCTCCAGGAGTACATTCAATGAATTGAATTTTTGTACAAAGCATTTTTAATTCTTTTTCTGGAACAAATACTTTAATTGAGTATGCATAATCTAAAATATTTGATTTAGCTTTAATTGATATGCTATAATTCCCACTTTTTGTATAAAATGGTACTTCTATTCTTAAATTAAGTGAAATACTTTCACCTGCTTCTAATAATATATCGTTTACTTCTAATCCTTCATTACTTAAAATATTAACAATCCAATCTTTAGGATAATCGATTAAAATTTTAAACCTATCTTGTTCAGAACTGGGATTGGTTAAAGTAAATTTGATTGTTTTTACTTCATTTGGATAAATTGTTAATAAATTATATTGTAAGTTAATTATTTGAATGGGTGTTTCTTCTATAAAAACATTAATTTTCCTTTCATATATTCTATAACCAATTATTTTTAAAATTAAATAACTTAATCCTTTATTGAAGCCATAAGGAATCTTAGCTTTAATATTAAGAGATGTAGATTCTCCAGGATTAAGTAAAAAAGAATTTGCTTTATTAGATCCTACATAACATTCAATAATCCAAGAATTAGGTGCATCTATTTCAATCGAATAATTTTCTTTTTCAAAACCTTTATTAATACACGTTACTGGAATAGATAAAACATTTCCTTCATAAGCATTTATTGAATTGAATGGAATAGATATATATAAAGCATCATCTAAATTAATTGTTGGTACTATAAAATCAATAGCATCGCTTGGAACTTCTATATTAATAGATTTAATTTCATAGCCTCTAAGTTTAAATTCTAATTTATAGCTATTACCTGGATCAACCGAGAAAGCATATGCTCCATAACTTGAAAAAGCTGAAGCTAAAATAGCTCCACCAGGAGAATATAAAATAACTTCTACATTATCTAAATTTTTTCCATAAATATCTTTTACTAAACCATGTAAATAAGTTTTCTTTTTAACAACAACTCCATAAGATGTTGGAAGTAATATTGATGAAAAAATTAATAATATTAGAATTGATATGGGTAAAGTATTTTTCCTTATCATCATTATTCTCATCTTATTTTTTCAATATTGACATCAAAACCGATATATAAACTTTACAAGTTTCATTATGTTTCAATCTGTTTCATTAAATAAAAATATTAAATTATGAAGAAATTCCTAAATAAAGTTTACCTAATTCTGAATGTGATAAAAGGTCTTTTGTATTTCCTTTAAAAATAACTCGTCCACTAACAAGTAAAAGTGCTTTATCTCCATGTTCTAATGCTCTTATAGCATTTTGCTCAGCTATAACAATTGTTATACCTAAATCATCTCTTAAGCTAACAATATGATCAAATATTTGCATTGCTATATTAGGTGCTAAACTAGCAGTAGGTTCATCAAACATCATAATTTCAGGTTCTCTCATAAGAGCCATAGCCATAGCTAACATTTGTTTCTCCCCTCCACTAAGAGTTTCAGCTTTTTTATTATAATATTTCTTTATTATTGGGAAAATTTCAGATACTTCAGCTGCTTTTTTATTAGCTTCTTCTTTATCAAGTGTGTATCCAGCCATTATTAAATTTTCTTTTACTGTTAAATTTGAAAATACATTATCTACTTGTGGAAGATATGCTATCCCTTTTTTTGCAATTTGATAAGGAGGCAAGCCTACTAATTCTTCTTCTTTAAATTTAATAGATCCTGAATAAATATTTGTTAAACCAAAAATTGTTTTAAGAAGAGTACTTTTTCCACTTCCATTTGGTCCTACTATAACAACAATATCTTTTCTATTAACTATAGCATCTATATCAAATAATACATGTAGCTTTCCATATCCTGAATTTATTTTTTTAATATCCAGCACTTGGAGTCGCCTTTCCTAAATAGCTTTCAATAACTTTTTCATCATTTAATACATCTTTAGCTAACCCTTCTGAAATGATTTTTCCTCTAAACATAGCATAAACATAATCTACATATTGTAAAGCTATATCAAGTCTATGTTCAACTATCATAAAAGTAATGCCACAATCATCTCTAATTTTACATAAATGAGAAAAAATTTCATGAGCAAGAACTGGATTAACTCCTCCAGCAGGCTCATCCATTAATATTATTCTTGCATCACACATTAATGCTTTACCAATTTCAAGCAATTTCATTTGTCCACCACTTAAATGAGATGCTGGCCTATCCCATAAATCTTCAAGTTTTAATATTTTAAGAATATTAAAAGCTTTATCAATAGCTTCTTCTTCCCTTTTTATCCATGATTTTTTAAATGGTGCTTTTAGAAAGCTTTCTCCAGGATTGCCTTTAAAAGATACTAATAAATTTTCTAAAACAGTAAGTTTTTGAAAAGGAAGTGGAATTTGAAAAGTTCTTACAATTCCTTTATTATAAATTTTATGAGGAGGCCAGCCAGTTATATCCAATCCATTATATTTTATTTTACCTTCTTCAGGCTTGTATAAGCCTGCTATAGTATTTATTAAAGTTGTTTTTCCTGCTCCATTTGGACCTATAAGCATAGTTATGAATTTCTCTTCAATTTTCATATTTACTCCATCTAAAGCTATTAATCCTCCAAAACTTTTCTTTAAATTTTCAATAACTAAAATTTCACTCATTTTCTCTCACCATAAAAAAAGGAGGGAAATAAAAATTTAATGCCATGTAATGCTATCTGTAACAAAGTTATATGTTGCTACATGTTTCCATTTGTATTCTCCAGCTTCTTCAACAATTGCCCAAAGCTTATAGTTTGTAGGAACTCTATCTCCTGCTTTATCAAGCGTTGTTAATCCGCTTGCTCCAAAGAAGCTATTTGCTATTGTTGGTAATACTTTTTTAACAGCTTCACTATCGTATTTTCCTACACATAAAAGTGAAAGAGCAATAAGCCAAGCAGCATCATAAGAATTATAAGCATATGTTTCTGGTTCTCTTCCAACTTTACTTATAATTTTATCCCTTAAATTGAGGTATCTCTTAGATTCTGTAGGTGCAAATATTGTATTAAGGAATTTAGTTTTCACACTAAAGCTTGCTGATGTAGGATCTTTACGAATATCTTCAGATAAAGCAGTTCCATCACTACCAAACCATTTAACTTTTCCTAATACATCATATTCAGATGCTTGTTTAAGCAATATAGCAGCTTCTTCAAAAGCAATATCTAGTACTCCTACTTTATCAGCACCATATTTATTAACAAGCTCGCTTACCTTAGAAGCTAATGTACTAACTTCTGCAGAAAATTCTTTAGCATCAGGATCATATCTTATTTCTGCTGCTACTTCTCCACCTAATTGTTTAAATCTATCAGCAGCAGCTTTATATAAACCATCTCCCCATGGATCACCTCTCCAAACTGCTACGATTGATCTTATACCACTATCATAAATTGCTCTTGCTATTGCTGGTCCTTGAGCTAAATCTGTTGGACAAAGTCTAAAGATAAAATCATCTTCAATAGCTAATTCTGGAGCAGTTGAGGATTGACTAATAATTAAAATCTTATTTGCATCTGCATAGCCTTTAATATGTTTTACTTCAGAACTTGCCATAGGGCCTATAATGAATTTTACGCCTTTAGCATTTAAACTAGTAAGTTTTTCTAAAGCAACTGCAGGTTTTACTTCAGTATCTTCTACTAAAAGCTTTACAGTTGAAGGAATACCAAGGTCCTTAAGGAAAGCATTTATTTCATCAATAGCTACTTCTATTGCAGCTTTATCATTTTCACCAAAGGAGGCTAATGGACCAGTCATTGGAAGAAGGGCGCCAATTAATATTTCTTTAGGTAAACCAGCAGGAGCGCCAAGTAGAGGGGGAGCAACAAACATTGAAACTAAATATCCTAAAGCTAAGCCTACTACTAATGCTACAACTAAAGCTATTGCCATTGTTGTAGTTATTGCTTTTTTCTTGATTCCCATTTATAACCACCTTTTTTTCTTAAAATGAATTTTTCTAAAGTATATAAAATTTTCCCTTAAAAACTATATTTTTATTCAAATTTATGATTAAAAATCCTATATTTTAATTAATTAATTATTAATATTAAGAAGTATATTAAAAAATTTCTTAAACCAAAAGCTTTATACTAATGTTTATTAATCAAAAAATAATTAAGATGGGGTAAAAATGATAGATATTATATTAAGAGATGCTATTACTTTTGCTAATCTACTTACTCTTTTAAGTATTGGGCTTTCTTTAACTTATATGACTACTAAAATACCTAATTTTGCTCATGGCTCTTTTGCAACTTTAGGAATATATATTGCTTTAACGATTACTGAATTGTGGAAGCTTAATATTTATACAAGTTTATTAATAGCACCTTTTTTTGGAGGATTAGCTGCTTTAAGCTTATATAAATTTATATTAAAACCTCTTATGAATAAAGGAGCTTCACTTGTTTCATTAATGATAGCTACTCTTGCTTTTGATTTGGTTTTATTAAGTTTTTTAAATATTTATGCAGATTATCTTACAAAAACATTCAAAATAAAATCTAGAGTTTTTAATCTTAGAGGTTATGATCTTAAAATTGGTGAATATTCAGCAATATTTCCAATATCTTTAATACTTTCTATATCATTAATAATCATTCTGCATTTATTACTTACAAAAACAAAATTTGGAATTTCTATGAGAGCAACAATAGAAAATCCTTCACTTGCAAGTGTTATGGGAATAAATACAGATTTAGTATATAGTACTTCATGGTTTATTGCAGGAAGTTTAGCAGGAATAGCTGGATGTCTTTTACCCATAAGATTTATTGGAAATCCAGATACTGGTACTACTATGATTGCAAGCATATTTGCAGCAAGTATTGTTGGAGGGCTTTTAAATATTTATGGAGCAATATTGGGAGGATACTTAATAGGATTAACAGAAGTGCTTGGAACAAATTATTTAGCTATGTGGTTTGGTTCATGGATTATACCTTATAGGCCAATAATACCATTAATCGCAATGGTTATTACTTTATTATTAGCTCCTAAAGGATTATCCAGTATAAATTGGTATAAAATAATTAAAAAATTTGGGAGTGAAAAATAATGCTTCCTGTTGAAATAATTTTTTTAATAGATTTATTAGCTTCTTTCTCAGTTTATCTTATAATATCTTTAAGTTTAAATTTGGAATTTGGATATACAGGAGTACCAAATTTTGGAAAAGTTTTAGCAGTAGCAGGAGGAGCATTTGTTGTTGGAAGCATACCTGGAAGATTATTATTTAATTTAATGCAAATAAATGGAAATTTAGATTTTATAACTCATAATGCTCTCATAGTTGCTCAAATTACTAATAATTTAAAAACTAATATTCCATTATCACTTTCAATTTTCATATTAAGCATTATAATTGCAGCTATAGTAGGTGCTATATTAGGATTTATAGCTTCTTATCCAGCTATAAGACTTAGAGAAGATTATCTTGGAATTACTTTACTTGCAATGGGAGAAGTTCTTAGAGTTATAGGAAATAACTATCCTCCATTAATAGGAGGCTCTCTTGGAGTACAAGTGCCTGATCCATTTGCATGGATTGGTGGAGATTTAAGATTTGCTATAACTACTTTATCAATGTTATTTATTGCAATACTTATTTTTATTTATGTAGAATTTTTAATAAGATCTCCTTTAGGAAGGACTTTAAGAGCTGTTAGAGATAATGAAATAGCAGCTTCAGCTTTAGGAAAACATATTCCAATGATTAGAATGAAAGTACTTATGGTTGGTTCAGCTTTAGGAGCAATTGGAGGAGCATTATATGCATTTTATACTTCAGCAGTAATAGCAGGAACATATAATAGAGTTGATTGGACTTTTTGGCCATGGACAATGGTTTTACTTGGAGGAGCTGCAAACAATATAGGAGTTGCTTTAGGAACATTAATATTTGTTGGAGCTAGAAAACTTATAATTTTTTATAAAGGATTTTTTGCACCTTATTTACCATTTGATGTTGTATGGCTTGATATGCTTTTATTAGGAATTGTATTAATTTTAGTTCTTATGTTTAAGCCTGAAGGAATTATTCCAGAAAAACCTACATATACCATAAAAGTTAATCATATTAAAAAAATTATAGAAAATAGGAAGAAAGTCTAATTAAATTCATTTGCTTATATTAGCAATTTTCCCATTAGTTAATTTTAATAAATCTTTAGTATTTATTTCTAATAAAGCATTCATTGCTCCTCCACCACCATATACTTTATCAAATTTGAATACCTTAGGATCGATTATTGTTTTTATAGGATTTTTAAATCCAAATGGAGGAGTAGCCCCTACTTCATAACCAGTAAATTTTTTAACTTCAATAGGATTTGCTAATCTTACTTCTTTAACTTCACATTCTTTAGCTAATTTTTTCATATCAATTTTTTTATCTCCTGTGACTATTGCTAAAATAGGTGAACCTTTATCATCTATAAAAACCATACTTTTAATTATTCTTTCACGAGAAATACCTAAAACATTTTCAGCTTCACTAACAGTTGTAGTAGGTTTATCAAAAATTATTATTCTAGCATTAACACCTTTATCTTTTAAATATAATTCTAAATCTTTTTCAGACATTGACATTATTATCTTTAAAAAATATTTTTTAATATAAATAAAATTTTCTATTTCTTAATAGTTAAATAAGTTCATATAAATAAACCCTATGAATTCTTGGACTATATTTTATTTTAACTTCTTCGATAATTTTTGGTTTTAAATCTTTTATTGGAAAATCATGGCAAATTATGCGTGAACCTTTTAGAAGCATTTTTATTAATTTTGGTTTTAAAATTTCTATTGCTTTTGGAGTTAAATAAAGAGTTAAAATATTTGCTTTGCTAAAATCATAATTAAAAAGATTTCCATGAATAATTTTTGCATTATTTATTTTTTCCTCAATAATTTTTTTATTAGCATAATTAATAAGTAATGGATTAATTTCAATTCCAATACTTTTACATCCATATTCTTTAGAGGCATACCTAATAATTCTTCCATCTCCACATCCAAGATCTATAAGCAATTCATTAGGTTTAGGATTAGCCAATTCTATCATTTTCTTAACAACTTCAATAGGAGTAGGTACAAATGGTATAGGGATTTTAAAAGATTTAAAAAAATAATTTTTCTTATATTCACTCATTCTAAAATAGAAATATTATTAAATATAAATGTAACGTATAAATTTTTCTAAGAAAGAATATTTATTTTAGCCTTTTATTATATGAGATTCAAAAGGTTTATACAATTCAGAAGCTTTACCTACTAATAAAACTTTTCTAGTTCTTAAATAAAGTATTAAAGGAATTGGGAAAATATTCAATATGCTAGCTATAAAGAATATTTTTGCTCCTCCAAAATTATACCAAGCATATGAACTAATTAATGGTGAAAAGCATGTTGCCAAACCTATAAATGTGTCAGCTGAACCTGAAACAGTAGCTATATATTCTTGAGGAACATATTTTGTTAATAAGTATCTTCTAGCTGGAAGATCTAATGCAATAGATAAACCAAATAAAAATAGTACTAAAGTAGCCATATAAAAACCATTTGAGAAAGCATAAAGTACATATATAATACTTACTGTAATAACATGTGTTAATAATGTAATACTACCACCAATTTTATCTATCAATGTTCCAATTGGGATTTGGATTAATAATGATCCTAAATTCTGCATTCCAATCATTAATCCAATTTGTTCTTCATTTAAAGCTAAATAATGTTTTGCATATAATGCAATATAAGGTATTGCTATGAAAGCTGAAAAATCGTGTAACATAAGTGATAATGTTAAAATTCTAAGTCTATTATCCTTAAACATTGTTGATAAAAATTTTGTTACATATATTTTCTCTTCTTTATTTTTCTCTTTAGGAATAAAAAATGAAAGGAAAATGAATGCTATTGATAAAATAAATACACAAATATTATTTAAGCCATTATATTTAAAATAGCTTACTATAAAACCTGAAAGAATAGAACCAATAATAGTAGTTAATCTTATTAAAAAATAATATTTTGCTAATGCTTTTCCTCTATTAGTAATTTTACTAAAATAAGATATTATAGATATGCTTGTTTGAGTATAAATACTTAAAGCTAAACTAATGAAAATAGTTATTAAAAATATTGCATAAAATTGATTTAAATAATTCATTAAAGATATTGAAAATATTAAAATTATTGTAGCTATACCTAAAGATTTTTTCCAATCGATTTTATCTACAATAATACCTATTGGTAAAGAAAGAAGCATTGGAATTATAGATATTAAAGAATTTATTAATCCTGCTTCACTTGATGAAAAACCAATGCTATTTAAAAATAATGGGAAAAGAGTTTGCCACATAGAATTTGTTAAAGAAATTATAGAATAGAATAAGAAAAAATTAATTAAAAAATTTTTAGCAATTTCATATTTTAATGAAAAAAAGTTTTCAATCATTTTTTATTGGAAAATTTAATAAAAAAGGATATTAAAAAACTTATAATAATTAAAAAAAATAATTTATTTTTGAAAAATATAAAGAAAAATAATAAAAGTTAATATTTAAGAAGGGAATAAATAGAAAAAAGGCTTGAAGGAAGGAAAAAAATGTTATAATCATTTTAAAAATAGAAATAAATTAGCTATTGATAAAATATTATCAACAATTATTTTAATTTCTTTTACTATAATTTTAAGTTTTATAATTATTTTCTATTCTCAAAATATAATTAGTTTATTTACAGGCTTTGAAAGTATAAAAATAGAAAGTGTTTGGGTTAAAGATAGTGTAAACAATAGAACAGCTTTGGTAGTTATATTAAAAAATGATGGTTATACAACAGTTATTATAAAAGATGTATTTATTAATAATAAAGAGTATAAACATTTTTCTCCTGAAGCATATGTAGCAATATACTTTTTAGATAGAGTTAATATACTTGATCCAAAAGATCCATCTACATATGCTAAAATTGGATCAAAAGAAAATGCATGGGTAATTGTTAGTATTCCAAGAGAAGAAATATTTTCTAAACAAAAAATAGAATTAAGAATTAAAACTGAGTTTTCAGAATATCCTGTTTTTATAGAATTAAATGCATAATTTTTTAAAAATTATTCTTCTAAAGCTTTCAATATTCTTTCTCCATATTTATCCTTAAATTTTTTAAAATTATTCATATTTTCAGATTGTTTAAATGGTAAACATTTATTAAGTTTAGTTTCACCAGTTAAAACTTTAATAGCAAAAGCTAAGCAATTTTCTTCACCACATTTTTTACAATTTGTTTTTGGAAGATAATTATAAAGTTCATATGCTGTTAACTTACTCCATGCTTCAAGCTCTTTTCTTTCTGGAGGGCCAAAATTTTCTAATTCTATATATGCTTCATCTATTATTCTTTTTATATATTTAAGAATTTTTTCAGCTTCTTCAAAACTTTCAGCACAAAAAGTTATTTTTCCAGAAGCATATATTCCAATAAGTTTATTAAACATTTTTAATGTTAAACTTTTCCAAGCTTCTGAATAATTTGCTTTACTTGGAGGAAATTTTAAAGCTAAAATTTCTATTATTCCTTCTAAGCTTTTAGGAGAAATTGCTTCAATTACTATATTATTTGGATTTACTAAACATTTATCTTTTAAAGTTTGAATCGTGAAACCTTCTATTATTTTAGAAGACATAACCCTTTTATAAATAAGAGTATAGTAGATAATAAAGTTTAAAAAAATTTCACATTATTAATATGAAACAAATTACATATATTCTCTACATTTTCTACAATAATATTTTTTAAGATGTGGTATATAAATTGTTTCTCCACCACAAATATAGCATTTAGGAGAAGTTTCAGCTCCAGTAATTAAAGTAGGCATTTTTTTACCAGTTGTAATATCGAATACATAATAATTTGAAAGAAAAGCAAATATTGAAGAGAAAAAAAGATAATAAAAACCAATTGAAAATAATTGAAATAGCTTAAATAATGAAAAATCAATATGATATAAAACTAAGATTATATAAAGAAGAATCCCTAATAAACTTGTTACTCCACCAATTTTACCTATAAAAATAGAAATAGGTATACTAATAATTATAAAAATAAAAACAATAAATAAAATAATATAAGTTGCAACTTTTTCAGATTCTAAAATTTGTTCCATATTAAATAAAAAGAAAATTATAGAATTGATAATTGGAGATCGAATTTCTTCATAAGTAATTATCGAAGTCCCTAATGGAAGAAAAATGCCACTAATTATTAAAAGCCCACTCAATAATCCAAATAAATGAATCTTCATCTTTTTAATACTTATAATTATTGGTTAAATGTTTTTTATAAACTTTTTTTAAAAAATAGAGGAAATAAATAATAAATCTATTTTAAAGCATTATTTTTTTAATAGTATTGATATATTTTATTTCCTTTAAAATACTTTTTAATGATAATTGAGAAAGAATGGATGGTTCTCTAAAACAATCTAATAAACATTCATTACAATTAACATTTTTTAAAAAGAAGCTTTTTTCATTATTTAAAATATTGAATAATTTATTTTTTAAAAAGCATGGATATACATTTCCTTTCCAATCTATGTAAAAAACATCTTCTCCTCCTTTACAATAAAATTTTGAATTTTTATTATTATTATAAAAATTAATTATATCTTCAAGATAAATTGAAGAATTTGCTATATCATAACCAATTTTTTTAAGGAATATTATTTTTTCAATTATTTTTTTAAGATTACGATTTGGATAAGGCTCCTTAAGTTTATAAGTAGTATTAGTAATTGATGGATAACAAAAACCTATTGGAATTCCAAGATGATTATTAACATATTCTACAATATTTATAATATTATTTTCATTTAAATAAGGATTTATATAAGTTGATGCATAAACTCTTGCTCCAAGTTTTTTTGCTATTCTTATAGTATTTTTTTGTTTTTCAAGTATTCCATTATATTTTCTTATATATTCACTTATAGCTGGATCCCAATGATCTATTGAAACAGATAAAGTATAAAGGCCTGCTTCAATTAATTCTTTAAGCATTTTAGGAGAAATTGTTCCATTGGTTGTTAAAGAAGTAACAAGGTCAAGATTATTAGCATACTCAATCATTTTAATAATATCTTTATTAAGACTTGGTTCTCCTCCTGTAAAATAAACTATTAAAAAACCTTTTTCACTTAAAAAATCAAGTATTTTTTTAGAATCATTAAAACTTATGCTTTCAGGCTTATTTTTATACATATTACACATAATGCATCTACAATTGCATACAGTAGTTATAGCAAAAATAGCTGTTTTTCTATAACCTTTTAAAAATCTTGAAGCAATCTTTTTAAAATTAACCAATATTTATCACTTTTCTCAATTTAAATTAAATATTGCCTTATCCTTAATTAAATAATTTAAAAAACATTATAAATATTTTTTTCTTATATAAATTGAAAATTATATGAGTGGGAAAATAAAATTTGGATTAATTATACCTCAAGGTTGGTTTATAGATCTTCCTTCAGAATTATCTTCTATAGAACAATTTGAATTAATTAAGAAATATGCTATTGAAGCTGAAGAAATTGGATACGATTCTATATGGTTTTTTGATCATTTTCATACTGTACCTAGGATTGAATATAAATCTGTTTTTGAATGTTGGACAACTCTTACAGCATTAGCAATGTGTACAAAAAAAGTTGGATTAGGACAAATTGTTACTTGCAATTATTATAGACAACCAACATTATTAGCTAAAATGGCTTCTATATTGGATGTAATTTCAAAAGGAAGGCTTGAATTTGGAATAGGGGCTGGATGGTATGAGCATGAATTTTATGGATATGGTTTTGATTTTCCAAAGCCATCAATAAGAATAGGGATGCTAGAAGAAGCTGTTCAAATAATAAAACTTATGTGGACTCAAGATAAAGTTGATTTTAATGGAAAATATTATAAAATAAAGAATGGGATTAATTTTCCAAAACCAATTCAAAAACCTCATCCACCTATATTAATTGGTGGAAGAGGAGAGAAACTTACATTAAAAGTTGTAGCAAAACATGCTAATAGATTTAATGTTCCACATGCTTCTATAGAAGAATATGAAAGAAAATTGCTTATACTTAAAGAACATTGTTTAAAAGTTGGAAGAAAAATTGATGAAATTGAGAAAACTCTTAGAGCAGATATTATCATAGGATTGGACGATAAAGAAGTTGAAAAAATAAAAGAAAGAATTATAAAAGATGGAAGAAATAAGAAATATATTTCTGGAGAAAAATGGGAAGATATTCCAAAAGAAGAATATTTTAATTCAAGGATTATTGGAACTCCTGAAGAATGTATTGAAAAAATAAAAGAATATATTAAGCTTGGAGTAGATTATTTTATTTTATATTTTCCATATATGATAGAGAATAATTCGCATGTTTTATTTGCTAAAGAAGTTATTCCAAAGTTTAAATGAGAATTAAAAATATGGCATACTCCAAGTAAATATAGAAGCTAAGCTTGAAAGGAATATTAAAAGTTGTATTATTGTAATTATTAAAGCTTTTACTTCATCAACTTTAAAGAAAGATTTAGCTGAAAGCCATGTGTAATAATAACTCCATCCATTTATTAAGAAAACTATTAAGCCACCTAATGCTCCTAAAAGGCTCCAAGGAATAATATTTAAAATGGATGGAGTAGAAGCAAATGCAAAACCCATTGCAAGAGGTGTTATTGAAGGAAGATCGATTTTAATTTCTTTTTTAGTTAAATATTGACCAATTATAAATGAAATAATTGTTAATATAGCCCATATGATTACGCTGAAAATTGGACTAAGTATTAATGTACCTATTATCATTCCAATGATAGCAATAGTTCTAAATAGAAAAAATCCAGTAAATAACCATGGAGAAAAAGCAAGTGAAATAGCAGTACCTATTGCAGAAATAAAAGAAATAATTGCAACATATATTGCACCAGTAATTAATCCAGGATTTTCAATCATTATATCTTCAAGTGATTTTTGTGCTTTCATTGGTTCTAATAAAAGGCTTTTTGCTTTTAATATCATATAATTAAAATCTATTTTTCCAAGACCTTTAACTTCAAACATGAAAATATTAAGAAAAATAAATATATAAACTTTTATTTTAGAAAACTTTTAATATTGTTTTCTAGATTTTTCAATCCTTTTACCTATTATTATTGTTAATTCCATTAAAATGAAAACAGGAATAAACAATAGTATATCACTTACTGGTGAAGGGTCTGGTGTTAAAATAGCTAAAGCAATAAATAGAGCTGCATAAAGATATTTCCTATTCTTTGAAAAATATTCTGTTTTTACAATACCAAATTTTATTAAAGTAATTATAAATATTGGAGAAGTGAATGCTAAACCGCATACAAATATTACTCCTATAGCTACTGAGAAGAAACTTGAAAAACTATATTGAGGTTCTAAATTTAATAATAATTTTGCTGAAAGAATAAGAATTCTCATTGTTATTGGAGTTATGAATAAATATCCAAATACAACTCCAAATATAAATAAAGATGTGAAAGATATTGTTAATTTATATATGAATTTCCTTTCATGTTCATAAAGTGCTGGATTAACAAATTTATATACTTCATAAACTATTATTGGCATACTTAAAGATATTCCAATAACTAAAGATGAAACAATGTATATTTCAAGTGGATCCATTAAACCTATAGGAATCAATTTAACATTAGATGGTAGAAAATCTTTTGTAATTTTATTAATTACAAAAGTTGTTAATGTAGGATACCATGGATTTGTAGTTGATAAATTAATTGAAGAAATATCAATTGGAAAAAGCATGGATATTAATGTAGCAATAATTATTGAATAAAGAATCCTCCTAAGTCTAGTTAATAATTCTCTTGTATGCTCCCAGAAAGTCATCTCTTTAGTATTTTTATTCATGCATAACTCATCTCTAAATTATTTAAGCTTTTTTATATACTTTTTATAGATATTAATAATAATCTCCTAAATATAAAAAATTAATGGAATATGAAGTAATTCATGTATTTTCCATTTTTCAATTATCTCTAAAGTATGAATTATTCTTTTATTTTCAAAAATATCAATAAATATGGAAATAAATAAAATGATAAAATTTAAGAATAAATTTATTTTCCTTTCTCTGCTTTCTTAGACATTTCATTTAAAATTTCTTTAATAGATTTTCCTTCAGTATCTATTCCCATTTTTTTAGCAGCTTCAATTATTGCTTCATTTTCAGATTTCTTTTCAGAAGTTTTCTCAGATTCGCTACTAGCTTTCTTAAATTCTCTAACAGCTTCACCTAATCCTTTAGCAACATCTCTAATTCTTGAACCACCAAATAGCAATATTAAAATTACTATAATTAATATTAATTCAGGCCAACCTAAGCCAATCAACCTTTTTCACCTTTAATTTGATAAATAATACAAGCTTTTAACCTTTACTCTCATCTTTATTAATTTTAGCTTTTTCTTCTATTTCATTCATAATTGTTTGAATATCTTTTCCTTCAGTAGCTATTCCTAATTTTTTAGCTAATTGAATAATTAAATTTTCATCTTCTTTACTTTTAGGAATGTTTACTTGAGGAGGAGTGGTTTGAGGAGTAACTTGAGGGGGGCTAGTTTGAGGGATGTTAGCTTGAGAAGTAGTTTGAGGAATAGGTCCTTCAACAGTTTTTTGAAGTTCTTCACTAGCTTTCTTAAATTCTCTAAAAGCTTCACCTAAAGTACGTGCTATTTCAGGCATTTTGCTTGGACCAAAAATAAGCAATAGTATGACTAATATTAATACGATTTCAGGCCAACCTAACATAAAAATAATTTTCTCAATCTAACTTATAAGTATTTCTAAATTTATTTTTAAAGAATAAGTAATGAAGAAACTTGACATTTAATATTAGTTGTTTTTTTAAGATTTTCTATAGCATCTTTCGTAGATATAAGAGTAAATATTCCAGCAGGTTTAGCTTTAGCTTTCTCAATTAATTTTATTAAACCACTTATAGTTACACCTGTTCTTATTATATCATCAACTATTAAAACAAGATCATCTTTTTTTATAGAATCTTTTGGAATATAGAAAAATTTTCCAACACTAGGAGAAACAATACTTTTTTCTTCAATAAATTCATCTATTCCAAGTTCTTTCTGTTTTTTTGCAATTATTACATCTACTCCAAATTCATTTCCAATTTGCACAGCTAAAGGTATACCATTTGTTTCAACTGTTAAAATTTTATCTATATCAATTATTTCAAATTCATGAAAAACAGTTTTACCAACAATTTTTTGAAGCATTGTATCATGAACTAAAGATGATAAATCAAAAATTCCATTTTCTTTAATTTTAATCTTAGATTTAATCATTTCAATTAAGTATTCTTCTTTAAAGAAACTAAGTATTTTATCAGCTCTTTCAATATTTGGAAGAACATGTCCATTTATATACCTACTTATAACAGGTATTGGTAAATCTAGCATTTTTGAAAGTTCATTATAAGAATATTCCTTTTTTAATAATTGCAAAATCTCTATTGCAAAAATTTTTTTCTTTGTTTCAGATAATTTAGTCATTTTACTTCATCTTTAACAAGATTTTAGAATATATGAAAGAATAAAAACATTAAATTAAATTTAAATAGAAAAAGATAAACCATATTTATTATAGAAAATAATTTCGCTTAATTTTTTCCTATCTTTATTCTTTTTCTCTAAAGGATAACCTATTGGAAGAATAGCTTCTAAGCTATAATTGTAAGGTATATTCAATATTCTTTTTAAAAATTCTGTATTAGATGGAGTATAAGTTAAAGTTGCTAATCCGATTTCTTCTATTGCTAAAAGCATATAGCCAATTGCTATCCATGTTGATTCTTTATAATATGGAAATTTTTTATTAGAAATTACAATTATTAAATAAGGAGCTTCTATTAAAAAAGGCTTAGAATAGCTTATTTTATTATTTTTAAGCCAATTCTTTAACCATAAAGGAGCTTTTTTATGAAAATTTTTCTCAATTTTCTCACATATTTTTCTAATATTTTTCTTTAATTTTAAATCATCTATAATTATAAATCTCCAAGGTTGAGTATTAGCACCTGAAGGAGCTTGTCTAGCAACTTCTAAAATTCTTAAAATTTTTTTAAAACTTATTTTCTTTTTAGAAAATTTCCTTATAGAAACTCTTTTAGTTGCTAATTCTAAAATAAAAGATTTTTCCAATTTTTCTTCCTCCATATTTTAAATCATTTTATTTTTTAAAAAATAAGAAAAATATCTTATATATTTTAACAAAAAGTAGATTATTTTACATATAAATGATAAAAAAAGTTTTAATAGATAAATTTATAAATTAAAAGTAAAGAAAAAGGTGTTAAAAATGAAGGAATTAATTGAAATGTGGAAACATACAAGAATTGTTTCTTTCTTTATTCTTAGTACTGCTCTTTATGCCGTATTTCTATGGATTTTTGCACAATTACCAGTATGGATTATTCCAGGAGTAACATCATTAAGGCCAGCTAATGCTATACCGATTGTATGTAGTTTATTATTTGGCCCAGCAGCTGCATGGGGGACAGCTTTTGGAAACTTGATTGGATATGATTTAATGTCTGGAGCATTAACTATTGGAAGTATAGGAGGATTTATTGGAAATTTTGTAATGGGACTTGTGCCATATTATGTTTGGAGAAGAATATTTAAAGAACCACCACATTGTAAAAATTTAAAAAGTTTAGCTGCATTTGAACTTGTAAACTTGCTCCATGCATCTTCATGTGGATTTATAATAGCTCTTTGGACAGAACTTGTTGGATTTGTGCCATTTACACCAATAGCATTTATAATTACTTTCAATAATTTCTTACATGCAGCAATTATAAGTCCTATATTAATGGGTTTATTCTATGATAGAGCTGTAAAAGCAGGATGGCTTTGGACAGATATAATGTCAGGATATACATATACTCCAAAAGAAGTAAAAAGCTATCATAAAATAGGATTCTTATTAACAATAATAGGTGGAATTGTTGGAGATTTTGTATGCATTATACTTGGCTTAGGATTAGGACAACCATTACTATTTGGTCCTGGATTAATATTTGTTGGAACACCATTAATTGCAACTGGATTAGTTTTCTTAATAATATTCATTGTTGGATTAGCTTTACTTTCAAAAGATTAGTAAATAAATTTATTTTCCCCTTTTTATTTTTTTAAAAATAAGAATAAGATGATTTTAAATGGATATAATAAGTATTAAAGATCTTTATGTAAAATATAGAATGGCAAAAAAATATGCATTGGAAGGGATAAATTTAAATATAAAATTAGGAGAATCTATTGGAATAATAGGTCCAACTGGAGCTGGAAAAAGCACTTTATGTGCATGTATAGCAGGATTAGTACCTAATTTAGTTAAATGTGATGAATTTAATGGAGAAGTAATTGTTAATGGATTAAATACTAAAGAGAAAAGTGTAGCAGAAATATGTCAACATGTAGGAATAGTTTTTCAAGATTATGAATCGCAATTGTTTAGAACAACTGTTCTTTTAGAAGCTGCATTCGGTCCTGAAAATCTTGGACTTAATATAGAAGAAATAAAGGAAAGAGTTGAAAATGCTTTAAAATGGACTAGACTTACAGGAATGGAGAAAAAATATACTTTTGCTTTAAGTGGTGGTCAAAAACAAAGATTAGCAATAGCATCTGTTTTAAGTATGCTTCCAAGTATATTAGTTTTAGATGAAGCTACTTCAGATTTAGATCCAATAGGAAAATATGAAATATATGAAATAATAAAAAATCTTAAAAAAGAAAAACCAATAACATTAATAATGGTTGATCATCATTTAGATAGGATAACAGAAATAGTTGATAGAGTAATAGTTTTAAATAATGGGAAAACAATTTATGATGGAAAACCTAGAGAAATTTTCTCAAAAGTTGATGAATTAATTGAGATGGGATTAGCTCCACCTCAAGTAACTGAATTTTTTCATAGAATGAATTATAATAAAGAATATCCTATTAATATTCAAGAAGCAATAATGAATACTCCTTCAAAATGGAAAGTTAAACCATTGATTGAGAAAGAAGTGAAAAAATATTCAAATATTCCAGCAATAGAAGTGATAGATGTTTGGCATTCATATGAGCCAAACATATGGGCTTTAAAAAATATTAATTTAAAAATATATGATGGGGAATTTATTGGTTTAATAGGACAGAATGGGAGTGGAAAAACAACATTAGCACATTTAATAGCTGGAATAATGAGTCCTACAAAAGGGAAAATAAAACTATTTGGTGAAGATGTAACAAAGCAAACAATACTTAAACGTGGAAGAATAGTTGGATATGTTTTTCAAAATCCTGATTATCAAATATTTTCAAATACTGTTAAAGAAGAACTTGAATTTGGACCATTGCAATTAAAACTGCCAAGAGAAGAAATTGAAAAAAGAGTAAAACATGTAATGAAAGTACTTAATATTGAAGATATTGCTAATGAGGATCCATTCTTTTTAAATAAAGCAAATAGACAAAGAGTAGCCGTAGGATCTGTTCTTACATTGAATCCAAAAATAATTATTTTAGATGAGCCTACAACAGGTCTTAGTCCAGGAGAAACAAGGAAGATAATGGAGCTTGCTAAAGATTTAAATAATATGGGTGTAACAGTAATTACAATAACTCATGATATGTGGGTTGTAGCTGAATATTGTGAAAGAACAATAGTTTTGCATCAAGGAGAAATAAAAATGAATGATTCTACAAGAAATGTTTTCTCAAAAATTGATGAACTTGAAAAATATTTCTTAAAACCACCACAAATAACAGAATATTCTATAAAAAAATTTGGTCAACCATTTTTAAGTGTAGAAGAGATTATTTCTCATATAAATATAGAGGAGGATAAGAATGCCTAAATATGCATTATATGTAGAGAAAGAATCTATAATTCATAAAATAGATCCTAGAGCTAAAATTTTATGGGTTTTATGTGTTTTTATATGGTCTATGACTTTTAATGATCCATTATGGACATTAATGATTTTTATAATAGTTTTTTCAATAGGTTTAATTTCAAAAACACTTAAAGAATTTAAATTTGCTTATCCTGGAATGATTTCTTTATTTATAATGTGTTTAATTCTTTGGCCTTTATTTAGGAGAATGGGAAATATAATAATTTTTGAATTTGGACCATTAATATTTTATAAAGAATCTTTTCTTTATGCTTTAGCTGTTGGAATAAGACTTTGTGCAATGATTTTAGCTGGATTAATTTTTTTAGCAACAACAAAAGTTGAAGATTTAGAAGTAGGACTTGTTAAAATTGGATTACCATATTCAATTGCATTTGGTGTTTCAGGAGTATTTAGATTTATACCAACTCTTTTAGGAGATGGTCAATTGATTCTTTCAGCACAAGAAGCAAGAGGATTAGATTTAAGGTCAGGATCGATTTTCTCAAAACTTAGAAAAGCAGTACCAATAATAGCACCTTTATTAGTAACTACTTTTAGAAGAACTGGAGAATTAGCAATGGCTATGGAATCAAGAGGTTTTAGTATAAGAGGAAAAAGAACTTCAATAATTCAAATAAAATTTATTAAAAAAGATTATTTATTCACAATTTTCAATATAATTTTAACAATTATATTTATACTACTTAGAATTATTGGATATGGAGCAATTATTCCGCAAGTTCTTTAAAAAATTATAATACAAGTTTTTCTAAAATGCTTAATTTTTCTCTATAAGCAATTTCACTTTCTTTAAATTCGCGAAACATTTTAAGAAATTCTGATCCTCTATTAGTTGTTTTATATTTTTTCTCATTAGGATTATATTCTAAAAGTTTTTTATCTATTAAGAAATTCAAATATTTTTTAAGTTGATCAAAACTTAAATTAGCTAAATACATTATTCTAGTTTTTTTAGCTCCATCTTTAGCAATTTCTAAAATATTTGCAATAATCTCTATACTACTTCTATTCTTACGAATAGAATTATTCTTTAGGATAGGGACGTTCATTTCTATAAAATTATTTCTATATAAGTATATGAACTTTTCTGTTATTTTTCACAAAAAATCAAAGAAAGATTTGTGAATTTTCCAATAAAAATTACATTATTTAAATGTGCTATATTAAAAAAATAGAAAAAATTGTGAAAATAAAACAATTTTCATTAATAAAAATTGTTATTATTATATATCTTCTGAATAGTTTTATGTATTACTATCAGAATATTTACAAATCATTATCAAATTAAAAAAGATTATTATTTATTATTTTTGAAAAATAAAAACCTTTATAAAAATAAATGAGATAAAAATTGTTCAATTTAGTTTATTATTGTTCATTTAATTTTATTATTTTCAATTTTTTAATTAAAAAGTTCAAGGAAAAAATGAACATTTCGTATAGAAAAACTTATATAAGCTTATATAGGATTTAGAAGTAAATAATATAGTGGTGAAAATTGTCGATAATAGTTCCAAAAAATAATAAAAAAGAAAAAATAGAATTAGAGCCAACATATAAACTTATTGAAGCAATAAAAAAATATGGACCAAGAAATTTTTCATTGCTATCTAGAGTAACAGGAATACCAGTAGAAACAATAAGATATAAAATATGCAAACAATTTAAAGAAAAAGGCATAGGAGTGCATTTAGGAATAGATTATAATAAACTTGCTTTAGTTAGAACATGGGTAAAATTGGAATTTCAAGAAAGCTTTTTACAATATGCTGAAAAATTCTTATGGAAACTTTCAGAAATTGGTTATTTAATATACTATGCAAGCACATTACCTTATAATGAATATTATGCAATGTTTGCTATACCAACAAGATATAGAAAAGAATATAGAAATTTCTTAGATTCATTAATAGAAGAAGAGGTTCTTAATAATTATTATGCATATGAGTTAACTTCATGTAGACATCTTTCTTTGAATGCAAAATACTTTGATTTTGATAATTGGGAATGGAAAATAGATTGGAATAATTTAGAGTCACCGGATATAAATGTCGAACAACCATTTGAAAGTGAACCATTGAAAGACCCTCTTGTAGATTATCAAGATTTGCTTATACTAAAAGAATTACAAATAAATTCATTGAGGTCGCTTTCAGAAATTGCCATGAAATTAAATATGAATCCTAGAACAGTACTCTATCATTTTAATGAGCACATTATAAGAAGAGGAATAATAAATCAATATTATATAAAATGGTGGTATAATAGAATTCCTGAAGAAGAAAAAGTATCATTAATACTTCAGGTGTATGACGTAAATGAAAGAGAGATAAGGATTTTAAAAGAAGAAGTTGAAAAACTTCCATTTACATTCTTTGATGCTTATTCGCTTGAAAATAGATTCTATATTGCACAACAGCTCTTACCTGCAACTTATATAAATAATACATTAAAATACTTAACAAGAATAAAAAAAGTATATAAAATAAATAACTTTAATCTCGAATTTCTTGAGAAAGAAGAAGCTTTTACTATTCCTTACAATAAAATTGATAAAGAGAGTGAAAAGTGGATATTTAATAAAGAAGAAGTTCTTAAGGAAGTATTACTAATTACTTCTAAGATTTCAAAGTAAGAGAGTAGATTTAACTAATTACTTTCGAGGTATTCCTCCACCAGGTATTGGATCTGCAAGAACAGCAGGTACAACAAAGTTCAAAGCCAATACGAGTAGGATACTTATTACTATATTTAATAATCTTATTTTATTTGCTCTTGACACTCTTATTTCACCTATAGAA
>Ga0272445_1000914_pt1 | contig 24799 bp, 23 predicted proteins | sample YNPCB0031_FD_194404 | JGI IMG/M metagenome (GOLD analysis project Ga0272445, IMG submission 194404) | Hot spring sediment microbial communities from Yellowstone National Park, WY, United States - YNP-CB-003-1 | ecosystem: Environmental > Aquatic > Thermal springs > Hot (42-90C) > Sediment... | reverse complement strand
GATCACTCCATCATGTGGGTAACCGCCGCCGCCCTTGTGTGGGGGCCCATAAAGATCCAGCACTACAAAGACGTCAGAAACCCCGCCGTCTTGTCGCTTATGAAGAAGATTGAGGTGAACCTAGACCCGGAGCTCGACAAGCTGTACCCCCAATCCTTCCCCACCGTTATTACAATAACCACGAGGAGCGGCGCCAAATACACGGAGAGAGTGGATTACGCCAAAGGCCACCCTAAGAACCCCATGACAGATAGAGAGCTGGAGGAAAAGTTTGAAGAGCTCACCAAAGACGTGTTGCCTGAGGAAAGACGGAAAGAGACGTTACGCATACTTTGGAATCTAGAAGATTACGACGTCAAAGACGTGTTAGACGCTCTTACTATCTAGCCTTCGCCCCGACAGAAGACTATTACAGAAGACTATTATAGAGTTTTGATACATCCTTTAGGTGCGATACATTCCACCGAAGGAGCTGTTACTTTGACGCTTTCCAGTCCACGAGGGATGCGACCGGCTTCCCCTTCATTTTCATTACATACGCCGTTGCGGATAGGGCGGCCGCCACCCCCATCGCCGCTGATATGACTGCTTGTTTGTAGGGATACGCCACTATGTCCCCCGCGGCGAAGACGCCTGGCGTCTTGGTTTTCCCCTCCCAGTCTGCAATAATCTCACCGCGTTCGTTCAAGTCCACCAGGTGGCGCACGAAGCCGCTCTTGGTCACGTAGCCAACCTCGACAAACACCGCCGCGACGGGGAGCTCCTGCACCTCTCCAGTCTTCTTGTTCTTCACAGCCACGGCCTTGACCTTCGCGTCGCCTTTTATCTCCACCACCTCGCTGTTGGGGATAAACACGGCCTTCCCAAGTCTCCTGACTTGTTCGAGGAACTCCTCGTCGTGGATCGGCTTGTCCGATGGGAATATCCAGTAGAACTTATTAGCAACCGAGGAGAGGATAGTCACGGGCTCCCTAGCCAAGTCGCCCCAGCTCACCAACGCGACGTCTTGCTCCCTGAAAAACGGCGCGTCGCATATGGTGCAGTAAGACACGCCCTTGTTTTTGAACTTGGCCTCGCCAGGGACGTTGAGCTCCTTGGGGGTCTTCCCAAAGGCGAGGATCACGGCGAGGCTTCTGTACTCGTCGCCCCCCTCAGTCTTGACCACAAACACGTTGTCCTCCTTCTCAACCGTCTTCACCTCGTCGAATATGATCTCGGCGCCGAACGTTCTCGCCTGTTGCTCCACGCGCTTGGCGAGCTCAGGCCCCGAAATCTTGGCGATGGCGGGGTAGTTCTCAATCAGCGTCGTCATGTTGAGCTGTCCCCCCAAGTCTTTGCTTATTACCAGAGTCTTGAGCCGTTGTCTCGCGGCGTAAAGCGCCGCCGAGAGTCCGGCGATGCCTGCACCTATTATTACCACGTCGTAATCGACTTGCATGGCAACCACAGCGATGGTTATTTATAATTTTTCAAGCGCCAAAGAGGCTGCGGCGGCTCTGGCGCGTGGCGTCGCCTAGTGGCAGCGCATGATGTCGGATAAAAGCTTTTAAACAGTATTAATAAACCGCATCAATGTCTTCAAAGGAGCAAGAGGCGCAGAAGGGGAAACAGGGGTGGATTACGCCTGCTGTCATCCCGCCGGAGGAGTGGGGCACCTTTAGATACCGAGGAAAAACCCTGGAGGAGTTGCTGAATATGTCGATGGATGAGTTTATTAAACTCCTCCCAGCACGCCAGAGGAGGAGTTTGAAACGAGGCTTGAAGCCTGAACATAGAAAGCTGTTGGAGAAAATCAGGAAGGCGAAGCGTTTGGCCGCCCAGGGGAAGAAGGTGACGATTAAGACCCACAGCAGAGACATGATAATACTCCCTGAGATGGTGGGCCTCACGATCCAGGTCTACAACGGGATTACGTATATACCTGTGTTCATATCGCCTTGGCACATAGGGCACTACCTCGGCGAATTCGTCCTCACTACAAAGGTCGTGCAACACGGCGAGCCCGGCCTTAAGGCAACAAGATCCTCACTACACATAGCCGCGAAGTGATATGACGGTCGTAAAGCTCCAGTCAAGGCCTAAAACCGGCGACGTCATCGCTCTGCCGCAGGGGAAGAAGATCCGTGTGAGAGACGTCGGCATCCCCTACGTCTTACCTCCAGCCGCCGTGTGCGACGACCCTCTGTGTCCCTGGCATGGGCATCTTAAGGTGAGGCTCAAGCTGTTGGAGGTCACGGTGGAGAAGGTGAGGATGCATAAAGCCGCCGTGGTGACACACGAGTGGGTTCAGTACATATCTAAGTACAACCGTTACGAGCGCCGCCGCAGGAGGATGAGAGTTAGGGTACCTGAGTGCATAGAGGTGAAGCCGGGCGACAAGGTCATAATCGCGGAGACGAGACCTCTCTCGAAAACCATAGCGTGGGTGGTCGTAGGGAGGAAGGAAGACGTAACGGAGTGGAAAGCCAAACACGAAACTCTTCAGTAAGTGCAACCAGTAGTCCTCGTCGATACTAGGGAACACGCAGAGGAGGTTACACGCCACATCAAGGAATCGGGTTGCGGGGTCGTAAAGACGAAGCTGGAGGTGGGCGACTACGTAGCCGGCAGATTCGTCTTCGAGAGGAAGAGCGCACGGGACTTCGTAAACTCGATTATAGACGGGCGTCTCTTCGACCAGGCCGCGCGCCTCCGAGGAGCCGGGCTGAGGCCCGTCATGGTGGTTGAGGGCAATTTGTGGGAAGAACTCCGGTTTAGAAAGATCTCGCCCAACGCCGTCTTAGGCGCGCAACTTGCTCTCCATGGGATGGAGATAGGGGTCCTCTACACCGAGGACAAGGCACAGACCGGGGCTCTCCTCTGTCTAGCCGCTAAAAAGGAGACAAAAAGCGGCGTCAAGACCCCCACTGTTAAGAAGAGGGCTGATATCAAGAGTCTCCAGATTGCGCTCCTGGCGTCGCTCCCCGGCATCGGCCCTAAACGCGCCGAGGAGCTTCTGAGAAAATACGGAACTCCGCTAAATGCGTTGCTCAACTACAAGTCGTGGGATGTCGACGAGAAACGCCACGCCGTAATTAAGCGTGTACTTGAGACCCCCTTCAGCGCCTCCTCTTCGCTAGACGACTTCATGTAAGCCAACGCCACTCCAGGCCGAGGTCCACCTCGTCTAGAACACAACGCGGCGGGTTTTCCAGCGTGGTCCTGAACACCTTGGCCAGCGGCGTGACGACCCGCCTCGTCCCCAACACGTCCACAAGGGCGAAGAAGGGCTGGTAGCCCAGCCCCCACTCGTATCCATGCAGAAAACTCCACCAGATGGCGGCTGTCGCATTCGCCTCCTTCAACACGGAGGCCATGGCGCATAGATATCGGTATCTCAGCTCCTCGTTTCTCGTCGCTATTCCGAACTCCGTCACGGCCAGCGGTGTCGGCGCCTTCACCTCCAGCAGACCCCGCGGCCTCAGCACAAACCTAAGCGCAAAGTCGTCATATCTCCCCACCACGTAGAAATTCACCGCGGTGTAGTCCATCTCCTTAAACATATCCATATATTTCGAATTTTGCCTATTTAGAAAATAGAGCGCCGGCCTAATCAATATGTTCTTCGTTTCAAATCTAGTAAATGAGTAGGTGAATGAGACCTGCAGTCCATACGACTTCAACATGTCTCTTGCGGCCAGTATCGCCTCGTCTATTACCTGCGACGCCCTCTGCATGTGTCTCAGCGACAGAAACCCGAAGGGGGGTAGATCGCCCTTTACGTAAGCTAAAAACGTGTACATATTCGGCTCGTTGAAGACCAGCGCCACGTCTATCAAATCCCCGAGTTCCCTCGCCACGTATTCCACGTAGGCGAGAAAACGCCTCCCCACCTCCCTAGACTCCCAGCCGCCGTATTTCCAGACCCACCTCGGGTTTGTGAAATGGTGGAGAGTAATCCAGCTCCTAAGCCCCCTCCGCCTTATGGAAGAGAGGTAGTCGCGAAAAAGCCGGAGGGCTTCCTTGTGGTAGCGGCCCTCCGCCGGCTCTATCAGCGCCCACTCTACCCCAGTCCGAAAGACGTCTAGCCCAATTTCTCTCGCTACGTCGAGGTCCTCTTCGTAAAAGAGCAGGTGGTAGGCCCCCGGCTCGTCCGGCATATCACACTTACAAAAGCCGAAGTGTTGATAAGGCGATACCGCAGCGCCGATCTTCACACTTCTCACCGGCCATAGTCTAAAAAATAATTTAGCCTCACGAAGCTTATCGGCACTTCATCCACTTCGTTTGGATACGCCTCTGTAGCCCACACTGTGCAGGCAGGTGCCTGCGGCACAGTTGAGCTTAGGAGGTACTATGCGCCTCAGATATACCTCGAGCCCTCAGTCTCCATTTCTTGGAGTAGGGGTGAGTTAGTACAGCCCGTTACAGCGGCGTACTGGCCCTACTCTACAAAGTATCCGTAAACTAAAGCCTTTTATCGCAGTATCAGGACTGAGGTGTTGGCGGCTAGCGCCACGGCTACTGACGTGCTGTTATACAGCAAGGCAGAAGCGCCGTAGTAGCCGCGTGAGAGCAGAATCACCATGTCGTAACTGTTCTCAGACAGCTCCTTTACGATTTCAGAAGCCACGGTCTCCCCCTCCCCAAGCTTCCTCACCTTGAAGACATGTTTAACGCCTTTTCTACCCACGTACTCCTCTACGGCGTTTTTCAGCTGCTCTATGACAGGTTCGTTTTCGCTTGATGCAACATAGAGAAAGACTATGTCGGCGCCGTATCTCTCGCCGAAGTCCGCCGCGACGTTCAACAACTCCCTTAATCTCGCGGGGTTCATAGGGGATACGGGCACTAATATGCGGCGGAATTTATAAGCCAGCTCGTAGTAGGGCTCGTCAGGCATACACCTTACCGTCTGTGAATAATTTAAGTGTATTGTCGGTCTTCTCGATAGACGTCCACTTGGGCAACGTCCCGAAGATTGCCCTTATGGCGTCTACGTTCTCCGGAACGACTATGCTTTCTTGGTGGACGCCGTACATCAAATAAAGCTCGTTGCCCCTCACAGTTACAGAGTCTCGGAAAAGTGCAACCTCGGGGAAGTCCGCTCTAGGCCTGCCGAGGTCTCTGGCGTACTCAATTATCTGCGCGAGGCTCTGGAAGCCGGCGCCGACGTCTGCCAGGTAGATGCGTGGGGTCTTGGCGAAGGCCTCTAACACGGCGTCTCTCGTATATGTGGAGTCCAGCTCTAGGTATGCCATGTGCATGTGCATAATGGTGACCGGCACCGCCACCGCCATCGTCACTATGTCTATGTCCCTGAGTATGGTCTGGACGTCTGGGCCGTGGTGGCTGGGCACAGTCGCTGGGTTGGGCACCACGTCGTTTATAGGCCCCTTCTTATGCTCCTTCGGGTCGGCCCCCCTTCTCGCGATGAATATCCTGGCCTTTTTCACCCCTATGTCGTTTAGCAGAAGCGCCGAGAGGACTCTGGTTATGCCCGTGGTATTGCAACTGACGACCCTCACGTAGCGCCTCCCCCTGGCCTCTTCGTAGTTGGCGAGGGCGTTGAAGCTGACCTCGGCGACGTCGGCCTCCTCGCCGCCTTGGAAAATTACAGGTTTGTCAAACCTCTGGTAATACCTCTCCTTGTTCTCGCGCCCCACGTCCTCCGGCGTCGCGTCGATTATGATGTCTGAGATTTTCATCAAGTCCTCTACGGTGCCCGCGGGCTCTATGCCCGCCTTCTTGAACTTGTCGAACTTGTCCTGCAACGTGTAGACCGCGTAGCCGCGCGCTAGGGCCACCTTGGCCTCGTAATCCGGCGTTGTTTTCAGCACCCCCACTACCTTCATGTCGTCTTGGGCCGCCACCGCGTCGGCGATGCGCTTGCCGATGGTGCCGTACCCTACTACGCCAACCCTTATCATGTCCAGAACTTCTTCGCGGATGTTAATAACACTTTTACCGCGGGCATCTCCTCGCCTCCTATCGTCTGGATGAAGGCGCGTCCGCCTGTCGACACGTGGTAGGCCTTGTCTATGACGCCGGCCTTCTCGGCCGCGAGTATGGTGTGTCCGCCGCCGAGTATGAGTCGTTTGTTCGCGGCTGATCTGAGCAACTCCGCGGTGCCCACTGCAAACTTGTCGTCTTCTATGTAGCCCATGGGCCCGCTGAAGATAACGATCTCGCTCTGTTCGATAACCTCTCTAAACAGCAGAACAGTGGACCTCCCGATGTCGAGCGGCGCCTGCGTGAGCGAGTACACATCTACGTCGATTCTGCCGTTTTGATTTACGGCGAAGTCTATCGGCGTTTGTACCTGCGACCCGTATTTACTCAGTATCTGCCGTGCCCTTTCTATATACGGCAAGTAACCACCCTTCTCTATCACCTGTTTCAAGGGGGCGCTCACTATGCCGTATTTCGCCACGGCAAAGACGAAGCCTACCAAGCCCCCCACCGCCGCCTTCTCTACAAGGCCGTTTTTTAGGAGTTGCTCCATGGCCTTCAACGTGTCGGGGATCTTAGCGCCACCAGCCACAAGCGTCACTCCCTTCCCCCGTTTCTCAAACACACTGCTCAAGGCCCGGAGCTCCTTCTCAAAGACGGGGCCCATGCACGACGGCATCACCAGTGGGAACCCCACAACGCTGGGCTGGGACCGGTGGGCCACTGCGAATCCGTCGAAGACGAAGTAGTCCCCAAGCGGCGCCAGCTTGCGGACTAGGAAGGTCTCGGCCTGCGCCTCCGGCACCCTCTCTATCACCTCCTCAGACAGCATCCTCACGTTTTCCAGCAGGAGTATCTCCCCGCCGCGTAGTTCCTTTATCTGCCTCCTCGCCTCAGGACCTGCTACGTCATCGACAAATTTAACGGGTCTCTCCAGGTGCTTCTCGAGGTAGGGCTTGTGTAACTCCAGCGACGTGAAGTCGTCTTGTCCAGGTCTGCCCTGGTGCGCAAGGACTACGGCGCGGGCTCCTGCGTCTGAAACTAGGCGCAACGTGAAGGCGTGGGCTCTTATTCTAAAATCGTCAACTATTTTTCCATTTACAATAGGTGAATTTATGTCAATACGTATAAACAGTGTTTTGTCTTTTTTCAAGCATCTTTCTATGTTAACCAGCTGGTCGATTACATCATTAAGTAACATGTATTATCGTTTAACTGGGGTTAATAAGTGTTACTGACTACACTCAAAATATAGATATATATATTCTATGTAGATAGAGCCCTCAACTGTTATTAAGACGACCCATGTGGGAGACATGCAGCTTGACAAATACAAACACGCCCTGCGGCGGGTTTCTGAGGAGCTTAACAAACGAGGGGTGGACCACGTCCTCGTCGGTAGCGCGGTTCTTCCGCTGGTATATAATATCAAATACGACCCCAGAGATGTCGATCTCTTTATCCTCAACAAGTCCACCGTGCTGGACTACGAACTTTTTGAGGAGATAGCTAAGGAGAATGACTGGGACATGGGGACCTCGGACCACGGCACGATATACTACGAGTTGATTGTTGGGGGGGACGCCGTGAGGGTTGACCTGTTGGAGAACATCCTCGACATCTACATCCCCCTTGACTTCTTCTCAGGCCTCAGGGAGGTTGATCTAGGCGGCGTGAAGACGAGGGCCGTGGGTCTTGAGGAGCTTCTGGTGCTTAAGGCCAAGATAGCGACGAAGGAAGCCGAGGAGTTCATAAACGAAGTCGCCAGGCTCGTGCTTGAGCACGACATAAGACTTGACTACAACAAGATCAAGAAGTACGCGTCTCTGTATCCAGAGGACGCGGAGGGTATTTTAAAGCGCTTAAGGAGAAACGGCATCTACGTGGAATAATATTTATAGGCAGGGCAAACTCCGCCCATGCGCGTTTTGTACATACACGCCGAGCGCTTCAGCTGGGAAGTGAAAGACCCGGCGCTTGATATCAAAGACGAGCCGACTCCGGGCCGCGCCGAGAACGCCTTGGTGGTTTTCGTCACTGTCGAGAGGGGCGACGCGGCAGATGAGGATTTCTTGCGCCAGGTGGCGCGCGACGTCGTAGACGTCGCCAGGAGGGTCAAGGCGTCTTCCATAGTCATATATCCCTACGCCCACCTTTCTAACGAGCTCGCCAGGCCCTACACGGCGAGGGAGGTGGTGAACCGGCTATACGAGGTCGTGAGGTCCGAGTTCGGCGGCGATGTCCACAAGGCGCCTTTTGGGTATTACAAGGCGTTTGAGCTCAGGTGTCTGGGGCACCCCCTCTCGGAGCTCAGCAGGACCTTCAAGCCGGAGCAGGCGAGGCAGGAAAGGAGGGGGGAGGAGAGGCGTGACTTCTACGTGGTGCTCACGCCTGCGGGCGAGGAGTACGACCCGGCCAAGTTCGATTACGGCGGCTACGAGGATCTGCGGATCTTGGTGGAGAAGGAGGTGTTTAAGAAGGAGCTGGGCGGAGGGGCTGAGCCTAGGTATTTGGAATACCTCAGGAAGTTCGGCTTCGAGTGGGAGCCCATGTCGGATGTGGGCCATATGCGCTACGCGCCTGAGGCCACGGTGATGATGGAGCTTGTGGAGGACTACGCGTACACGGCCGCCAAGTCCCTCGGGATACCTGTGTTCAAGATCAGGGGGACTAACATGTTTAAACTCGCCGAATCCGCCATCGAGACGCACGCAAAGCTGTTCGGCGAGAGGCTTTACGTGGTTGAGTCAGATACTGACCTGATACTCCGCTACGCGGCCTGCTTCCAACAGTTCGCGATGGCTAAGGACTGGGTGATAAGCTACCGGCACTTGCCCTTCGGCATGTTGGAGATAGCGGACTCTTACCGGCACGAACAGCCGGGCGAGACGGTGCTCCTCTTCAGGCTCCGGAGGTTCTACATGCCGGATCTCCACATATTCACGAGGGATCTCCCGGAGGCCGTCAACGTGACTTATAAGCTCCACGAAGTCATCTTCAGAGAAATAGGGAAGCTCGGCAGGACCTACGTTTCGCTGTATAACGTCACCGAGGACTTCTACAAGAGCCATAGGCAGTACCTGGTGGAGCTCGCCAGGAGGGAGGGCAAGCCCATATTGGTGAGGGTTCTGCCAGGGCAGAAGTACTACTGGGTGCTCAACGTGGAGTTCCACATAATTGATGAATTGGGGAGGCCCAGGGAGGTGGCCACGTTCCAGATAGATGTGGGCAACGCCCAGCGCTTCGGCATAAAGTACGTAGACGAGAACAACCAGACTAGGTACCCCGTCATCATACACACGGCCATTTTAGGTAGCGTCGAGAGATACCTATACGCCGTATTCGATACGATGGCCAAAGCGGAGAAGGAGGGCAAGACTCCGCGGCTCCCCACCTGGCTCTCGCCGGTGCAGGTACGCATAATACCCATCACCAAGGACAACTTGAAATACGCTGTTGAGGTCGCCGACAAGCTAGAGGCGGAGGGCATCCGCGTGGATATAGACGACAGAGACGAGACCCTATCTAAGAGAGTTAGGGAGGCTGAAACCGCCTGGGTGCCGTATATATGCGTCGTGGGTGCCAAAGAGGCGAGCGAGGGCATGCTGTCGGTCAGAGAACGGGGAGGCGGTCAATACAAGATGACCCCAGCGGAGCTCGTTAAGAAGATCAAGGAAGAGATGAGGGGATACCCCTCTAGGCCGCTCTACCTGCCGCGTTTCCTCAGCCAGCGCCCCTCGCGGTACTAGCCGATATATTTTTTCAGCCGATAAGTTTATATAGGGGTATCTACGGCGCGCACGAAATGCAAGCAACAACCCAGCTCAAAACCCCCGTGGTCGGCAAACACGTCTACGGCGAATTATACGGGGTGGACGAATCGCTCCTCCGAGACGAAGAAAAACTAAGGAAGATCGTGATTGAGGCTGCGCATATAGCAAATATGCACCTGGTGGAGGTAAACTCCTGGAGGTTCAAGGGGGGCGACAAGGAGGGCGTGTCGGTCATCGCGTTGGTGCTGGAGAGCCACATCGCCATCCACACATGGCCCACGTATAACTACGCGACGGTAGACGTGTATACATGCGGCGAACACTCCGACCCCGTATCTGCCTTCCGGTACATAGTGTCGCAACTAGCCCCAAAGAGGTTCACGGCTAACTACTCAGACCGCTCATATAGATAACCCCTTCCTTTTTCTCTTAATGTCAAATATCTTGCTGATACTCCTCTGGCTCAGCCAAGACAGAATAGACAGAACCATCCTCAATAAAGTCGCCTTTGTGGGCACTGTGTACTCCGCCGACTCGGTTAACTTCGTGGTGAAGGCGCTCTACGAGACCCACAACCACGTCGACACGGTCGTTGTATACGGCCCCGACCTAAACGGCGCAGGCGAGCTGATAGTGGAGGCTCTGCGGGGTGTATGTAACGACGCCCTGCGGATACCCTGTGAATATGTAAAGGCGCTCAACGTAGATGTGGTAGACCTCAGGTGGCGGGGGGAGGAGGAGCTTAGAAAAGCCGTAGAGACACGTTATAGGTCTGCCAGAGAGGCGGTGCGGCCCCGGCGGGAAGTGGCGCTGGAGAAACCCAACAAGAGGCTACCTTACGGAGGACTCCACATCCTCTACGACACAGACCTGGAAGTCCTCAGGGCCAAGGCTGTGGACTATATACTGACCTACGGCGTGGAGAGCCGCGACGTCGTTTACAGCTACCTAGCCCTACAGCGAGACCCCGGAGGCGAGTACTTAATAACGCCTTGCGACGTGATAGAGGAGTGGCCCTGCGGTCTCGATAGGGGAGGCGTCTTGATAGCCACGCCCGCTTTTATCCAGAAGAAACAACTTGAGACAGCGGCATCCGCCGTTAGGCCAGAGGTCTATAACCGCGACGTGTACGACCCACACGGCAACTTCGTACTTGCCGATATGCTGTACCACTACGGCCCCCGCGGCGTCTTGCTACGGCAGATAGAACTAGACGAGGTAAACGTGAGGAGGGAGGCGCAGAAGCTCCTGCCTGACCACGCCTTCTACGTCGGGCGGGAATACGCAGCCTACAAGCTGTTGAAGGATAAGTACGTGCAGGATAGATGGAAACAGTAGCGGCCAGATATGTTGAAACAGTTGTTTCTAGAGGCGTGGAGGCAGACAAAAAGAAAAGCCGACAGCCTACAAGGCCGTTGTTGAGGACACGTGCAAGACAGGGAACTCTACGCGCCGGACGGTACATGGATACACATAGAAGAGGGGTATGCTCCATATATCCCAATCCACGGCGTAAACGCCGAGGCGTATTTCCCAGACGTGTTGAGACTACCGCGGGGAGGGCTCGAACTAGGGTGGAGGGCGAGCGATGAAGGTACAGACGGCCGGCCCGCTACCACACAACCTTGCCAGGTATTTGCCTGGGTTGCGACGAGATGTGGAGCATGTTGAACTACAGTCCAGTCAAGCATGGTAACCGGAAAAGTCTCGTTGGCGCCGGGGGTGGGATGTGTCCGGCGGTTCTCCCGCCGTTGAACCCACGCCCCCTGGTCGGGGACGGGATCTCAACTCGGGGGCTTGCCTGTCCCGCGCCTTGGGCCGCTCGGCCACCCCGGCTGAGGTGCTGTGAATCTATGGTTATAAATTTTTGGGTTTATACTGCGAGACTTGGGCTAAGACTTCGCATATATCTTTCTTGATACATCTTATCTCTACCTCTTCGTTGGGTGTGGATAATACCAAGTCTGCGTCTGGCGGGGGGTCTGGGCCTATGTGTATTTTGTAGCCCACCTTCCTGTCGCGCAGGCCCTCTAATACTACGTAGTCCGCGTCTATGTCGCGGCATGAGACGGCGCGGGTGTAAAGCACGTAGATCTCTCCGTTGTAGAACAAGACCCTGTCTGCGCCGGCCTCCCTGAGGCGGCGTGTGTCTTTGGTAGGCGGCTCAGGGTCGTGGTGGCTAACCTTAATCGCAACGACCGTGTAGCCCCCCTCCTTAAGGCGGCGAATAACCCTCTCAGCCAGCGCCGTCTTGCCCACGTCTTTCCCGCCTGTGATCTGCACCACGCAGGTCATGTCAGTAGCTTCACCAGGTTCTGCAACTCCTCTAGTGCCTTCCTAAAGTTTTCACGGGCCGCTTCAGACGCCGCATAGAGCTTCTTGCCCTCCTCCTCCACCTCGACCAGAACCCCGTCTGCCACCATCCTTTTCAGCAACACGTACCCGTAGACCGTGCTTATGTTGAATCCGTACTTCCTGATTTCTTGGATTATGGCGTAGCCGTGTAGGGGGCCCCGCCTGTTGAGTATGCTCACCACGTACAGCCAGAGGTTTCCCTGGCCTACGCAACGTTTAAACCTCTGGTATGCCCTCATCTATCGCGCTTCCCCTCGATGAACTCTAGCACCGCCCTGTAGGCCTCGTCGGGGCTCATGTGGACCGGCGGGTTTTTGAAGCCCCACGCGGAGGCGCTTATAAGCGGCCCGCCTATTCCTCTGTCTAGGGCAAGCTTGGCAAGTCTGATGGAGTCTGTGACCACCGCCGCGCTGTTCCACGCGTCGTGTACATCGAGCGTCGCTTCTATCCTTATAGACAGGCCTCCAAATATCTCCGCCTCGATGAGCGTATGCGCTATCTTCCTGTCGCCTAGGAACTGTATATACGCCACGGGCGATATGTAGGCGTCGAACTCCTGGCCCATGGCCATCATCTTGACGGCCGCCGTCTTCGTCTTCTCCTTATCGCCGCGTCTATACATCAGATTTACGAAGTCCGGCGTGCCTCCCACGTTTATCTGGTACGTATGCTTAATCCTAACCCCCCTCAGGGCCAACAGCCTTATAAGCGTCTTGTGGAGAACCGTCGCCCCGATCTGGTTCTGGGTGTCGTCGCCGAGCAACGGCAGTTCCCTCTCGGCGAATCTCCTCTGCCAGTACTCGCTCGTGGCGATGGGGGCCGGCATGGCGTTTACAAAAGCCGCACCCGCCCTTAAGGCGGCCTCGGCGTATGCCTCCGCGGCTTTCTTGGCACCGGTGGGGAGGTAGTTCACGAGAACCTCGGTATTTGTGGAGTTGAGCTCCTTCACCACCTCCTCAACAGTGCCTTCGACGACTTTAGGCACGAGCCCGCCCTCGGGCGCTCCGTCGAGCGCTGGACCTGGGCGCACCGGCACGCCTAGCTTCGGCGGTTTGAAGACCACGGTGGCGTTGTTGGGCGGCTGGAATATCGCCTCTGAGAGGTCCAGGCCCACTTTCCTCGCGTCGATTTCGAACGCAGACGCAAAAACTATGTCGCGCGGGGTGTATCTCCCTATTTCTTCAAAGGCGACCACCGGTTCCAGCTCCGGGCTGTGCCTATACATTTCAATTCCCTGGACGAGGGCCGATGCACAGTTGCCGACTCCAACAACGCCGACTCTAATGGGCATGTCTGTCTAAACACATGTGTTAATAAACAATTCGTTAAGTAGGCCGGTGGGGAAAATGAGGTTAGGCCAGTTTTTCCGCCACCACCTCCGCTATGTCCTTAACAGCTACCGCGCTCTCCTTAGTCCTCTTCGCGTCGCTGAGCATGGCGTTACAGAAGGGGCAGAGCGTCACTATGGTGGAGGCGCCGGTTGCTGTGAGCTCCTCGAAGCGTATGTGGCTGATACGTTTCTCCTCAGGCACGTCGTACCAGTAGTTGGCGCCGCCGGCGCCGCAACAGAACGTCTTCTCGCCGCGTCTAGGCGGCTCCTTGACCTCGCCAAGTTTAATCACGATCTTTCTCTGGGGCTCCACCACTTTGTTGTAGCGGGCTAGGTAGCAGGGGTCGTGGATCGTCAAGGCCTCCTTCCCGTCTTTAATAGAGATCTTGCCTTCTTCAAGCAGGCGCTGGATAATCTGGACATGGTGGTAAACCTCCAGCTTAACCCCGAAACGCGGGTATTCGTTTTTGAACGTGTTGTAGCCGTGGGGGCAGATGGTTATCAGCTTCTTTATATCGTAGTTTTCAAATATCTGCTTGTTGTTGAGGACGAGTTCCTGGAAGCGGCTCTCCTCGCCGAGCCTCCTCAGTGGGTCTCCGCAACAAGTCTCCTCGTCTCCCAGCACTGCTATTTTATCAAGCATGCCGGCTTTTCTCAGTATCTCGACAAACGCCTTCACTATCTCCTTTGACCTGTTGTCGAAACTGCCCATACACCCAACCCAGAGCAGGTACTCGGCATCTGGGTTCTCGCTTATGTGCTTGACCCCTAGCTCCCGTAGCCAGTCGTGCCGACCTGCGTTTGGTTGCATAAGGGTGTTGTGGTACTGGCTTACAGACATGAGGAGATCCGCCTTTTTCTGGTCAAGGCGCGACTCGAAGACCAGGCTACGGCGCAAATCGGCTATATAGTCCATATGGCGTATATACACGGGGCACTGGAACATACACGCGCCACAGGTGGTGCAGGCCCACACCTCGTCCTCCGAGATCCCACCCTCAAACAGCTCAGCGTCTTCCCTGGCCTCCGCTATCTTCGCGATGAGGTTCATCGGACTGAGGGGCCTCTTCGCGGCGTAGGCCGGACATACGTCCTGACATCTGCTACATCTCGTACAGGCGTCAAACATTATGCCGTGTATGCCCTTCCACTCGCTCTTTTTCTTGGCTCCTACGGTGATTTCGGTCTCCCCGCTCTCCACCACCTTCTCGAGCTCAAACGGCGTTGTGAGCTCGCCGAGCGGCCTCTCCACTGTCAGATAATTCGCATACGCTATGTACATGTGGCGTAACATCACTATCGGCGAAATCGCTATGAGGAGGAACACAACCACGATGTGCGTAAGGTATGAGACCAGGTACACCTCATGGCTAGGCGCCGGCACTAGGTAGGAGAGGGGAGACCAGGGCGAGGGGCCGCCGAGGTAGTAATCTACCCGGTATCTCCTCATCACGATCCCGGTCGCCGCAATCACGAGAAAGCCCAAGAGGACTAGAATGTATTGCGTCGTCAGCCCTTTGTATCTCTCCCTCCCTGTATATACCCTGTAGATCCCGACCAAGGACGCGTATATTATAAACACGGCGGCGACGTCGAGCAGAAACCGCATGACTAGGAAGGGCAAACCGCCGTATTCCAGCCCAACGTAATGCACCACAGAGACTATTATAGTACCTATTAGGGATACGCCGAGGCCTATTATCAGCAGAAGGTGCACCGTGCCCCCGAGGGCCTGTCTCGTCAGGAACCTGTAGTGAGAAAGAAACTCCACCAAGAAGCTAAACGCCTTGTCCAGCCTATTAAGCGTCTGCTTGACCACCGCAAGTAGACCTACGCCTCTGTATGTCCTTGAGAGACCGTATAGGAGCAACGCCACGGAAAAAACAGCCAAGGAGTAAACCACGACATATGCATACTCCGGCACGCCGAGATACTCCACATATCGCGGTTCCATAGGGAAGAGAGACGGCGGATATTAAACGATTGATGTAGCACTTAGGCGATTACAACATAGCTAAATTTTCAAGTTTTTGCATATAGCCGTAAATGGACAACTATTGCATTTCGCCTCTGGCGGTTTATCTGTGCTTAGTATCTTCTTTATACTTGCAAGAAGCTCCACAGCGCTGTCGTCTCTCTCGACGCGCTCCACTTTGCTCCTATAGACGAGGTAGCCGTAACGCGTATTGAGAAGATAGATGTATATCTGCAACTGCTTCCGGTGAGCCTCCTTTGTGGCCAGCCCTGTCTTGACCTCCACCGGGATGTAATCCCGACCCCTCTTAATCACGACGTCTACCACGCCGACTAGATCCCCGATCTCCACCTTGTATTCAGTCATGACGTTGCCAAAAACGGAGACAGCCCTCTCATACCGCTCGTGCAACAACCTCCCGCGGACCAGCGAGACGGCGGAGTTCTTAGTAAAGAGCTTGAGGCCGAGCTTGTACTGCACCCACAGAAGCCTCGGGCAGTACTCGAAGTCGTTAATCACAGACGGCGAGATGCGCTTGAAGTCGTATCTATACGCATAGACGTCTGGAAGCAACTTAAACACCTCCTGCTCTTTTCTCATCTCTGCCAACGCGCTCTCCGCGTCGAGGTTGTCCAAGTCGTCGCAGTTGACCAGACTACAAATCGGCTTAGGCAGAAGAAGCTCCATCTCCTGCCCTAATCACTCTGCCGAATATCCTCGTCGGGCCGTTTCTGAAGATGAACACTCCCCCGTCTATGTGCCAAGGCCGCGTCAATTCTATCTTCGCCACCCCGCTGTCGCCCACCATCAGCTCCCCCCTGTCTATCTCCTTTATATACGCGTTAGCCCTAATGGCTTTGTAGTGGAAAACCCCGGAGAACCCGGCCCTAATCACCGTCGGGTGTCTAAGCACCAAAACGTCGGCCACCACCTCCCTAACCCCCGCGAGCGGTCGCCTAGACAATGCCATGCCCTTCTCCACCTTTTCTATCCTGTCGAGCGCGATAGTGACGAAGTTGCCAGCCCTAGCGGATTCCACCGGCGTTCTGTTTAGATGGATGGACTTCACGACAGCGGAAACCCATTTGGCGTCGCTATACGGCCCCACCCAGACTCTGTCGCCGACTCTCACGACGCCTCTCTCCACCAGCCCGCCGACAACTACGCCGACGCCCTTCACCAAGTAGATGTCGGAAATATACATGAGGAGGTCGCCGCCGTAGTCCCACCTCCTCCTCCTGGGCAACAGAGAGAGGAACTTGAGCAACAGGTCAAGCCCGTGGCCGGTCACGCTCGAGGCGAAAAACACCGGGGCGATGCGGCCCGTGGAGATGGCCCTAGCCGCTAGAACCACGTCGCCCGTATCCCTTACGACGTATGGTATCTTGCTGACCCCCGGCATCTTCAAAACCCTCACCACCTCGTCTACAGTCCTCTGAAACACCTCCTGAGGCGCGATGTCTATCCTCGTGACCACGACGAAGACCGGTATCCCCAACGCCACCGCTATGCCTAGATGCTCCTTCGTCATCCTCTGAACCCCCGAGTTGGCCGCCACCACCAACATGACGTAGTCCGGCTGAGAGCTGAAAAGCCCCCTCAACGCCGTCCTCAAGTACCGCTCGTGGCCCCCCACGTCGACGAGGAGCACCAGCTTGTCAGACCTCCTATACACCTCGGCCTCGTCGAGCGGATCCACCAGGCCGTGGTTGACCACTGAGTCGCCGCTGAAGCCCAGAAGCCTCATCGAAACCGCTGAGGTGCGGCCCGTCAAAACCTCGTGCTTGTACCGAGAGGCGTAGGACCTGGCAAGGCCCTTCCCGTCGTCCAGTCTCCCGGTGGTCAAAACCCCCACAAGCGTTGACTTGCCGGCATCTACGTTGCCCAACGCCGCCACGGTCACGGTGGGCGGAGGCTCCTCCCGGACAGCCACCCTCACCAGAACCTCCGCCACCTTCCCCCTAACCCCCTCCGACACTCTCAAGATATACACCGCGGCGCCCGCCCGCTTAGCCACCTCCCGAAGCGTCCCCAACGCCTTCAACAACTCGTCGTCTGGAAGCCCCAGAGGCCTCCCGTCATCCGCGACACCTATCAAATAAACCGCCTCCCCGCCGCCCTCCAAGAGGCGCCTCTTCATCTGGCCAGCCAACCTATCAACGTCGCTACCTAAGGTAAGCTTGTACTCCACGTTGCCCTCCTCACTTTCTGGGGGGAAGCTCACTGTATCTGAGGGGTGTTAAAAAATAAAGTAGCTGGAGGGGGAGGCGTCAGCCGGATGCTTTTGACGCCTTGTAGCGGCCTTGCCGTGCCCACTACGATAAATACGATCTCTCTGAAAATACTCTTAGCCCTCTTTATCACTTCCATGCTTAGCTTTTCATCCTCCAAGTCGGTTACAACCGCCAACACATAGCCCCGCAACTTACGCATCTCCGCGTCGCGCGACGCCGCCTCCACAGCCTTGGATATGTCCGTGCCGCCGCTTGCAACAGTCCGCAGGAGGATGTCCACCAGCTTGTCCACATCCTCGACAGGTTCGTAAACTTCGGCGTCGAAGAACCTGACCACAACCCTCTTGTAGCTCTTTAGAACTGCAAGGGCGTAAGCCGTGGCGACTACGATCTTCTCCACACCGTCAACAGCGCTGTACATAGACCCGGACTTGTCTATAAGTAGGTACACCCCGCCGTCGCTGGACATCTCCTTAGCGTTTAGAGACAACTCGCCGCTGAGCGACTTGTAGAGAAACAGCGGAGGTGCGCCCACAAAGAGGGACCAAGCAGAAGCGCTGAGTCTCGCCAGCTGGCCCAAAGAGCCGTAGACACGCTGACGCTCGATGCCTCTAGGAGTCGGCGCAACCGGGCCGAGCTCTGCGGGTCTCCCCATCAGCCTATAGAGCTCAAGCGCCTTAGCCAAAATCCTCGCGATCTTAACCCTCCGAGGATCCGCAGACATAGACAACGTAAAAGACGCCGGATCTCCCACCCTTCCTCTCCCCAAGATTTCGCCAAGTTTTCTAAATACTGTGTACAACATCTCGATGTCTGAGGGATCCCCAAAGTGGCGCCTCAAGTGGCGCAAGGCCTCAACCCAGGCGTCCCGCCGCCCCCTCCCAAACCATGCTCTCCCAAACTCTTCCAAAGATTTCAGATAATCCACGAAAGCCCTCAGAAGGCTCACGGCAGCGCGTAGAGAGGGGCCGTGTCTAAGCCTACAAAGCGGCGCAATTTTGTCGTAGTACGGGGAGTTTATGTAGAGCCGTACAAATCTTCTCCAGACAGGGCTGGAGACCCTCCCCCCGAATATAGGCACACGGTAGTGTAGATAATAGGCGTCAATCGCCTCCTCTTCGCCAACCACGTCGCTACCTACACTCCGCAAGATCTTCCACGCACGTGCGCGGGCCAAGGGGTCGCTATAATCCACATTCAGAAGAAGCCCCATGCCATTCCCTTATACAGAATTTTTAACTCCTCTCAAAGCCGCCCATCTCAAAAAGACGACGCGCTACCATATCCAACACAACATTGAAGCCGCCTCAGAGATGCCATGGAGAACTCTTGTAGACCTATTAGAGAAAAGGAGAGAAAAAAGGTTTGTTTAGATTACGCTAGTGGGAGTAGCCCAAATGGATATATCCCAAGTGCGATGTTTGTAAATATTATAGCATACGCGAAAACCACAGACAAGGTGTTGAGCACCTTTATCAACGGGTTAAGCGAGGGGCCGCTTGTGTCTTTAAACGGGTCGCCCACGGTGTCGCCTATGACTGCGGCTTTGTGTATGTCGGTCTTCTTGAGGCCCTGAAGTTCCACATACTTCTTCGCATTGTCCCAAGCGGCGCCCCCGTTAGCCATAAGCAACGCTCTGGGAACGCCGGCCACTATGGCGCCCATGATCAAGCCAGCCAAGGCGTTCCAGCCCAGCACAAGGCCCGCCAAGAGGGGCACTATAATTGCCGCGAGACCTGGCACGAGGAACTCGCCGAGCGCCCTCTTAGTCGCGATGTCAACGACGCGGGCGTAGTCGGGTTGCTCCTTCCACTCCAAAATGCCCGGCTTCTCCCTGAACTGGCGGCGGATCTCCTCAACTATCTCCATGGCGGTCCTACCCACAGCCTCTAGGGTGCGGCTGGTGAAGAAGTAGACCAACGAGACGCCGATAAAGGCGCCGATCAAGACGCTCGGGTTAATTACCTGAAGCGCCTTGAGACTGTTGTCCAGTATATCCAACATGTTCATACCCCTGATCGCGGCGGCGGCGTTTACGATTTCAAAAATTAAAGCTATGAAGAGGACGAGCGCCGCCAGCGCCGCGCTCGCAATTGCGTAGCCCTTCGTAGTTGCCTTAGTAGTGTTGCCAACCGAGTCCAGTACGTCTGTCACCTCCCGCACGTTGTCAGGCAGGCCAGCCATCTCGACAACGCCGTTGGCGTTATCGCTGACTGGGCCATATGAGTCGGCGGTAACGATGATGCCGGCGACCGCCAACAGCCCAACGCTGGCCATGGCGGTGCCGAAGATACCGGCCAAGTACTTAGAATAGTCCCCAAACGCCGTCACGGGGACGGCGTAGAAGCCTATGGCATACGACACGCCGAGCACGGCGGCTATCACGGCTATGATGGGTATGGCGCTCATGAGACCGACCCCGTAGCCCGTGATGATCACCGTGGCAGGGCTTATCTTCGCCTGATCGGCAATCCTCCTCACCGGGCCGTAGTTGTAAGAGGTGTAGTAGTCGGTTATCTTCACTATAACCGGAGCCACCAAGGCGCCGAGAGACGCAGACGCCGCGAGGGCCAAGGCCCTCCAAGCCTCAAGGCCCAACAGGAATGACCCGATGAAAAACAGCACCACAGAGAGGACAATAGTGGAGTAGATAGCCATGCTGATAGCTGAGAGCGGATGCTTCACACCTGACGTCTTTAGCAGATTCACACCAACGAAGGTGGCCACCAGGGCTAGAGTTGCGAAGAGTATAATCATTTCTATATACTGTGCCGGAAGCCCGAGGATGGCCGCCAAGAATATAGCAGCGGTGACGGTCACAACGTAAGACTCGTAGACGTCCGCCGCCATGCCCGCCACGTCGCCCACGTTGTCTCCCACGTTATCGGCGATGACGCCTGGGTTCCTCGGGTCGTCTTCAGGGATGCCGGCCTCCACCTTGCCCACCAGATCTGCGCCTAGATCCGCCGCCTTGGTGTATATACCGCCGCCGACTCTCATAAACAGAGTAACCAAGCTCGCGCCGAAACCCAACGCCACGAGGGGCACAGCCCAGTCGTGCGTCACGGCCTTAAACACCAAGTAGAACCCCGAAATCAGGAGCAGGGCGATACTGGCGAGAGACAGCCCCATGACGGCGCCGGCACGCCAAGAAACTAACAACGCACCCCCCATGCCGCCTGTGGCGGCAGCTTGGGCGACGCGCGAGGCGGATCTGGTCGTGACGTACATGCCGAGGTAGCCTGCCAGCATCGAGCCAAGTGCGCCGATGACGAAGCCCAGCATTGTAAGCCCATAGGTGCCCCGCGGCAGGTCTATGGCCAACAATATAAGCACAGCCAGGACTGTTAAGAGCGCCGCCAGCGTCCTGTACTGTCTGAAGAGGTATGCCCGAGCGCCTGTCGCTATGGCTTGCGAGATGAACTGCATCTTCTCGTTTCCAGGGTTCTGCCTCAATACCCACCTGGCGAGGTACACTGCATATAAAACACCCAAAATTCCCACAACCACCCCAAATAGTGCAAACCCGGCCATAAAGGAGAAATCCCCACGGTTTTTAAATTTTTGGCAATGGCTCTATAGCCCGCATGGCGTCTACGTATTGAATACGTATACACAATATTTTAAAGCAGTAAAATTACTGCCTCCGTGCCTCTTGAGCGTGTTGTGGAATTCAGGTTAGCGTCTCAGGTGGATCTCCTTCCTGAAGTGATATACTTCATCGGCAAGACCGGCGCCGCCATGTTTGAGGAGAGGCCTGAAAAGCTTCCGAGGCCGCGCGACCCCGCCGCACTCCAGAAGGCTAAGAAGATAGATGAGTTCCTGAACCAACTGTTGTTCTATGTACAGCCGCAACAGGTAACGTTGCCGCTGACCACTCTGGAGTCGCAGCTAGATTCGGTGCTGGAAAAGCTGGAGGCTCTCTACAAGGAGGTTTCCTACTACACCCGCTTAATAGACGAGTTGCGGGCCAAGCTGGCGGTGTCTAGAGAGATCGCCGGGGTCAAGACGGCTGTGCTACCGAGGACTGAGGCGCTGGAGGTCTTCGCGGCGTTGCCTGGAAGAGCCATGAGGGAGGCCGTGGAGCTGGCCAAGTCTCTAAAAGCCACGGTGGCGCAACAAGGCAACGCCCTTATCGTGGCGGTGGAGCGGAGAAACGCGCCGCAGCTGAGAAACGCGCTTGAGAAGTTGGGCGTACGCGTGCTCTCTCTGCAGGAGGTCGCAGACATGGAGCCTCCCAACGTGTTGGAGGAAAGGCTGAGGAAGGCGGAGGAGGAGCTGAAGGCGGCTGTGCAGAGGCAGAAAGACCTCATAAACTACGCCTACACCCTCAGAAACGCGGCGGCCGCCGTCGCCGAGACCTTCAACAAATCCGCAATAGACGAGGGCGCGGAGACGGGCCGTCTCTTCGAGTCCTACGAGAAAGAGATAAAGAGGCTTGAGGAGCAGTTGGCTAACCTCTCCAAGATCAGGAAGGTTCTGGAGGCCCTCTCCGGAAGAGGAGGCTTGAAGTTGCCCGAGGGGTTTAAGCTAGTGGTCGACCCAGAAACGCCCATAGCCGCCCCGCATATGTTGCAGGAGATCAACGGGATTAAGGTGGCGTTAGTGAGGGGCGTGGCGAGGGGGGTTGAGGTTCCTCCGGAGTACCTCTCCGACATAAAAACCGGCAGGGAGCTTGTGGAAAACGCCATAAAGTCCCTGGAGGCGTCCCTCCAGAGGCTCAGGAAGGAGCAGGAGATGTTGGAGAAGCTGTATCGCGAATACTCGATATACGGCGACGGGAGGTGGGAGGAGCATAAAGACACGGCGTCGGTCATATTCTACGTGCTTGAGAAAGACGTGAAGAAGATAGACGACGCCCTTGCGGAGTTTGTGAAGCACAACCTCGGCAAGCTGGACGTGGTCAGGAGGACGCGCTACAAATACTTCGACGCCGTGCCCGTGGAGAGGAGACCAACGCTGGAGAAATACCCTGCGCCTATTAGGCAGTTCACCAAGATCGTCTACATGTACGGCGTGCCGAGACCAAACGAGATAAGCCCCGTGCCGCTGGTGGCGCTTCTCTTCCCAGTCTTCTTCGGGTGGATGTACGGCGACCTCGGCCACGGCTTCCTCCTCTTCCTCCTGGGCCTACTCCTCCTGAAGAAGCTATACGGCGGGAGGTACAGAGACTGGGGGATAATATGGGCATTGACGGGTCTCGTCTCCATGTTTTTTGGCGCCCTTGTATACCAGGAGGTGTTCGGCTTCGGGTTTAAAGAACTAGGCATAAAAATGCCGACTCTGCCTGTACTACACCTCTTCGGCGAGGGACACGAGCTGGTGACGACGGAGGGCGTACTGGCTGGGATCAAAGCGGCGTTTATACTAGGCTTCTTCCTCATCTTGCTCGCCTTCCTTTCCAAATTCATAAACACGTTGCTGAAGGGGGAACCCGAGGTGGCAGTGGCGGTGGTGTTGCCGCAGGTAGTGCTCTTCTTCTCGCTGGGCATGGTGTTCTTCTCCCTTGTGAAAGACGCGTTGCACCTGGAATTCATGGCGCCGCTTCTCCAGCTCCCGTGGCTCTACATCTTCGTGGGGGCTTTCATATGGAGCGCGGCTGGGACCTTTGCCTTGAGGGCTAAATATAAGCATCACGAGGAGGCGCCTCCCGTCACCGAGGAGTTTATAATGGGCTTCGTCGAGAGTTCCCTCGGCGCGTTGGCAAACATACCGAGCTTCGCCCGTCTCGTGATCCTAATACTGATACACGGCGTGTTGACAAAGCTGGTAAACGGCGTTGCCATTTCGCTCGGACCCGCCGGCCTCCTCTTTGCCGTGTTTGGCCACTCCCTAATAGCAGCCGCCGAGGGCCTGTTCTCCATGGTGCAATCCCTGCGTCTCGTGTTCTACGAGACGCTTTCTAAGTTCTACGAGGGCAGAGGACGCCTCTTCGCTCCTCTGGCTCTGCCCTAATGGAGATAATCGCCGAGGTCACCCCGGTCAGAGACAGAGCGAAGCTTCTGAAGAAGCTGAAGGTGCTCAAGCCGTTGGTCAACAGAATAGACATACCGGAGGCGCCTGGGGGCAAACCCACGGCGCACGCCCTAGCCGTGGGCGCGCTCGTCAAGCAGATGGGGTTTGAGCCCATCGTGCACATACGGCTCCTTGACGTGAACAAGACAGGTCTGAAGTCTCTACTCGGCGGAGCCTACCTGCTGGACATAAAAGACGTGGTGGTGTTGCAGGGGGACCCCCCGGCCGAGGGCAGACCCGTGGGCGAGGTATCCACCGAGGAGGCGGTGGAGGAGGCGAAGAAGATGGGGCTTAGAGCAGGCGCCCTGCTGAGCCTGAGGAGAGACCACAGAAAACGCGTGGAGACCCTCAGAGCCGACTTCTACCTAGCCCTGCACCTCACAGACGCCAAGCAACTGGAGGGGCTCCCCCCCATCGTCTACCCCTACGTCATGGTGAGAACAAGCAACAACTCCGAGCTGATTGATAGGCTTAGACAAACCGCCGTGGAGCCACACGAGGCCTTGGCGTTGGTGGAGGCGCTGGAAGGGGCGGCGCCCGGGGCCGTCATCTCGGTTCCGGGAGATTTCGACGCCTTGGTAGGGCTACTGAAACAGATAAAAACACGCCGTGGCTAAAAATCCATGGCGTGAAGCCTCTGCAAGACAAGTCAAAACACGCCGCAGTTAAAAAGCCTCCGGTCTCTGTACCCGACTAGGTAAACCCCGTTAACCAGTATGTTGAGCCCGTATACGTAGAAGTGGCATAAAGACTTCGGAACAGCGACAACTCTGTTCCCGGCCAGCACCAGAAAGGTGTTGTAGGTTTCGCCGACTACGACGCCTCTAACGCCGTAGGAGCAGCGATATGTAGAAACCTCTCTCCCCAGCAGATCTACACAACTTGGACGCAAGGCTACTTGGTCAACTCCCGCTCTATTGTCAAAATCCTCGCGATGGCTCTCTTTATCTGTTTAACCCTGCCAGGTTTCTCGACGAATCCCCTTGCCCTCTGCGTCTCAAGCCTGACCAGCTCCGCCCTGAGCTGGTTAAGCAACTGACGCCTCTCCTCCGGCTTCAGCTCCCTCAACACCTTGGCCTTGAGCTTCTTTTCAGAAGACATGTACCGCCACTAAAACCAAATTTTTAAGGTTTATTGTTGCGCCTCAGCAGGCGCCGCCGCCTCGGGTCTTGTGGGCGGCTTGATC
>Ga0272445_1000910_pt1 | contig 24851 bp, 26 predicted proteins | sample YNPCB0031_FD_194404 | JGI IMG/M metagenome (GOLD analysis project Ga0272445, IMG submission 194404) | Hot spring sediment microbial communities from Yellowstone National Park, WY, United States - YNP-CB-003-1 | ecosystem: Environmental > Aquatic > Thermal springs > Hot (42-90C) > Sediment... | reverse complement strand
AACCACTATAAACTCCTCAAGACTCTCTTGAGGATGTATTAATTAACCAAATAATCGCAGGCTTAATATAGCCGAGTTGAAGGTTCAAGAAGTTACCGCAGCAGCCCTCTGCGCAGCGCTCTATGCAGTAGCCAAAGCAGCGACAGCCTTCATACCCACACCTTGGGGTATAGGTCAGTTCGCACCCGGTGTGGTCGTTCCAGCTTTCTTCACAATACTCTTTGGTCCTCTCGTGGGAGCTTTGGGTGCTGGGATAGGGGTCTTTGTCGGCGACCTCTACCTCTCAACCTTCGGCTTAACCAACCCCTTCCTCAGCCTCATCGCTGGTGTGCCGGCTAACTTTGTAGGTTTCTACTTGCTTGGCTGGTTAATGTATAAGTGGGGGAGCTGGAGGCTCTTCCTCTGGGCTTCGCTGGCGGCTTTGGTTGTAGGCAACCTTATAGCGGCTTCGGTTGTGGTCTTCTACATATCAACCTTCTTAGGCGCTCTTTGGCCGCTCGAGGTGCAGCTAGCAACAACCATAGGTTTCACGCTCTTCTGGATAACCACTATGCTCCCCTTCGTGCTAGCCATAGTGCCAGCTTTGGTGAAGGCTGTCTCTAAGTCTAGGCTGAGCAGCCTAACCTCAGGCTCTTGGTTGAAGTGGAGAGCGGTATCCTCTTCGACTATTGTGAAGGATTCGGTTGCTGTGGCAGCAATCTTCGGTATTATCACCTTGATCTTACTGCTTACGCCTTTAGGCGATCTACTCTCTGCAACGGCCAAAACCGATCCACTCCTCATAAAGTCGCTAACCGCGTTAACCGCTGTAACCACAATCATCTTCGGCCCCCTAGTTGCGGTGCTGACGAAACCATAGGAGGCTCTGGGTTTGAGCAGAACTTCTAGAAGTATCTTTGTGCCCTCTGCTGTGTCGAGCTTCTTTGAGGTCTGTGACGAAGACGAAGAGGGTAGGAAGATCGTAGACCCGATTAAGATAGGCGCTAGAGGAGGCGGCTTCAGAATAAGCAGAGGTGTTGTAACAAGGGTAACACTCGGTCACTCTGCTGAGGACGAAGTGTGGATAAACGGTTACCTAACACCTTCGGCGAAAACAAGCTTAGAAGCCGTGAAGCTGGCTCGAAGCGTCTACGGCTTCCAAGAGTCGGTTAGGGTGGAGCACGAAGTTGAGGTACCTATAGGATGCGGCTTCGGAACTAGTGCTGCGGGTGCACTCGGCACTATACTCGCTATACAAGACGCTTTGGGCATCTCTGACTCTTCCCTAGCAGCAGATCTAGCGCACGTAGCTGAGGTCAGAAACCTAACAGGCTTGGGCACCGTTATAGCCGCTGCATCATCGAGCGGGTGCATCGGTTTGGTCACCAAGCCTGGAGCACCATCAGTAGGAGAGGTGAAGATGTTCGACTGCGATCCGAGTGAATATGTGTTTGTAGGTGTGGTCTTCGGCGCTGTAGATAAATCCACTGTTCTGGCTTCTGAAAGAAAGAAGAGGGTTGTGAACAGGTGGGGTAGAAGGGTGCTTAAGGCGGTTCTAGACGATCCCACACCGCCTACACTGCTGCGCCAGAGCTTACTTTTTGCTGAGAAGACGGGGTTAGCTACTCGTGATCTACTCGACCTAGCACGCTACATATGTAGGGCTGGTGCGGAAGGTGCTGCGCAGAATATGATAGGAAGGGCTGTCCACGCGCTAGTGAAGGCTGAGAAGGCTGCGCGGCTGATCAGAGAACTTCGTCGCCTCCTCCCATCTGCTAAGATAATCTCGTCAACGCTTTATGCTGGTCCACCTCGCGTGTTGAGTGAGGCTTTTGCTGTAGACCGTGTTAAGAGGGTTTAGTCCTCAACCTCCTCTCCAGCTCTCAATATTCTTGATAGGGCAGCGGCGAGGTTGACCATACCGTCTAATGTGACTGATGAAACTGGTATGAGGTTGTAGCCGAAGCCCAGTTTGATAACGCTCTTAAGCATCCCTCTTGTTAATAGCGACTCTAGCGCTGGTGTGCTGCTGTACACCGCAGCTTCTAGAGCAGCTGGGTTCGACGACCACTCAACAACATCCTTTACGTTCTTCATAAGATCCTTCTTCGTCAAGACGGGTACCTGTGGTGTAACTAAGCGGAGTTGGACAGAAGTTGCAAGCAGCGTAATCGAAACTAGGTTAACAGGGTTAGAGACCAACACACCATCGAACAAGAATAGGACCGCTTTGCCGTCAGCCCTAAGGTTCTTGAGGATGAAAGGCCCGCTCTCTCGATAAGCGAAGAGCTCCATCTGACCAGGTGTATCGATTATAGCGTAGTCCGGTCTGAGTTCATCTATAGCATCTTGTATTTCATCTAGCCTCGTCGCTATAAGGTCGCAGGAAAGTATCATCGCACCATTAGGGCCTAAGCCGTACTTCTCCATAACCTCTTGTAGATCGATATAGTCCCTCACATCTACATCGGGCTCGTAAGGTAGGGCTAGTGCGCCTGGGTCGAGGTTCACGGTTATGCTATGCGCACCCTTCGCTCTATACCAGTCAGCAAGGTTGGAGGTCAGTAGAGATTTGCCGCTACCAGCTGTACCGACCACAAATATGGCGTACAAGGGTGCTCACCACTAGCGGAGAAGCCTCATCTTTAAATCGTTGACCCATACACCTCACAACCAGATGAATGGATGCCTAGAATAGAGATAATCTGTGTTGGCAACGAGCTTCTTATGGGCTCGACTGTGAACACAAACGCTAGCTGGCTCTCGCAAAAGATTTACAAACTAGGTTGTGTCACAGCAAGGCATACCGTAGTAGGCGACGACGTAGATTCTATAGCAGAGGCGGTTAGGGAGGCTTTAAAGAGGCGTACAGACCTCCTCATAGTGACCGGCGGGCTAGGCCCTACTTATGATGACAAGACGCTGGAGGGTGTCGCGAAAGCCCTCCGCAGAAAACTTGAGGTCAATAAGGAAGCTCTAAAACAGGTAGAAGCCAAATATAGGGAGCTTGCTGAAAGAGGTGTCATAGCGAAGTTTGAGTTGACACCCAGCAGAGTTAAGATAGCTACCCTACCCTCAAAGAGCATACCGATAAGGAACCCTGTCGGAATCGCACCTGCTGTGATAATCAACTACAAGACCTCCAAGATCATCTGCCTACCCGGTGTGCCAGCTGAAGTAAAGGCTATATTTACTGAGAGCGTAGCGCCGATAATCAAGCAGATGGTTGGCGACCTTTTCGTAGCTGAAGGCTGCTTAGAAGTTAAGAGTCTACCAGAATCCTCCATCGCCCCGATATTGGATAAAGTGGTTGAGAGGCGGCGCGGCGTTTATGTTAAGAGCCACCCACGCGGCTTCGAGGGATCTGAGCCTAAGCTGGAGATCTACATTTCGGTAACCAAGCCTTCGAAGGCTGAAGCTGAAGCTGTAAAGGAGGAGGTGCTCAGCGAGCTCGCCACAGCCATATGTGAAGCGGGTGGAGAGGTCAGGAGGAAGCAGCCTTGAAGCGGGAGTACCCAGAGCACCCTCTAATAGCTGTTGGCGCTGTCATAAAGAAGGGTGGGAAGGTTCTTCTCATTAAAAGGAGGTTCGAGCCGAGCAAAGAAAAGTGGTCTATTCCCGGTGGGTTGGTTGAGTTAGGTGAACGCGTTAAGGATGCTGTTAAGCGTGAAATCTACGAAGAAGTTGGGTTAGATATTAGGCTTATCAAACTGATAGATGTTGTGGACAACATAATTCGCGATGAGAACGGTAGGGTACGCTACCACTACATAATCTTGGACTACTTGGCTGTGCCAAAGGGTGGTGTGCCTAGAGGGAATGAAGAGGCTCTTGATTTAGGCTGGTTTACACCGGATGAAGCAGCCAAGCTTAACCTCACAAAGACATCTAGACATCTTTTAAGGAAGGTCGGCTTCCTTAAGTCGAAGAAGGTTGGTAGATCGAAGTAGAGTGATTGAGGATATCTTAAGCCCTAAGCCGCAGAAGAACATCGTCTCTCTGCCAGACTTCTACCTAGACCACATAGTGAGCTACCCGTATAGTATGGAGCGCTTCGTCGACGATGTAAAGAGGGTCGCTCAGCAGGGTGGCGGCAACATACTCAACATACCCCAACACTACACACTAGGCGGAAACGCTGCCAACTTCGCTGACACCTTGGCGCGGCTGGGCTTAAAGGTCTCGCTGATCACGAGGACGAGTGAGTTCGGCTACCTCTGCCTACAACACTTTCTAAAGGGGTTGGGTGTCGACCTCTCACACGTAAAAGTGGATTCGAACCTATCCACATCGAGCATAATCGAGATACAGAGCGGTGGGAAAATAGTAAATGTTATGATCGGGGAGCCTGGGGGTTTAAAGGACTTTTCGCCACAGAAGCTTAGTAAAGAGGATCTTGAGCTGCTGAAGGATGCTGACTATATCTGCCTCTTTAACTGGTGCCAGAACAAGTTCGGCACAGAGCTCTTTCTCTACATAGCGGAACAGTTCAGCGAAGATTCCTTCCTATTCTTCGATCTAGGAGACCCCTCTAGTAGGGTCGATGAGCTGAGGGTGCTTTGTGAGGAGATGTGTAAGGTTAGGTTAGGTGCTTTAAGTCTGAATGAGAATGAGGCGTATTGGGTCGGTAAGGTTTTAGGGTGCGGTAGTGATGATAGAGTAAAGTTAGCGAAGTATATCTCCGAGAGACTAGAGGGTGAAGTGCTCCTCCACACACCAAACTTCTCCACACACAACATAAAAGGTGAGGTGACCACCGTGCCGACCTTCGATGTCAAGCCTCAGAAGAGTACCGGAGCGGGTGACTGCTGGAACGCTGGCTACCTGCTGGGCTCTATACTTAACCTCTCTTATGAGGAGAGGCTGTTTTTGGCTAACGCGGTAGCAGCAGCCCACATAACGAAACCTGCCTCTGAGCGGTTGACGCTAGATGATGTTGTGAGGGTGTTGAGCACAGCCAAGCTTAGATGCTGAGCCTCTTCAGCATCTCCTCAACTCGCCCAAGCATACTTTTAGCCTCCTCAGCATCCTTCGACTCAACGGTCGCTCTAACAACCTGCTCGGTGTTAGATGGGCGAATGAGTACGGTAGCGCCCCCAACCCTATACTTTACGCCATCTATCCTCGACAGGATCTCAACACCTTCTCTTTCCAACTCGGCGATAACTCTATGCATAGTAGTTAGGCGGTCTCTACACGTAACCTTAACCCTATATGTGTAGAATTTAGGGATTTCAGCGAGCATCTTATCTAGATCGCCTTTCTTAGCGATCTCGGCTAAGATGGCTCCGAAGAGTGTGCCTGAGCCCGATGGTGTGAATCTGAGGTCTACGAAGTGTCCTGATGGCTCGCCCCCGAAGACCGCCCCCTGCTTCACCGCGTCAATAACATAGTTGGCTTCACCCACCTTGCTGACTATAAGTTCGCCTCCTACGTATTCGAAGACCGCTGACGACGAATCTATCGTAACCACCACCTTACCTAGTTTTGAGTAGAGTTTTGCGAAGATGCAGAGTAGCTGGTCTCCGGTTATGTAGCTACCATCGTGGTTTCTTGCAGCAAGCCTATCACCATCCCCATCGTTTATCAACCCAAGCAGCCCCTTCTTAGCCAAGACCTCTTCACGCACAATGGTGGTGTTTTCGTCTTTGGGCTCAGGGTCTTCTGCTACCTCCCTTATCACATACACCTCAGCTCCCAGATCTTCGAGCAGCTTAGGTAATGTTAGGATAGCTGTGCCACCCATAGGGTAGGTTACCAGCTTTATGCCTGAGAGTGTTCTGCCGCTCCAATCCATAAGCGTCTTCATTGAGGTGAGGTATCTGTCAAGGATGCCGATCCTCTCAACTCTACCCACCCCCTCTTTAAATTCGCCCTTCGCTAGTATGCCCTTTATCTTAGACCTCTCAGCCTCTGATAGATACACGCCTTGCTTAGATACATACTTGAAGCCGTTATATCTGAGTGGTAGATGTGAAGCTGTAACCATTATCGATAGATCGGGCTTGTAAGTGATGGTTGCGAACGTCAGCATATCGGTGGTGCAGGGCGAAATATCTAATACGCTTACACCTCCTCCCATTAAACCAGATATCAACGCATCCCTTAGTCTAACACTCGACGGCCTGAAGTCGCAGCCGACGATTACCTCTCCGCTATTACCAAGATAGTCTGCCGTAGCCCTACCGAGTTTTTCAGCGAAATCATCGTTTATCTCAAAAGGGTACTCGCCTCTAACATCATACTGCTTAAAGACGGTATCCAGCACCATCAACCCTCATTTAAAACCAACATATTTATTTACACTACGATGCACACATATAGAGCCAGTCAGTTCGATAAGGAAAGTATTCTTTTTATATCTCTGTAACACCGCTGAATGATGAGGTGGCTAAACTCCTTGGTTAGTGAAGAAGATTTAGCCAAATACCTTTACTGTTCAGCGATTTTTGAAGAAGAAGTCGCTAAGGCTTATCAGAAGATATCGGAGAAGGTATCTGATAAAGCAGTATCTTACCTTCTTGAGTATATCGCAAAGGACTCCTTTAAGCACGCTGTAGCATTTAAAGCTCTAGCTACCCATCTGACGCAGCAGATAGAGTACGTGGATTGTGAAAAGATTTTGGGAGAAGCTTGGGTGAGGACTGTTGGAGAGGCAAAAAGATATGCGGCGAGAGAAGATGAGGTTACCTTAAGCGAACTAAAAACGATCATAAAGGAGTTTGAGGGATACGAAGGATACGCTGCTGAAGAATACCTCACAATATTGTACACAGAAGTGCTCAAACTCTTAACTGAGAAGCAGCATAGCGATCTACAAGAGTACAAAACTATATTGGAGTGGATCGTCGAGGATGAGAAAAGGCACATACAGATCCTAACCTTCATAAAGAGCAGAATCGCTAGACGAGACGAAGGCAGTTAGAGGTAGACACACCTCGTCAGAGCCCGCTACCTGCTTCTGAGACGAGTGGGAGTGAGGCTGTATAGACGTATTCGCCCCCTTCTTTAAACCTTCTAAGCTTACCAGCTTGTGATAGGCGGAGCAGCGCTACAGCGACCGACTGCTTTGGGTGTATTAGACCGTAAGATGCGAGGGCTTCGCGAACCTCACTTAATCTTCTAGGTTTTCTGCCCCAAGGATCTGAAAACATCTTCAGTATGATGTCTGCTAGAGAGTCGTCTTTTTCTATCTTTATGTTAGGCAGCGCAGGTTGTGAAGATTCGGTTGCTACTGGTTGTGTGAGTTGTGGAGGTGGTGTAGCCTCAGCGGGTTTGCTTTGGCTCGGTGCTGTCGTTGGTTGGGGTATCCAAGAGACTATCTCTCGCAGGGTATCCATCGCCTTAGATATCGTCTCAACCTCCCCCTGCAACTCTACTTCAAACTCACCAGACTTCACCTTAATCCTAATCTCTCCGACCATCAGAAGATTCTTCTGCCCTTAACTTAATATGCTTTAAAACAGAGCGGCCGATATCCACTTAAACCCCTAGCCTCATCCAGCATGTGGAGAGAGCTATGAAGAAGCTTCTGATCAAAGACATCTATAATCCGAAGCAGACAGTAGCCCTAATAGTGAGAGAGGATGAAAGCTTATTTAGCGTTTTAAAGAAGTTTGTGGAGGCGCCTTACATAAGAGGCCTTTTTGTAGTAGACAAGAATGGGGGTTATCAAGGGTTTATTAAGCGTGAGAGCCTACTGCAGTGGGCAAAGATAAAGTTGGGCGACATAAGCGGGCTAGAAGAATACCTCTTCAAGTACTCAAAGAATGTCACAGCAAAAGAACTAATCCACCCCCATAGTGAGAAAGCGACCGTCTATCCGGAAGACGATGCGGTAAAGTGTCTTAGGCTTATGCTGACCTACGACTTAACAGACATACCCGTAATAGATAAGTCATCGGGTCAGATCTTAGGCGATGTAACTATACCTGAGCTGTTGGCTAAGGTGCTCGAAGCGAGCAGCAGCTAAGCGGCGACGAGCGCACGTATGCGCTTAACTATGTTCGGGTGGGTGGAGAAGAGTTCCAAAATTCTATCAGCTGTCGTAATCTTCCTTGAAAGAATCTCTTGAACGAGCTGAGCGTCGCTCTTACCAAACCTGCTTCTTGCAAGAAGGAGTTCGTCTTGATCCGCCCTATCTGGGTCGCTTATGAAGAGCGCCTTAAATGCGCCCAAGTTACCTACACCGCCGCTCCTCAGCTTATATCTTCCTGTGTATAGGGTTATCTTGGCAAGCCCTTCAGCAAGCTTCCTAGCGCCTTCGTCTACTGTTCTCACCGCGTGCTGATCAGCATAGTACTCTCTGAGCCTACTCAGCCCCATAACTAGAAGGGTCAAAACCCAGTATATGGCTAGGGATGCTAAGCCTATCAGCGCAGCACCACCAGCATCCCTCTCTCGGCTCCGCCACATAGATGAGATCATAAGAGAGTAGCCGATGTAGTAGAAGATAGCTGGCAGCACAGAGGCGAACATCATCAGCTGAACATCTCTGTGCTTCAGATGCCCAACCTCATGGGCGAGCACGGCTTCAACCTCCTCATCTTCAAGCACATTAAGCAGCTCCCTAGTCACGGCTACACGCCTACCTGTAAGCGGAGAACCGTAGGCGAAGGCGTTGGGTATCGGTATGTTTGCTATCATAAGCTTCGGCACATCTATCCTACTCCTCTCACATATACGCTTCAACATATCGTGTAGTTTACCATACTTTTTCTCATCAGCTTCTTTGACTCTGTAGAGTGCTTCGATGAAGTAGGGTGCGATAAGCCACTGCAAAAGATTCCAAGCTATAACTAACGCTAAGAGTGTTATGGAGTTTAAAGATCCTATCAGCGTTAGGATTATTGTGAAGAATAGCGTGGAGACGCCGATCAAGATCGCTAGCGTAGCGAGCATCGACAACCTCAGCTTCAGAAGGGACATAGCGTACACCAAAAAGGCTCCTTCACACGCGCTTATATACTTTCTTAGCCTAAAAATTAAATATTCTGTGAAGCCTGATTCGAATTCGTCACCTTACAACCTTCGAAGAACTTTCATATTTAATCAAAATCTTTCTCCATTGTTTTGCGCCAATCTTTTTACGCAGAAACAGAGAACCAACTCTTGCTAAGGAGCTTCTGAAAAATCCTATCTTTGGATTATACCATTCCAAAAACATTTTGCAAGGAAATTCGTTGCAATCTATACATTTTTCACCACCTTTTCATTAGCGCAATTATAAATTGGACAGATTTCAAATCTAGTAAACCTTTTTAGGAACCAAGGTTTGCCCTTTGTTTTAACACAACCTTCACATATTCCCCTTTTAAAATCCCTGCAGATTTCACAGAATGCGCCGCAAGGAGGAAGTGTTAATCTTTTCATCATACTGATTATTTTTGTTCGTGGCAACTTGAGGTTTATCAATATTCCTACTTCGTACTTCATACAACTAAGATGGGCTTAAGTCACCAGCTCCACGATGGTGGGGTATACACTTCTAGCCACAGTCTGGAAAACTTTAAGAAGAATGTGGATAACCCGTAGTGTGAGTTGAGGATTGTAGCTGTTGGTTCGAGGGTGTTTGTTACGGGGCTACGCTTAGCTGGCATCGAGGGGATACTTGTTGATAGCGGCAAAGAAGCGCTCGATATAGTCAACAAGCTCTTAAAAGATAAGGAGGTAGGTTTAATTCTACTTAGCGACGACATATCCAAGAGCATTAGAAGTAAGCTGAACGAAATCCGCTCAAAGCACCCAACACCACTAATATATGAGGTACCAGCGCCTGGGAGTAAGAAGGAGAAGTTTGAGTACCGCGATATGCTTAAGCAGATACTTGGGGTATAGGTTGGTGGCGAGCGATGAGCGCAGCTGAAAATATAGTGGATAGGGTGGTTAACGAAGCCTTTAAGAACTTCGCAGAAGAGCTTGAGAAATCAGCCGCTCAAGCAGCAGAAACCCTTCAAGCATACGAAAAACAGACCCTAACCGAGGTTACAAAGATCTTTGAATCTGCGGCGAGGCAAGAAGATGTGTTAAAGAGGAAGATTTTGGGTTCAGCCGAACTCGCTGCTAGGAACGAGCAGCTTCGCTTAGTAGAGGAAGCTGTCACTAAAATATTTGACGAAGCGCTCAATAGGCTCTCAGCTCTAAGCGGCGATAGGACTGAGAAGGCTCTGAAGAACCTCATCAACGAGGCGCTTAATGCTATAGATGGGAATGTAATCCTCTTCTGCAGGAAAGAGGATAGCGAACTCGTCGAGAAAATCGCTCAAGAGTTCAGTAGAAGCACAAAGCGTACCATCACTGTTAGCAAAAACCATATATTGTGTAAAGGTGGTATACAAGCGGCTTCGGAGGACGGTAGTGTGATGTATGATAACACTTATGAAGCCAGGTTGAGTAGGATAAGGCAGCTACTAAGGAAAGAGGTTGTTAAGATCTTAACAGCGGGTGAGTAGGATGGGTAGAGCAGCAAAAGGTAGGATAATTTGGATAAGCGGACCAGCGGTTAAAGCAGAAGGTATGGCTGAAGCCCAGATGTATGAAACCGTGGAGGTTGGGGAAGATAGGCTCATAGGCGAAATCATTCGAATCACAGGCGACGTAGCCTTCATACAGGTGTATGAGTCGACGAGCGGATTAAGACCAGGAGAACCTGTGTACCGAACAGGTCAGCCTCTCTCAGTAACGTTAGGTCCGGGTATGATAGGCACGATCTACGATGGTCTACAGAGGCCTTTGAGTGAGATCGCTAAGCTTAAAGGAGCATTCATAACTAGGGGTGTGACCGCACCACCTATACCTCTTGATAAGAAGTGGAGGTTTATACCGAAGGTGAAGAAGGGCGATGAAGTAGAGGCGGGTAGCATACTAGGCACGGTTCAAGAGACACCACTAATCGAGCACCATATCCTAGTCCCACCGTATCATAAAGGAGGCAAGGTGGTTGACATAGTTTCTGAGGGAAACTACACAGTAGAGGATGAAATCGCGGTTATCGAGGAGGACGGTAAGAAGATAGGTTTAAAGATGACACACCGATGGCCAGTAAGACAACCCAGACCATACCAAGTCAAGCTAGATCCAGAAATCCCCCTACTGACTGGGCAGAGAGTCTTGGACACCTTCTTCCCCATAGCAAAGGGCGGTACTGGGGCGATCCCAGGGGGCTTCGGTACTGGTAAGACCGTTACTCTACACCAAATCGCGGCTTGGGCTGATGCAAGAGTAGTCTTCTACATCGGCTGCGGCGAAAGAGGCAACGAGATGACGGAGGTTCTCATAAAGTTCCCAGAGTTGAAAGACCCGGCTTCAGGCAGACCACTAATGGAGCGTACGGTCTTAGTCGCTAACGTAAGTAATATGCCTGTAGCTGCGAGAGAAGCATCTATCTACACAGGCGCGACGATGGCAGAATATTATCGAGACATGGGGTATGATGTAGTGCTCGTCGCAGACTCTACAAGCAGGTGGGCTGAAGCCCTTAGAGAGATAAGCGGTAGGCTTGAGGAGATGCCCGCTGAAGAAGGCTACCCACCATACCTGGCTTCAAGGTTAGCTGAGTTCTATGAGAGAGCCGGCAGGGTCAAGACACTTGGGAAACCTGAGCGCATCGGCAGCATGACACTAATAGGCGCGGTTTCTCCATCGGGAGCGGACTTCACCGAACCAGTTACGACACACACCCTCAGGTTCATAAGAACCTTCTGGGCGCTCGACACCAGATTAGCATATTCAAGGCACTACCCAGCTATAAACTGGATGACAAGCTACTCCGGCTACCTAGATCAGATATCAAAGTGGTGGGCGAGTAAGGTTGATAAGAATTGGGCAAAGGTGAGGGCTGACGCCTACGAAATACTACAAAGAGAAGATGCGTTAAGAGAGATCGTTAGGCTACTAGGTCCAGAGGCCCTGCCAGATGAAGAGAAGCTGGTTTTGGAGGTTGCTAGGATGATCAAGATAGGCTACCTGCAGCAGAGCGCATATGATGAAGTAGACACCTATTGCAGCCCAAAGAAGCAGTTCCTACTCCTAAAGCTATTCGTGGAATTTTATCAAGAGGCTCTAAAGGCGCTAAGGACTGGTGTAGGTCTCGACACCATAAGGGCTATGTCTATCATACCGAAGCTTCTGAGGGCGAAGTTTGAGATAAGGAATGAGGAAGTTGAAAAGCTCGAAACGCTGAGAGAAGAAATGTTAAACGAGTTCCAGAAGATCGGCGCTATGGAGGTGAAGACAGTTGTCTAAGACTGTGGGTGGAGTAGAGTACACAAAGGTAGCGGAAATCAGAGGCCCACTCTTAATTATGGAGGGCGTAACAAGGGCAGCATACGATGAACTAGTAGAGATAGAGACCCCGTCTGGTGAAAAGAGGCTCGGTAAGGTCTTAGAGGTGGGCGAGGGGAAGGCGGTAATCCAAGTCTTCGAGGGTACACGAGGTCTATCTGTCGTCGGCACTAAAGCACGCTTCCTAGGTAAAACGATGGAGATACCAGTTTCAAGCGAGCTCTTAGGTAGGGTCTTCGACGGATTAGGCAGACCTATCGACGGCCTTCCAGAGCCTGTTGGCGAGGACTTTAGGGATGTCAACGGCTCGCCGATAAACCCAGCACAAAGAGACTACCCAACAGACTTCATACAGACTGGCATCTCAGTAATAGATGGTATGCTCTCGCTCACAAGGGGGCAGAAGCTACCCATATTCTCAGGCGCAGGCATGCCTCACAATATGATAGCGGCCCAAATAGCTAGGCAGGCTACAGTATACGGCGAGGACTTCGCAGTCGTCTTTGCAGCAATAGGTGTGCAGCATCACGAAGCGATCTTCTTCCGCAGATCTCTAGAAGAGAGTAGGGCGATGAAGAGAAGCTGCCTATTCCTCAACTTGGCTGATGACCCTGCGATTGAGCGCATCATAACCCCTCGTGTAGCTTTGACAGCAGCAGAGTACTTTGCTTTCGACTTAGGTATGCACGTGCTTGTCATATTAACCGACATGACCAACTATGCCGAAGCCCTTAGAGAGATCAGCGCTGCCAGAGAAGAGGTTCCTGGTCGTAAGGGTTATCCAGGTTACCTCTACACCGACCTTGCAAGCAACTATGAGCGGGCGGGGAGGATAAAGGGTAAAAAGGGTAGCATAACTCAGATGCCCATCTTAACCATGCCGAGCGACGACATCACACACCCCATCGCAGACCTAACAGGCTACATTACCGAGGGGCAGATCGTGCTCTCACGCGACCTATTCAGAAGAGGCATCTACCCACCGGTAGGTGTGCTGATGAGCTTAAGTAGGCTTATGAAAGACGGTGTGGGCAAGGGGAAGACAAGAGAAGACCACATGGAGGTAAGTAACCAGCTCTACGACGCCTATGCGAGGGTGCAGGAGCTGCGTGCTCTCGTTGAAATCGTTGGTCGAAGCAGCTTAACAAGCATAGACCTAAAGTACCTACACTTTGGAGACGTCTTCGAGCAGAAGTTCCTCTCACAAGGTTATGATGAAAACCGAACCATAGACGAAACACTCAAGCTTGCTTGGGACGTCCTTTCAACACTACCAGAAGGCGAGTTGACAAAGATAAGATCTGAGTATGTGAAGATGTATTACAAGAAGAGCGAAAGCGGAGCATAACGGACCTTGTCCGTAAGCTTCGGTAGAAAGTTCCTACCTACAAAGATCGAGCTCATACGCATAAGGAGGAGCCTCAGCGTAGCAAGAGCCGTCTACAAGATCTTAGAGGATAAACGTGAGGTGCTTTTAAGGCGTCTAGATGAGCTTATTGAGCAGGCTGGGAAGGCCCGTGAAGACCTATGGGCCCCTCTCTCAGAAGCCTACAGAGCGCTCTTCGACTCATACCTCAAACTGGGCCCGCTTACGGTAGAGTCTGTAGCGGCAACAACACCAAAAGGTGTGGAGCTCTCGCTAAAGACGCAAAGAATAATAGATGTAACTGTACCATCTATTCAGCTCAAAGATAGCCCGCTAGCCCTCAGCTACGGTTTCGCTGACACCAGCTCAACGTTAGATGCGGCTTCGCTCGCCATGCGCCAAGTGCTCCCAGCGATCTTGAAGGCTGCTGAAATAGAGAACTCTATCTTTAGGTTGGCTAGCGAGCTTGAGAAGACTCAGAGGCTTTTGAACGCTCTTGAGTACATAATAATCCCGCAGTATGAGGAGGCAGTCAAGACCATCTCATCGACTTTAGAGGAGCACGAGAGAGAGGAGTTTGTAAGGCTCAAAAAGATTAAAAGGGTGCTTGAGCGGAGAAAAGCGGGTGTTTAGATGAGTGAAGTGGTTAAGAAGAGGTTTGAGCAGGCGCAGAGTAGAGTTAAGCAGAAGCACCTAGAGCTACGTAATGAATTAAAAGAGAAGATCGAAGCCATAAGAAGAAAGACAATAGAAGAGATCAGAAAAGTAGTAGGATAAGCTGCAAACAATGTCGGCTTTCATAAGAAATAGAGGGAAAAAGTTAAAATAACGATATTAGGGAGGCAGAAGATGGCTTGAGACCACAAATACTCCGTTGGATATTATATGCTTCGCTCATCACGCTCTCCCTCATATTCACACCATTTGCAGCAGCCGTCGAGGCACAACCAGCAGCTGAAGTACAACCAGCAGCCTTACAGCCTTCAATATTCAAGTTCCTTTCAGCCGCTATAGCCTTCGCAGCAGCAGCGATCGGAGCAGGATGGGCGGTAAGTAAGGCTGGCGCCGCCGGCTTAGCTGGCAGCGCAGAGAGACCAGAGATAAGAACTACCGCTATAATCATCACAGCGCTTGGTGAAGCGATAGCCATCTACGGCATAGTAATCGCTATACTCATACTAGGTCAGCCTACATAGAAAAGGGGTCCAAAAGCCGGATCCCTTCTCATTTTTCTTCTTTTGCTGCTGGTGTGGCAGCTACACGCTTCGCTATAAAGTAGGATAGTATGAGTGAGGTTGCAAAGCCTATGCTTGAGAACAAGAGGGGGAATAGTATCGATGTTGACTTGTAGATGTTTGCTACGTAGAATCCTGCAAAGACCCCTGCTAAGACCAAGCCCGCTATGAGTATGGGTAGTGTAAGCAGTGTTAAGAGTACTCTGCGTCTAAGCCTCTTAGCTTCCTCCAACCTAAACACCCTATGTTAGAACGAGTTCATTGACATCAAAGAACCTTGCGCAGTATTTGCACATAAGCCTAGGGGGCTCTGATCTTACAACAAGTATTATAGGTGTTATCGGCTCGTTACTGTTCGAAATACACGTTGGGTTTGGGCACTTAAAGATGTTAACGAAAGCATCTGGTAACTCCACTTTCCTCTTATCGATCACCTTATAATCTCTTATCAGATTTATTGTTGCGCGAGGCGAGATTAAAGCTATTCTGTTAGCCTCACTCTGTGTTAAAAAGCGGTCAGCGATCTTCACGATATCCTTCTTCCCAAGCTTCCTACTCGGCACGTTCATGGCTATGGTAACCAGATTCGTACACCCCTCTTTTATGCCAAGAGCTGCTAGAACCTTTAAAGCGCTGCCTGGTTCACAGTGATCTATTACTGTGCCATCTTTTATCCTTCGTACTATAAGCTGCTCCTCAGACAACCCTACCTTTACAGTAGAAGGTGTCATATTTAATAACCTTTAGGCTGATATAGTATGCGGTAAGATGCCGAACCCATTATACGGAAGGGATGTAGTCTCAATCAGAGACTTTACAAGAAGCGACCTTGAGACGATCTTCGAAGCGACAACAAAGATTTCGTCGATGTCGATGAAGGAGAGGCGCCAGCTAGCGGAAGGCCGCCTTTTGGGTCTCATATTTTACGAACCAAGCAGCAGAACGAGGTTGAGCTTCGAAGCAGCGATGTACTCTATAGGTGGCCACTGCATTGGGATAACCGACCCATCCACCTCATCCATAGAGAAGGGCGAGAACTTCACAGACACGGTAAAAGTGGTCTCAGGCTACGTTGACCTCCTCGTCATCAGACACCCAAGGGAGGGGGCGGCAAGGTACGCCGCTGACATCTCAGAGAAGCCTGTTATAAACGCTGGTTCAGGTGCTGAAGAGCACCCCACCCAAGCTATGCTTGACCTCTACACAATCTACCACGAGAAGAAGAGGATCGACGGTCTTACGATCGGGATAATGGGTGATCTGAGGTACAGTAGGACCGTTTACTCGCTGCTCTACGCACTCTCAAAGTATGATACGAAGATAAGGTTGATCTCGCCACCTGAGCTGAAGCTCAGATCTGATGCCCTAATTGATGTGCGGAAGACGTCTTGGACCCAGCATAGCAGATTAGATGAGGTTATATCTGAGCTGGATGTGCTGTATGTTACTAGGATTCAGAAGGAGCGTTTCCCAGACCCAGCCGAATATCAGCGTGTCAAAGGCTCCTATTATGTCGATGCCTCTATACTGGAGCGCGGCAAACCCGACCTAATAGTCTTACATCCATTACCTAGAGTAGATGAAATAAAGCCTGAGGTGGATAAGATGCCGCAAGCAAAATACTTCCTGCAAGCTAGACTCGGTAAAGATCTTAGGGCCGCGCTGCTAGCTTTGATATTGAATCCAGAGTTCGGATGATCCGCTTTAGAGCTCGCAGGCTTCACACCGCAGATAGTACTCTATAGGCTCAGTTGTAGCGTTTAGTTTCTCGGATTTATCCTCCTCTTCCTCTGTCCTTGTAGTTAACACTTGTACGCTTCGGCTTCTATCTCTGTAGACTGTTATACCTTTGCAGCCGAGCCTATATGCTAGTAGTAAAGCTTCTTCTATATCGTTCATGCTTGCGTCGTGTGGGAAGTTTATTGTCTTTGATACAGCGTTATCTACATACTTTTGGAAGGCTGCTTGCATCCTCACGTGCCACTCCGGTGAAATGTCGTGTGCGGTCACGAATATCCTTCTGACATGCTCAGGTATCTCCTCTATGTGCTGGATGGATGTTGAGGAAGCTATCTTCTTCATCAGCTCCTCGCTGTAGAAGCCCTCCTCTATGGCTACCTTCTCAAAGTAGGGGTTGACTATTAGAAGGTCTGTTCCCAAAGTCTCTCGCACCCTCTTAACATACACTATAGCATAGAGAGGCTCTATACCATTAGAGCAGCCGGCTATTTCGCTTATGGTGCCAGTGGGCGCGATCGTCGTTAAAGTTGCGTTGCGCATACACTTGTAGCCCCGCTTCTCCCACACGCTTCCTTTAAAGTTGGAGAAGGAGCCGCGCTCCTCCGCAAGCTTGACAGACATGTTTATCGCGGTTTCTTCGATGAACTTCATAACCTGCTCAGCTATTTTGAGTGCCGGTCTTGAATTATATGGTACACCGAGCTGTATTAGCATGTCTGCGAAGCCCATAACGCCCAAGCCGATCTTCCGGTTACTCTTAGTGACCTTCTCGATTTCAGGCAGCGGGAACTTGTTAACATCGATAACATTATCTAAGAAGTGCACAGCCTTCTCCACCGTTGATCTGAGCTTATCCCAATCTATTCTGCCATCGGTCACCATCTTTGCTAAGTTTATTGACCCTAAGTTACACGATTCGTATGGAAGAAGGGGTTGCTCACCACAAGGGTTTGTTGCCTCTATAACGCCGACGTGAGGAACCGTATGGGTAGCGTTTATTCTATCGATAAAGAGCACACCAGGCTCGCCATTCTTCCAAGCCATAGCTATTATGAGGTTCCAGACAACCCTTGCCTTAAGCCGCTGCACCACCTGACCATTGCGTGGATTTATTAACTCATAATCTTCGTCTTTCATCAATGCCTCCATGAATTTGTCGGTTATCGCTACTGAGATGTTGAAGTTAGAGAGTCTACCTTCTTTCTCCTTCGCGGTAATAAACTCTAGTATATCTGGGTGATCGACCCTTAACACACCCATGTTAGCGCCTCTTCGTTTCCCGCCTTGTTTGATGGCGTTTGTAGCTGCGTCAAAGACGGTCATGAAGGAGACCGGGCCAGAAGCTATGCCACCTGTGGTCTTCACAACATCCCCCTTAGGTCTCAGTCTGGAGAAGGAGAAGCCTGTCCCACCTCCGCTTTTGTGTATGAGGGCTGCGTGCTTAAGAGTAGTAAATATGCCTTCGATAGAATCCTCTACTGGGAGGACGAAGCAGGCTGAGAGCTGCCCGAGCTCGGTTCCAGCATTCATGAGTGTTGGCGAATTTGGTAGAAACTCGAAGTTCACCATCATGTCGAAGAACTCCTTGGTCGTTTTTTCAACATCAGCCGAGGGATCGTAGAGCAGATCGGCTTCGGCTACCGTTTTAGCGACTCTCATAAAGAGCTGCCTAGGGGTCTCGATTATCCTCCTATTTTCGTCTCTACGCAGATAGCGCGCCGCTAGAATCGTGATAGCGTTAAGGGGCAGCTTCAAATCGTCCTCTACGCCGAGCAGAGCCTTGGCCCGCCTCAGCTCAGCCCTCTTCTGCCGATAGAGGATGTATGCTTTAGCGGTCTTAGCGAATCCATTGTTTATCAGCGTCGCCTCGACTATATCTTGAATCTCCTCAACTGTGGGGATGCTACCATCCTTATGCCTCTCCTCCAGCACCTTAACAACCTTCAGCGAAAGCTCCTCAGCAGCGTTCAGATCTCCCTCATTAATAGCTTTCATAGCACGGTAAATCGCATTAACTATCTTCGATCTATCGAAGGGGACGATCCTACCATCCCGCTTCCTAACAGCTCTTAGGACTGTCTGCGACTCAGTTGTCAACAGCCCTCACCCTTGCCTGTATAAATTATAGGGACACATACTTCTCATTGATAGTCTAAAATGTTTGACTACAACCCTTACACTATACACTATTTGTTGAATATACGCTCAAGTTGACCTGCGTAAGCAAACTGCACTAACTCATTAAGCTACCTACGCGGCAATTATGTTAGCGTCCTTCTGATGAGCGCTGTTGATTTACAGACGGCACAGCGGCTTGCGGTACCAGCGTTTTTAGCCCCACAGCTTCTGCAGACGCTTAAATCCAATCCTATTCTGAAGAACAATAATCTTCTTGAGAGTGTTTTTATGAGTTCTCTTAGATCCTCGCTTCTCGTGTTAGGTTGGATCTTAACTGATATAGAGCAGCCACCTACAAGGTTCTTTGAGCATATTTCAGCCAACCTCAGCTTCTCCTCATCCAACCTATCTGCATCTAGCTCAAGTGTTGCTGAATAGCCCTCTTTTGCTTGCTGCATAACAGCGGTCTTGCCGTACCTCTCTGAATCTAGGGCTGCTAGTCTAGCTAACCCTTCCTCTGGTACCATAGCTACAGCAGCATTATCACTCGCACTCACCTCCTTAACAGCTGTTTCTATCGTCTTCTCTACTACGGAGGTGAGCGCGTTTTGTTCACCCTTCTCCTTCACCAGCAGCTGGGCAGCTTCTAGAAGACCAGCTAGATTCAAGATAACTGGGCTCTCTTCAAGCGTAGCTGTTTGTGCGTTGTTAGCTATCATCGGGAGCACACCTTTTCTTATCTGCTCCATAATTATCCCTCTTCTCGATCGTAGAGCGGAGAGCGCCTCTCTTAGAAGTATGGTCATCTTCGCTCTGAAGTATGTTTCATCTTCCTGCGCCTCTCTTGCCAACCTAGGTAGATTTATTGAGAAGCCATGTAGGAGCATGTTCAATGGGGGTCTTTCTTCAGGAGGCAGACTCAACCTCAAACCAGTGTAGGAGAAGGTCAACTCTGTGTTTGAAAAGGCTAAACAACCCCCAGCCACAAGAACCTTATAGACCGTATCTAGTGTTTCACCGTCTAGATCACCCTTTAGAATTAGGTTCACAGTTGGGAGCGAAACAACATCGATATACTTTTTGTAACCCGCAAGTATACTGATGACTCTACGTGGAAGCGCTCCCCCATGATCCTCGCCCCCTAAATATAGTGAAATTAGGGGGCTAGCGCCTCTGTGAGCAAGCGATGTACTTAGCAGCGTGAGCTCCTTGAACACCTCTTCAACCAGTTGCTCGTCGCTGACCCCATTTGTGGATTGTGAAAGATAGTTGGGGAAGCTGAGCCAGCAGAGCTCAGTATTGCACTCCGAAGCCAATAGAGTAGTCGCCACGATATGTGTGAGGAGCGCTTCAGAGAGGTTTGTGGGTGGTGTGAGTCTAGGTATGGTAAGCATCTTACCTGATCTCAGGTTAGATGCGTAAAGGTGGGTAGCATCGACTATAAGTGTGTCCGGTGCTATACCCCACCTACCCACGTTCGAGATGTTTACATCCCCTGCCAGATGGAGGTCGGCAACATCTTTGCTCAGCTGGTTTAGGAGGAGGAATTCTGAGAAAACCGATTGAGCGGTCTGCGTCATTAACGCATCCACGCCTCCGCCAGTTAAACCTACCTTATCTATCAACTCGATAACGTCGTGAACAGGCAGACCGAGTCTGGTGAGCTTGTGCCTATACTCCTCATACCCCTGCTCTATAAGAACCGCGTTTACGATCTCCCTAATCAAGGGGGCTGTGAGGTATGTGGTTTGGAACTTGTGAATCCTAGATTCAACCTCTGCTGTAATCTTTTGAGCCAGCTCGAGAGGCATACCACCCTCCTTAACCAAGCTCTGCGTGATCTTGTTGGCGTTGAACTCCTCTATCTTCTGCCTCGATGTACGCACATATAGCTTCCCGCTCTCTAAGATCGCGTGCTCTTCAATCTGCCTACTAAGGTTAAGTACTAGTGTCCCAAGGCTAGTTATGACATACTTGCGCTCCGCCCTATTTAGCGAGACAAGGCCTTGCCTAACGAGCTTTCTAAGGTGATAGGCGAACTTACCAGACTCCTTCTTTGACTTAAAACCAGCTAGGCTCTTTAACTCAGAGTAGCTGAGAGAGCCTTTAGCGTTAAGAATCTTAAGGATTTCAAGCCGATTAGTAGATGCTATTACCGAAAATATACTCTTAACCCTCTTACTACCAGTAGATTGCAGATTAACCACCAACCCAGTTAGAGCGCAAAATAATGCAAACACGTGGTTAATAAAATTTGACTTTCACTGTTGAAAAATGTTTGGGAAGGTTTTAATACCTGGATGGATTATCCATCCAAGATGATGAACTCAGTAAGCAAGAAAATCGCAGCCGCAAGCCTCTTCACAGCACTAGCAGTTACTACAAACTACCTTCTCTTTCCGCTCTGGAATGTTAAGCTTATGGACGTTGTGGTCTTTCTTTCAGCCTACATATTAGGTTTAAGATTAGGTGTTGTTGTGGCGGTATTTTCTTGGCTGATCTATGGTGTCTTTAACCCGTTGGGTTTCTCCTTCCCCATTTTAGCTGCTGTAGCTTGTTGTGAAGTTTTTTATGCCGCTGTAGGAGCTTTCTGCGCTAAGAGGGGCATTCTTCACCCTCTTAAGCTTGGGTTAATCGGTCTTGTTGCAACCTTAAGTTACGACTTAGTTACTAATGCGGTGAGTGGTGTGCTGTTTACAAATACCCTCTGGCCCGGTATTTTTGTTGGTATTCTTACTATGAACTTCCCTATTCCTATGGGTCTACTCCATCAAGCTTCTAATCTTCTTCTATTCTCTCTTCTGCCGCCTAAGATTATCCCTAAACTCACTGATTTGTTCGCTTCCCATATGTTGGAGGTGAGTAAGCGTTGAGTAGAGGGGTCTCTGTTTTATCAGCAACTCTTCTCGCCCTCCTCATATTGGTTAGTGGGATCGCAGTCTACTTTTATTTTGACAGCGTAGAAGCCAAAAGACGCTACAACACTCTTCTCTCCGAGTTAGAGGGGGTGGCTCTGGAGGTTAATCTGCTAATAGATTACGGTAACGGTAGTATGGTCTGGCATAACAAGACCCTTCTCCCAATAGGTGCAACGCTGCTGAATGCCACTTCGAAGGTGTCCTCTTCAGTTGAGTATATCGGAAGCGACATAGGCGCCTTCGTTACCGGAATCGATGGTGTAGGCACGAAGATTGTTAAGAAAGGGCACTATTGGCTCTGGTGGAGGTTTGATAAGACACAAAGCGAATGGGTGCTTGGTGAGACAGCCGCGGACCGCTACATACTCCAGCGCGGCGATACATTAGCTTGGGTATATGAGGATACATCAACCTTCCCGAATGTAAAAAAGCCGGGTGAGCGCTGAGCCAACAAGTTTTTCAACAACGTCAACTTAACTTATCTAGATGCAGAATCAACAATTAAACGCGCTAAAGACCCTACTTAAGGTAGCTGAGAAACCAATAGGCCCAAAGCCCGGATTCGAAACAACGGATGTGATAAAGATGCTCTTTGTGTTAGGTGAAAGCGCCCCAAAAGGTAGGAAGAGTCTCTCAAAAGAACTTCAGCTAGGAGAAGGCTCGGTCAGGACACTGCTGACTAGGCTTCAAGAAAGCGGTCTGGTTAAAATGGAGCGAGGCGGGTGCAGATTAACAGAAAGCGGCGCATCAATCTACAGAGAGCTGGCAAAGATGATTACCAAACCTAAACTAGTGGACGCAGGTCCCCTCTCTCAAGGGGCTTGGAACTACGCCATACTTATACGTGGTTCTGCTGTGAAGATTGGTTCTGGGTTAGAGCAGCGCGATGCCGCTGTAAGGGCTGGGGCTAGCGGCGCAACTACCCTACTCTATGTTGGGGGGCGTTTTTCCCTACCTGGTGTTGATGTTGATGTTGAGAAGACATACCCTTCGCCCTTCTGGAGGACTTTAAGGGATCTTCTGAGTCCTAGGGATGGAGACTGTATAATTGTAGTAGGTGCCAGCTCTGCTAAGGATGCTGAGAGAGGCGCACTTACCGCAGCGCTCCACACACTACTGGCAGATATATCGGTTAGCCAAAAGACATAAAATAAGTGTTTTAGCATAGTTTGAAGTCGGCGATTGAAGTGGGTGTAGCACCACTCACCAAAGTTACACTTCTGCTCCCTAGAAGCGAGCTTAACGACTGCCTTAGAAGCCTCTTTGAGTTCGAGTGGTTCCACCCTGAGCAGCCAGAGTCGGCTGCCGACCCCTTCTTGAGCGAGCTAAATGGCAGAGCCTTTAAGCTCTTCGCGAGCCTCGACGAGCTAGTTAAGAAGCTTAGTATACCTCTTGAGCCAGGTGTGCTGGAGGTTATTGGGAAGGGGTATAGGGTGGAGCAGGATGTTAAGAGCGCTAAAGATTGGGCTGATCTTATCCAGAGGCTGGAGGCTGAGGCTGCACCAATCATAGACACACTTACCTCTCTACTCGAAGATACTACACAGCTACGTAAGAGGGTATCTGATTACGAGGCTCTTAAGGCTGCTCTATACACGATCCAGCACTTCTCAATAGATTTGGATGCGCTCCCAAGGTTCAGAAGGTTTTATATTGTGTTTACGGTGGCTGCTGTAAAGGATGCTGCCGAGATCAGGCGGAGCCTACCCGAAGCCCTTATCATCGAATGCCCCCTAACTAAGAATGACTGCGCACTACTACTTGTTGGTGCAAGGTCCGATGCTGATAAGATCGATAAGGTGCTTCGCAGCTTCGAAGTTAAACCCTTCTTGATACCCCCAGACCTACCCCAAAACCCGGCAGCAGCCTATGAAGTAGTGGTTAAGAGGCTTGAGGAGGCTGAGCACCTGCTGGCTGATTGTGAAGCCAAGTTAGAGGAGATAAAAGTGGCATCGAGCACAAAGCTACTTTCGCTAAGAGAGGCGGCGCAGGTCGCTTACACGACGATCTCTAGGCTTAGAAAAGCGGGTGATCTTAAGAGGTTCGCTATTATAGAAGGCTACATACCGCAAGAGAAGGTCGGCGAGTTTAAGCAGAGGTATTCATCCTACGTAGTCTTCTTTGAGGAGGCGAAGCATCCTAACCAGCCTACACTTCTGGTCAATAAGAGGCCGATAAAACCATTTGAGAACATAACACTAACACAAGGTGCTCCAAGGAGCGGTGAAATCGACCCGACACCCATCATCGCATTCATCTTCCCGATCTTCTATGGAATCATGTTTGGCGACTTCGGTCAAGGGCTTGTTCTACTAATCTTCGGTCTAGTACTCAGATTGAGAGGAAGCCCCTCGTTAAAGCATTGGGGTGAGATAATAATGGCTGCGGGCGCCTGCGCTACTGTAGTCGGAGCCTTCGTCGGCGAATGCTTCGGCTTAGAGTTGAGCTCTCTACCAGCTATCGGAGACTTCTTCAAACGTATACATCTCCTACATCTCGTTGAGCACCAAGGCTTTAACATAGAGTCTGTAAGCACAATACTTACCGTCGCCATACTGATAGGAACCATCCACATCTTCATAGGGCTTGTCCTCGATGTGCTCAAAGGTCTTAAGGAGGGAAATAAGATCGAGCTCTACACACTCAAGATCCCCTCACTCCTACTCTACGTGTTCGGCGTAGGCTTCAGCCTATCCTTCATAGCCTCTGGATACAGCTTCTCAGAAGTCCTCACCAGCAATAACCCTGTCCCAATCATCTCGGATCTCGTAGGCTCACCCGTAGCCGCGAGCACCCTCTCAACAACAACGCTGCCAGTCTGCTTAGCGGCCGCTGCCTGGATAATAATCGGTAAACCGCTGGAGAGCATGTTAGCAAAAGGCCACGGTGAAAGAGAAAGCCCCTTCATGGGCATCATCTTCGGTATAGTCGAATTCCTACTTAGATTGGTTGAGTTCCTAGCCAACACCATCAGCTATGCTCGACTCGGCATCCTCCTCTTGGTCCACGCAGCGCTGATGTTCGCGGTAACCATGACTTTAAGCAGCGGGCTGATAGGGCTGCCCATCTGGATCATAGGTAACTTGGGTGTTATGACTTTAGAGGGGTTAATCGTCTACATCCAGGATATAAGGCTTCACCTCTACGAGTGGTTCACAAAGTTCTACGAGGGCACAGGTCAGCTCTTCTCTAAGATCGCTCCGGAGACGACAT
>Ga0272445_1000909_pt1 | contig 24851 bp, 24 predicted proteins | sample YNPCB0031_FD_194404 | JGI IMG/M metagenome (GOLD analysis project Ga0272445, IMG submission 194404) | Hot spring sediment microbial communities from Yellowstone National Park, WY, United States - YNP-CB-003-1 | ecosystem: Environmental > Aquatic > Thermal springs > Hot (42-90C) > Sediment... | reverse complement strand
AAGCCGCTCCTACGGCTCGAGCTCCACGGCCATGGCCACGGCCTCCCCTCCGCCCAGGCACAGGGTGGCGATGCCCCGGCGCAGCCCGCGGTCCCGCAGGGCGTAGATCAGGGTGACCAGGATGCGGGCGCCGCTCGCCCCCACCGGGTGCCCGAGGGCGATCGCCCCCCCGTTCACGTTCACCCGGCTCCAGTCCCACCGGTATCCCTGCCGTTCCATGGCCCGGGCGTCGGCCAGGACCTGGGCGGCGAAGGCCTCGTTGATCTCGATGAGATCGACTTCCTCCCAGCGCCAGCCCACCCGCTCCAGGAGGCGAGGGATCGCCTTCGCCGGCGCGTAGAACAACCACTGCGGATCCACCGCCGCCTGGGCGTAGCCCACGATCCGAGCCAGGGGCGGGATCCCCAGGGCCTCCGCCTTCGCTCGGCTCATCACCACCACCGCCGCCGCCCCATCGTTGAGCCCGGGGGAGTTCCCCGCCGTCACCCGCCCGTTGGGCCGGAAGGCCGGCTTGAGGCGGGCCAGGGCCTCCATGGAGGTATCCCGCCGGGGGCCTTCATCCGTGTCCACCACCCGGGTGCCTCCCTTGCCGTCAGGGACCTCCACCGGGACGATCTCCGCCCGGAACCGGCCGGCGTCGATGGCGGCCACGGCTTTGCGATGGCTCTCCAGGGCGAAGGCGTCCATCTCCTCGCGGGTCACTTCGAACTGGTCGGCGATGAACTCAGCCAGCTCCCCCATCAGCACCTGGTTGAAGGGGCAGCGCAGGCCATCGGCGATCAGGCTGTCCTCCGCCTGGAGGTGACCGTAACGCATCCCCGCCCGCAATCGGATCAGGTGCGGGGCGTTGCTCATGCTCTCCATCCCCCCGGCCACCACCACGTCTGCATCCCCCGCCTTCACCGCCTGGGCCGCCAGCATCACCGCCTTCAACCCTGAGCCGCAGACCTTGTTGACCGTGACCGCCCCCACCTCGACGGGGATCCCGGCGGCGACCGCGGCCTGCCGGGCTGGGGCCATGCCACTGCCGGCCTGGACCACCTCCCCCATGATGACCTCGTCGATATGGGCAGGATCGACGCCCGCCCGACGGATGGCCTCGCGGATGGCCACGGCGCCCAGCTGGGGCGCCGGGAGGGGCGAGAGCGCCCCCAGCAGCTTCCCGATGGGCGTGCGCGCCGCCCCCACAATCACCGGATCCCGACCGTCTTTGCGCATGGCGATCCCTCCGTGAACAAGGCCTCTCATCCATCCCGCCCTGCCGGGGATCCCCCTCCCGGGCCAACGAACGATCGTTCCCCTCCGCCGGGATGCGCCTCCGCATCCGCTCCGTTCGGATCAGGGATCCCCGGATGGCCGCTGAAGGGAGGAAGCCAGCTCTTCGAACAGCGGCCGGAGACGGCGATAGGTGTCGTCCAGCCATTCGGGGAGCACGCGGGTGTTGCCGATGACCGGCATGAAATTCGTGTCCCCCGTCCAGCGGGGGACGACGTGGATATGGACGTGATCGGCCACCCCGGCGCCGGCGGGCCGGCCGATGTTGGCCCCGACGTTGAACCCCTCCGGCCGGTAGGCTTGACGAAGGGCCTTCAAGGAAAGGGCGACGAGCTGCATCACCTCCAGCATCGTCGGAGGGTCCAGGTCCTCCAGGCTGGGCACGTGGGCGTAGGGGATGACCATCAGGTGGCCGTTGTTGTAGGGGTATCGGTTGAGGGTCACATATGCGGTGCGCCCGCGAAGGAGGATGTGTTCCGCCTCGTCGGAACCGTCGACCTTCCGGCAAAAGATGCAACCCTGAGGCGCCTCGCCCTCCCCTTTCAGGTAAGCCATCCGCCAGGGGGTCCAGAGCCGTTCCATCGTTGCTCCGCCTGAGGGCAGGTTCCCCCCCATTTTATCCGTTTTGTCGGGGATCGACAAAGCGGCCCGGCCGTCCAGGGCCGGGCCTTGTGATGGGTGTGTCCCACAATTGTAGGACAACTGCGAGCAGTTGTCCTACAAAGCGGCCAGGCCCGACAAAATTGGGACACACCCCTTGTGATGAGGATATGCAGCCGGAGAGAGCCTTACCTCTACCTTCCCGGAGAGCCTTTTGGGCCTTGATCTCCCGGCGGAGCGGAATCCTGGCCTCGGGGAGGGCCCGGAGTGTCTTTTTTCTCCTGGCCTGGAGGGGTGCGGACCGGGCGAGGCGTTTCTTTCTTCTCCTGGCCCGGTGGAGTCTTCTCCTGACCCGGTGGGGTGCGCGGCGCAGAAGGCGTCTCCTGTTTCTCCAGGCCCGGCGGGGTGTGGATTCGCTCCCGCAGGATCTCCGCCGTCGGCTCCGGCAGGACCGGCGTCTCCACCGACCGGGTCGGTTCGGGGATCCCCCCTTCGGGCCGGCCGAGGACCGGCGCCAGCCCGGCCCAGCGCTGGCGCGCGCGGGCCAGGGCGGAACGGACATCCGGCGGGGCGACCGCTGCGGCCTCCTCCAGGAGGGCGCCCTGACGCTCGTAGAGGGCGCGCAGCCGCGCCGCGGGCCCTGCGGGGCCTTCCGCCCCCAGACGGGCAGCCTCTTCCAGACGGGCCAAGCTCTCCTCGGCGAGGTCGGGGAGCCAGCGCCCCCGGGCGGCGCTCGCCTCGAACTCCGACCAGCGTCGCTCCGCCAGGTAGAGGGCCCGCTCCTCCGGCGACATCCCCAGGGTGACCAGACCTTCCACGGCCCGTTTGACCGGATACAGGGGCTCGCCGGGCAGGCTGGCCTCCGCCGCTCCCACCGCGCTCAAAAGGACCAGGATCAAGCCCAGGACGGCCACCAGCGCCCACGCCCAGCGGAAGACCGGCCGGGACGCCCGCGGGGCAGCCGCCCGCCGGGCTGCGCGGAGCTGCCCCTGACGGATCAGCCGTCGGCGCGCTGCGGGAGAGAGAGCCACCTCCTGGCCGCGCCGGAGCCAGAGGGCGGTCTCCAGAAGCGGGCGCAACGGGACCGCCTCGGGGACTTCCCGCAGGAGCGTCTCCAGGTCCGCGCCCTGCTCCAGCCGGCGCAGGCAGCGCTCCAGGATCTCGATCTCATGCGCGTCTCGCTTCGGATCCATCACCGGATCTTCTCCAGATAACGGGCTAAGGCGCTCAGGGCGCGATGCTGGAGGGCCTTGACAGCGCCCACGGATTTCCCCATCGCCCGAGCCACTTCCTCCAGGCTCATCCCGACCAGGAAGCGCAGGACCACCACTTCCCGCTGCTCCTCGGTGAGCACCCGCAGCGCCCGCTGGATCATCTCCGAGACCGCGATCTCGTCCTCCGGGATGTCCTGGCTGAGCTGCGGCCCCGTCTCCGTGTCCTCCAGCGCCACGAGGGGGCGCCGCCCCTGTCGTCGCCAGTGATCGATCAGACGGGCCCGGGCGATGCGGAACAGCCAGGCGCCGAAGGGAAGGCCCCGCTCCTCATACCGCGGCAGGTCCTCGATCATCTTGAGGAACACATCCGCGGTGAGATCCTCCGCCAGCTCGGCGTCGCCCACCCGGTAGAGCAGATAGCGGTAGACGCCATCGGCGTAATGCTGATACAGGGCCGCGATGGCCTCCGGATCTCCCTTCCGCGCCCGGGCGATCCAGCGTCGCTCTTCGGGATGAGGGGTGAGCAGGCCCATCCCTCATCCTCCTATGAAACCGTCCGGAATGAGGCAAACGTCACGCGTATCTTCTCCGAACCCTGGAGCGGTTTATGATTTGGAAGATCCGCAGTCAGACCGCTCTGACCACTTCCGCCTGCGGATTGGAACGGGCCGTCATCCGGTCCCGGGCCTCCTGTCGACCCGGAGGGCACCCGGGGCTGGAGCGGCGTTCGTTCTCCCACTCCCAAACCGGAGGGATCTGCGATGCGACGAATCGTGATCGGGATGGTTGGCAATCTGTTGGGCATCGGGTTGGCCCTGGGCCTGGGGCTGGCGATGGCCCGGGGGGCCGGCGCGGCGGCGCCGGCGGAGGAGCCCACGCCCACACCGACGCCCACGCTCACCCCCACGGTGCCGGTGACCCGGATCCATCCGGTCGCCCTGGCCCTGGCCCGCTGGATCAGCCAGACGTTTCCCACCTTCGGCCTCACGCCGACGATCTCCGTCACGGATCTGATGGGCCTCCACGCCCAGGGCTTCGGCTACGGCGAGATCGCCCGAGCGCTTCAGCTGGTCCTGGCCTCTCAGAGCGACGCCGATCCCACGAACGATCTTTCCCTGGAGCAGGCGCTCCAGCTGGGGCGCCAGGTTGGCTGGGGCCAGGCCTATCGCATTTACGGCCTCCATCCGGGCGGCCGGGGCCTGGGCGCCATCATGCGCTCCGCCCGGTCCAGGGCCTTCGTCACGCCCGCGCCGTCCCCCACCCCGGCGACGGGTTCGGGCTCCGCCTCTTCGAAGAAGCCGAACCCGAGCGGCAAGATGCCCAAAGGCCGGGGCCGGTGAGCCCCTCCGAGGCCATGGGCGGGCCTGTCCCCTCATGGCTCCCGTCCGAACTGATGGGCCAGCTGGCCCAGCGGGAACCGCAACACCGTCGGCCGGCCGTGCGGGCAGGTCCAGGGCATGGCGCATCGCTCCAGCGCCCGCACCAGATGCTGCATCTGCTCCATGCCGAGGACCTGCCCGGCCTTCACAGCGGCGCGCTTGCAGATGCTCCGGATCCAGCGGGCCTCTAAAGCCGCCTCCATCGGCCGTCGCGCTTCATGCAGGTCGAACAGGAGGTCCTGGATCACCGCCCGAATCGCTTCGGCGGAGAGGACGGCCGGGATGGCCCGCACGCGGACGGCGCGGGGGCCGAAGGGCTCGATCCAGAGCCCCAGCTCCCGCAACGTCTCCTGGTGTTCCTCCAGCAGGCTCCCTTCCTCTGGTGAGACCTCCAGCAGCACCGGTTGCAACAGCGGTTGGGCCGGGAGCGGCCCCTCCTGACGCCGGGCCATAAGCTCCTCATACAGCACCCGCTCGTGCGCCGCGTGCTGGTCCAGCAGGTAGAGGCCATCCGGCCCCTCGGCGACGATGTAGGTCGCCTGGAGCTGCCCGATCACCCGGAGCGGGGGAAGGCCGGCCTCCTCCCCGGATGGCTTCGGAAGGACATCCGCGGGCTCCCCGGGCGGGAGGGGACGGGCAGGCATCGAAACCGGCGCCATCGGGGAGGCGACGGACTGAAAGACGCGAGGAGCCGTCTGGCGGAGGGCTCGGTGGGCGGCGCGCTGGACCAGACGGAACACCCGATCCGGATCCCGGAAACGGACCTCGATCTTGGCCGGGTGAACGTTCACATCCACCGCATCGAGGGGAAGATCGATCCAGAGAAAGCTCCAGGGGAAGCGGCCGGCGGGGAGCAGGGTGTGATAGGCCTGCAGCACCGCCGCCGGGAGCATGCGGTCCTGCACCCAGCGTCCGTTCACGAAGAAGGCCATCTCCTGGCGGTCCGGGCGATCCATCCCCGGCGGGCTGATCCACCCCGAGATCCGCATCTCTTCGTCCGCTTCGTGCACCTCCAGGAGGGCTTCCGCCACCTCCGCCCCGTAGAGGGCGGCGAGGCGATGGCGGGGCTCGCGAGCGGCAGGGAGCGTCAGGGCCTCCCGCCGGTCATGCCGGAGGAAGAACGCGACCCTCGGGTAAGCCAGGGCGTAGCGGCTGATCCAGAGGTCGATGGCCCGCCGCTCCGCCCCTTCCCCCTTCAGGAACTTCCGGCGGGCCGGGGTGTTGAAGAACAGGTCCTCCACGATCATCTCCGTGCCCGGGGGGCGCGCCATGGGCCGCTGCTCCCGGATCTCTCCTCCTTCGATGCGAACATACGTGCCCAGCTCTTCCCCGACAGCCCGAGTCCGGCAGGTGACCCGGGCGACGGCGGCGATGGCGGCCAGGGCTTCGCCCCGGAACCCCAGGGTGGCGATGCGGAAGAGGTCCTCGGGCGCGGAGATCTTGCTGGTGGCGTGGCGGGCGAAGGCGAGGGCGACTTCCGCGGCCGGGATGCCACACCCGTCATCGGCGACCCGGATGCGCGAACGGCCGCCCCCCTCCGTCTCCACCTCGATCCGCGAGGCGCCGGCGTCCAGGGCGTTCTCCACCAGCTCCTTAACCACCGAGGCCGGGCGCTCGATCACCTCCCCGGCCGCGATCTGAGCCACCAGCTCCGGGTCCAGCACCCGAATGGGCATGCCCGCGCTCCACGCATGATCCAGGCCGAGCGTCCGCCGCGTATTCCGACGAAGGTATTCTGCTTCTCATCGCCGAGAGGCGCAACTCGCCCCCGACATTGGCGCGCTCTAAGGAGGTCTCTCGTGACGGCGCCTCGTAAAAAGCAGCGGGAGCCTCCGAACGGAGGCTCCCGCTGCCCCGGGTCGGGTGGAGCCGGCACCGTGTTCACTCGGACAGGCGCACGACCTGCTCGGCCTGGAGGCCCTTGGGGGTCTCGCGGATGGTGAACTCCACCCGCTCGCCCTCCTCGAGGTTGCGGAACCCCTGGCCGACGATGGCCGTGTAGTGGACGAAGACGTCGCGGTCCCCTTCGTCCGGCCGGATGAAGCCGTACCCCTTGGTCCGGTTGAACCAGCGGACGGTGCCCTTGACACGCTGACCAGCCATTGCTGCAACTCCTTAAGAAAGATTTTTGAAGCCCGCGAGGGGCGGACTCCCTGCTTCAGGTTGCGGAACGATCCGACCGGAAGAAGGGGATCCGAGGGAGGGAGGCGCGGCCTCGGGGGTGAGCAGGCGCCTGGGCTTCCAAACAAAAAGCCGTCGGGCGAGTCCTGCGTTGACCCGACGGCCAAACCCTCAGAACATCCCCCTCGCGCTCCGGTTCTGCGTTCCGATTTGCTTCTATCATAATCGGATCGGGGATTTTGTCAAGTTTCGCCGGGGGCGTAGGGCAACTGCTCGCAGTTGCCCTCCATGTCCTGCGCCGGAGCAGGGGCAGGGCGCTGCGTTGCCGGTTTCCCGCCCGTCGGTTATAATGGCGGCCAGACCGGCAGGACTCCGGAGCGTGCCGCCGATGCCGTTGGCCCTCTACCGCAAGTGGCGCCCCCGACGGTTCGAGGAAGTGGTCGGCCAGGAGCATGTGACCCGCACCCTGCGCAACGCCCTGCGCCTGGGTCGCATCGCGCACGCGTATCTGTTCGCCGGGCCGCGGGGGACCGGCAAGACCACCACGGCCCGCCTGCTGGCCAAGGCGGTCAACTGCCTGGCCGAAGCGGTGGAGGAGCGACCGTGCGATCGCTGCCGGATCTGCCAGGCGGTCAACGAAGGGCGCCTCATCGACCTGATCGAGATCGACGCCGCCTCCAACCGGGGCATCGATGAGATCCGGGATCTGCGGGAGCGGGTTCGCTTCTCCCCCAGTGAGGCCCGGTATAAGGTCTACGTCATCGATGAGGCCCATATGCTGACCACCGAGGCCTTCAACGCCCTCCTCAAAACCCTGGAGGAGCCTCCGCCGCACGTGATCTTCGTCCTGGCCACCACCGAGCCCCATCGGATCCCCGCCACGATCCTCTCCCGTTGTCAACGCTTCGATTTCCGCCGCCTGACGACGGCCGAGATCGTCCGGCGGCTGGAGGAGATCGTGGCCGCCGAGGGGCTCTCCGCCGAGCCGGAAGCCCTGGCCTGGATCGGGCGCCAGGCGGCCGGCAGCCTGCGGGACGCGGTGACCCTGCTGGATCAACTCGCCGCCGATGAAGAGCCCATCACGGTGGAGCGCGTGCAACGGACCCTGGGGGCCGGGCGCTGGGATCTGGTGGGGGAGATCGTGGAGGCCCTGAGCGAAGGGGAAACGGCCCGCGGGCTGACCCTCCTCGCCCGCGCCGTGGAGGAGGGCGCCCATCCGCCGCAGCTGGCCCGGCAGCTGGTGGAACACCTGCGTGCGGTCATGTGGCTGCAATGGGGGGATGCCAGCGGGGCGGATCTCCTGCCGGAGCAGCGCGCCGCGGCCCAGCGGCACGCCCGCGCCTTGCCCCCGGAGGTCCTCCCTCGTCTGATCCGCCTGTTCACGACCGCGGCGGCGGACTTCCGGAGCGCCTGGTCGCCGCAGCTCGCCCTGGAGCTGGCCTTCGTGGAGGCGGCCCTGGTCTGTCAGCAGGCCCGAGCGGCCCGGAGCGCCCCTCCTGTTCCTCCCGCTCCCTCGCCGGCGCCCGCGGCGGCGATCCCCGCGCCCCCTTCGCCCGCGCCTCCGGGCCCGGCCTCCCCGTCGGGGGGGCTGACCCTGGAGGCCCTCCGGGAGCGCTGGGCCAGCATCCTCAAGGCAGTGCGGGCTCAGAGCCTGCCCACTGAGGCGCTGCTGAAATCCTGCGCCCTCCATGCGGTGGAAGGCCACACCGTGGTCCTGGCCTGGCCCTCCGAGCTGCTGCGGGACAAGTTCCAGGATCCCCGGGCGAAGGCTCAGGCGCTGGTGGAGGACATCCTGAGCCACACCTTTGGGGTCCCGGTGACGATCCGCAACATCGTGGCCCGCAAGACCCCGCGCCGGCGCCCGGCGGCCGAGGATCCCCTGATCCGGCGGGCGGTGGAGGACCTGGGCGCCCAGGTGGAAGAGGAGTGAGATCCCCATCCTTTCGTTCAGGAGCCTGACGATGACCAAGACGCGTGGGTTGGGCAACCCGATGCAGCTCCTCCAGCAGATCCAGCGGCTGCAGGAGGAGATGGTGAAAACGAAGGAGGCCCTCGCCCAGGAGACCCTGACGGTGACGGCGGGCGGAGGGGCCATCACCATCGTGATCTCCGGCGATCAGCGGGTGCAATCCATCGCCATTGACCCCGCCCTGCTCTCCTCGGGGGATGTGGAGATGCTCCAGGATCTGCTGGTGGCGGCCATCAATCAGGCCATCGAGCGCTCTCAGGCCTATGCGGCGGAGCGGCTGAACGCCCTGGCCGGCCAGCTGGGCCTGAGCGGGCTGCTCGGCGCCTGACGCTCTCCCTCCGCCGGTGGCTCCCGATGCGCCTGGAAACCCTGGCCGTCCACGCGGGATCCCGCAGCGACCCGGCCACCGGAGCGGTGGCTCCCCCGCTCTATCTCTCCACCACCTTCGAGCGGGCCGCGGATGGGAGCTATCCGCACGGATGGATCTACGTCCGCCATGGCAACCCGAACCGGGCGGCCCTGGAGGAGGCCATGGCCGCCCTGGAGGGAGGCGCGACGGCCCTGGCCTTCGCCTCCGGTTCGGCGGCGGCCTTCGCCGTCTTCCAGGCCCTCTCCCCCGGGGACCGGGTGGTGATCTCGAAGGATCTCTACCACGGCCTGGCCCGGCTGTTCCGGGAGATCCTCCCCGCCTGGGGCCTGCGGGTGGAGTTCGTCGATCTCACCGATCCTGCAGCCGTCGAGGAAGCCCTGCGGACGCCCGCCCGGCTGGTGTGGGTGGAGACGCCCTCCAACCCGATGCTGCGGATCACCGACATCGCCTGGGTGGCCGACCGGGCCCACGCGGCCGGGGCATGGTGTTTCTGCGACAACACCGCCGCCACGCCGATCCTCCAGCGGCCGCTGGCCCTGGGCGCCGACGGCGTGGTGCATTCCGCAACCAAGTATCTGGGCGGTCACGGGGACGTCATGGGCGGGGTGGTGGTGCTGCGGGAGGAGGACGCCTTCGCCCGGCGGCTGCGGGAGATCCAGATCACCGGCGGAGCGGTTCTGTCGCCTTTCGAGTGCTGGCTGATCCTGCGCGGCCTGCGGACGCTCCCCTATCGGATGCGGGCCCATTCGGAGAACGCCATGCGGGTGGCGGAGTTCCTGGCCCGGCATCCGGCGGTGAAAGCGGTGCACTACCCCGGCCTCCCGGATCACCCGGGCCACGCCATCGCGGCCCGTCAGATGACAGCCTTCGGAGGGTTGCTTTCTTTTCAGGTGCGGGGAGGCCGGGAGGCGGCCTTGCGGGTGGCCGGTCGGGTGCGGCTGTTCACCCGGGCGACCAGCTTCGGGGGGCCCGAAAGCCTGATCGAGCACCGGGCCTCCATAGAGGGCCCCGGGACCTCCACGCCGGAGGACCTTCTGCGCCTCTCTATCGGCCTGGAGCACCCCGACGACCTCATCGAGGATCTGGACCAGGCGCTGGTGGCGGAAACTCATTAGAAAGGGTCGGGCTATAATGGTGAATGAAGAATTCGATAAGAGGAGGCCCCATGAATCCAGAGCGACGGGAGCTTGCTCCAGGCATTGAAGCGAACCCGGAGGTGGTCAGCGGGGCCCCGGTGCTGCAAGGGACCCGCATCCCGGTGTGGGCAGTCCTTCGCGCCGTCGCCGATCTGGGGAGCATTGAGGAAGCGGCCCGGGCGTATGAAGTTCCTTCGGACCGGATTCGGCAGGCTCTTTATTATGCGGCGGACTTGCTGGAGGAAATCCGCGTGGGTATCCTGGCTTGATGCATCTGCTCATCGATCAGAACATCCCGCCTCGCGTGGCGGATGAGCTGTCTGCCCTGGGCTACTCTGTGGATCACGTGAGCCGTGTCGGGCTGGCACAAGCCAGCGATCCGGAGATCATCCGGTTCGCGCTCCAGCGCGGGATGACCTTGGTCACCCAGGATCTGGGGCTGGCCCTTTGGATGCCCCACCCGCATTTCGGATTGCTTATACTTCGCCGCATTCCTATTCCCATTCCCAGAATGGCCGCTTCCATCGCAGAAACCCTTCAGGATTTGAACACGAAGGGGATCTCGCTCCAGAATCGCATTGTAATGATTGAGCCTGGACGCTATCGGGTTCGCATGCGTTAAAAAGGCGAGGGTAAGAACTTCAGCGTTACGCTTGGAGCCCCTCTCTCCGATACAGACATAACTTCTATGAACACTCTATGGACACGAAGCGAGATCTGGCCTCAGGGGGGATCCGACAATCCGGCAGTTCTCGCTTCTGCTTTCCTTACAGGCTTGCTTGGGCTGCAAAGCGATCGGGACTTGGCCTTGCGGTGTTATGATGATCATTCGCATCAGGGTTGTCGTTTAGGAGAGCTCCCATGCGACCTTTCACGGCGATCGCGCCGCCGCCGATGGCGCGGCTGATCGAGGCGCTGGTGAAGCTGCCCGGGATCGGGCCGAAGACCGCCTCCCGGCTGGCCTTCTATTTGCTCCGGGCCCCCGAGGAGGAGGTGCTGGCCCTGGCGGAGGCCCTTCGCAACCTCAAGCAGCAAACCCGCCTGTGTGAGATCTGCTTCCACATCACCGACGAGAGCCCCTGCGCCATCTGTCGGGACGAGCGGCGGGATCACGGGCTGATCTGTGTGGTGGAGGAGCCCCTGGACGTGCTGGCCATCGAGCGCACCGGCGAATACACGGGGGTCTATCACGTGCTGCACGGGGTGATCTCCCCCATGGATGGCGTCGGGCCGGAAGACCTGCGCATCCGCGAACTGGTCGAACGGGTGCGGCGGGAGGCCCCTCGGGAGGTGATCCTGGCCACCAACCCCAGCCTGGAGGGAGAGAACACGGCCGTGTATATCCACCGCCTCCTGGCCCCTCTGGGCGTGCGGGTGACCCGCCTGGCCCGGGGCCTGCCGGTGGGCGGGGATCTGGACTACGCCGATGAGATCACCCTGGTTCGGGCGCTCCAGGGCCGTCAGGAGATGTGAAAGCGGCACTCCCCGATCGGGAGGTTCCATTCGTGGCCACGCTGATGCGCATCGAGCGGATCGCGGACTACGTGGGCGCGGAAGTGACCGTGCGGGGGTGGCTCTACAACAAGACCGACAAGGGCCGCCTCTACTTCCTGCTGGTGCGGGACGGCACGGGCATCGTCCAGTGCGTGGTCTCCATGCGGGATGTCCCGCCGGAGACCTTCGAGGCCGCGCGACGGGTGACCCAGGAGTCCTCCCTGATCGTGACCGGGACCGTCCGCCAGGACGCCCGGGCGCCCGGCATCCCCGGAGGGTATGAGATCGCGGTTCGGGAGATCCAGATCGTCCACCTGGCCCAGGATTACCCCATCGGCCCGAAGGAGCACGGCGTTGAGTTCCTGATGGACCACCGGCACCTGTGGTTGCGGTCCTCCCGCCAGTGGGCGATCCAGCGCATCCGGGCCACGGTGATCCGGGCCATCCGGGACTGGCTGGACGGCCAGGGGTTCCTGAACGTGGACACGCCGCTGCTGACGGCCACGGCGGCGGAGGGGACGACCACGCTGTTCCCGGTGGACTACTTCGGCGAGCGGCTGTATCTGGCCCAGACCGGCCAGCTGTATAACGAGGCCAACATCTTCGCCTTCGGCCGGGTGTATTGTTTCGGCCCGGCCTTCCGGGCGGAGCGCTCCAAGACCCGGCGGCACCTGCTGGAGTTCTGGATGGTGGAGCCGGAGATGGCCTTCTGCACCTTCGAGGAGATGCTGGAGATCGCGGAGCAGCTGGTCGCTTACGTGGTGGCGCGGGTGCTGGAGGAGCGCCGCAACGAGCTGCGGGTGCTGGAGCGCGACACCGCCCCGCTGGAGAAGGTGGTCCCGCCGTTCCCACGCCTCACCTACGATGAGGCGGTCCGTCTGCTGAACGAGTGGGCGGAGGAGGCGACGGATCCGGAGCGGAAGGCGGCCTTGCGGATCGAATGGGGGGAGGATTTCGGGGCTCCTCACGAGACGGCCCTTTCGCTGCACTTCGAGAAGCCGGTCTTCGTCACCCACTATCCGGCGGCGGTGAAGGCGTTTTACATGCAGCCGGACCCTCAGCGGCCGGAGGTGGTGCGCTGCGCGGATCTGCTGGCCCCGGAGGGCTACGGGGAGATCATCGGGGGGAGCGAGCGGATCGCGGATTACGACCTTCTGCTGCAGCGGATCCGGGAGCACAACCTGCCGGTGGAAGAATATCAGTGGTATCTGGATCTGCGTCGCTACGGGTCAGTGCCCCACAGCGGCTTCGGGCTGGGCATCGAGCGGACGGTGGCCTGGATCTGCCACCTGGACCACATCCGCGAGGCCATCGCCTTCCCGCGGATGCTCTATCGTTACCGGCCGTGATCAGGGGAAGGGCCTGCCTCCTCCTTGCCCCCCGGGCTGCTCCCATCCAGATCCTCCCCGGAAGGGAGAAGGTGATCCCCCCACCGCACCCGAGCGGTCCTGCCGAGAGGCAACCGCCCGGGGTGGGCCGTTTACCCGGCTGAGGAGGAGGCCCCGGCGCGCACGTGGCAGGCCACGAAGTGGCCGGCCTCCACCTCCGTGAGCTCCGGGGCGCGCCGGGCGCAGATCTCCTGGGCGATGGGACACCGTGGGTAATACACACACCCGAAGGCCCCCGACAGGACAGCCGAACGCTCAACCCGATGAGAAGTCGCCCCCCATCGCCCATCGATACGCGGGATGGACTCCATCAGCATTTCCGTATAGGGATGGAGGGGCCGGGCGTAGATCCGTTCGGTGGCTCCCATCTCCACGACGCGTCCCCGGTAGAGGACGATGGAGCGATCACTGATGTAATAGCCCAGGGAGAGATCGTGGGTGATGAACAGGATGGAGAGGCCCCGCTCCCGCAGATCCCCCAGCAGGTTCAGCACGTCGATTCGCGTTGAGGCATCCAGCATGCTGATGATCTCATCGGCCACCAGCAGGCGGATGTCCAGCAGAAGGGCTCGCGCGATCAGGAAGCGCTGCAGCTGCCCCCCGCTGAGCTGGTGGGGGTATTTGCCCAGCACGTCGGAGGGGTTCAGGCCGACAGCCCGCAGCGCCTCCTCCACCCGCTGCTCCCACGCCGAGCGTCGAATGCGAGGATAGAACTCCTCCCGGATGAGGGCGAACACGCGATCGGCCTTGAAGATCGGGTTGTAGGAGGCGAAGGGGTCCTGGAACACCCCCTGCACTTGGCGATAGTAATCCTTTAGAGCGGGGCCGCGCAGGGAGAAGATATCTTTCCCCTCGAAGCGGATCACCCCGGAGGTGGGGCGGAAGAGGCGGAGGATCATCTTGCCGATGGTGGTCTTGCCGCTCCCGCTCTCCCCGATCAGGGCCACGATCTCCCGCTCCCCGATCTCGAAGCTGACCTCGGAGACTGCGATGAGCTTGCGGAGGCCCAGGGCCCCGGTTCGGTAGACCTTGGTCACGTTCTCCAGGGCGAGCATGGTCAGATCTCCCGCCAGCAGGCAACGAAGTGTCCGGGCTCCACCTCCACGAAGGGCGGAGGCTCCTGACATCGCTCGAAGGCAAGGGGACATCGGTCCCGGAATCGACAGCCGGGCGGGGGGTCCAGAAGCGGGGGCGGGGATCCCGGGATCCCCTTCAGGCGCTCCACTCGCTGCCGCGCGCCGACCCGGGGCAGGGAGGCGATCAACATCCGGGTGTAAGGATGGCGAGGGGATCGAAAGATCGCCTCCACGGGGGCTTTCTCGGCCAGCTGGCCTGCATACATGACCAGGATGGTGTCGGCGATCTGATAGAGGATAGACATGTCGTGGGTGATAAAGATCGTGCTTCGCACGAAGCCGCGGTTGCGGAATTCGACGATCATCTCGCAGACGGCCCGCTGCGTGGACACATCCAGGGCGGAGGTGATCTCATCGGCGATCAGCAGCGAGGGATTGAGCAGCGTCGAGATCACCATCACCACCCGCTGGCGCATGCCTCCGGACAGCTCGAAGGGATAGCGATTCAGGACCTCCGGGGAGAGCTGGACCAGGTCCAGCCTTCGCTGAAGCTCCGGCAGGATCTGCCGGAAATCGATCCCCCGCGTGGCGAGCAGGTCCGCGATCAGCGGACCGATGCGGCGGGTGGGGTTCAGGGCGTTCATCGCGTATTGAGGGATGATCGAGATATGGCGGAAGCGGAACTCGTTCATCCGATCCATGTCCCAGATGGGAAGCTCCCGCCCGTCCAGGAAAACGTGGCCTTCAATGTAGGCCATGGGAGGTTTCAGATAGATCAGGCTGTGACCCAGGGTCGTCTTCCCGCAGCCCGATTCCCCGGCCAGCCCCATGATCTCCCCGTCGCCGACAGAGAAGGTAGCCCCTTCCACCGCGTGGACGTAGCCGCGGAGGGTGCGGTAGTAGATGCGGAGGTTCTCAACGCGAAGGGCCATGGCCCACCTCACAGCTCCCGCAATTTGGGGTTGAAAACCTCGTCCAGGCCTACGTTCATCACATAGAGGGCGCCGACGATGGCGGTGATGGCCGCGCCGGGCGGGATCAGCCACCACCACATCCCCAGCGGGAGGGCGGCCCATAGCACCGCGTTGTTCATCATCAGGCCGAGGGAGATCCCCTGGGTGGGCCCCAGGCCGATGAAATCCAGGGTGGCTGCAATGAGAACGGCCCCGCCGAACTGAAGGATGAAGGTCATGAAAAGATAGGACAGCATGTTCGGCGCGATCTCGTAGAACATAATCTTCCACGAGCTCCGCCCGCTCATGCGAGCGAGATCCACAAACTCCCGGGCGCGCAGGGAAAAAGTCTGAGCGCGGATGGCCCGGGCGGCCCACGGCCAGGCGGTGCACCCGATGAAGAGGCTCTCCACCAGGATCCCACGCACCGTAAGATAGGCGGCGATGATGATCAGGACGGCCAGGGTGGGCAGGATGAGGACGATGTTTGTGAACATATTGAGGATCTCATCCACCATCCCCCCGCGGTAGCCGGCCAGCAACCCGATGCACACCCCGAGCAAGGTCCCGATCCCCCCGCCCAGAAGCCCCACGATAAAAGTGGCCCGGAGCCCATGCACGAATTGGGAGTAAACATCCTGACCGAACGTGGTCGTGCCCAGCCAGTATTCCCGGGAAGGGGGATGAGCGGGTGGCCCCACATACGCGTTCGGATCGTGGCGGGCAAACAGCGGTCCCACGATCGCCAGGATCACAAACAGCGCCAGGATCAGCACACCCACGCGCACCTTGGTGTTACGCCAGGCGAAATACAGGAGCTCCGATCGGGATCCCATGGCTCACTCCCCCACCATCCCCAGGCGGGTGCGCGGGTCCACCAGGATGTAAACGATGTCGATGATGAGATTCGCCACCAGGACGCCGGTGATGATAAACAGGAAGCATCCCTGAAGGAGGAAGTAGTCCTGGTTCAGGACGGCCTGCAGGATCAGATAGCCGGTTCCCGGGTAAGCGAAGGCGATCTCCGTGGCCACAGCGCCCGCGACGATGGCCCCCAGCTGCAGGGCAAGGCCGGTGATCTGAGGCAACACCGCATTGCGGAAGGCATACCGGCGGATCAGGCGCTGGGGCGCCCCCAGGGCGCTGAGGTAGCGGGAGTAATCCGCCTCCAGCTCGTAGATGATCATGTTCCGCATCCCGATGGCCCATCCCCCGAACATGACCAGAAACAGGGAGAGGAAGGGAAGGGTCCAGTGCCAGAGCAAGTCTCGGATGAAGACCCACGAGAGATGAGGCCGGATGTTGTAGCCGTAGGCGCCGGAGATGGGGAAGAGGCCGGCGACCTGCCCCAGGGACCAGGCGAGCAACAGCGCCAGCCACATGTAAGGCGTCGCGGTCAGGATATAGGCGAGGGGGAGGACGGTGTTGTCAAGCCATCGCACGCGCGCGGCCATGGCCCCCACCTGGTTGCCCAGGACCCAGCTCAGAAGGATGGCCGGCAGGAGCAGGAGAAGGTCATAGGGAACGGCCCGGGCGATCACCGAGATCACCGGCTGGGGGAACAGCCAGATACTAACGCCCAGATCGCCCCGGAACAGGGCGATCCAGAAATTGAGATATTGCCGCCAGAGAGGGAGATCCAGCTGGAACGCCTGGATGTAATAGCTTCGCACCACCTCCGCTGCATCCGCCCGCAACGCCATGCGGGAGACCATGATGTCCACCGGGTTGCCGGGCATCAGGCGAGGGATCAACCAGTCAATGGTGACGGCGAAGAAGAAAGTCAGCAGATAAACGAACAGCTTACGCCCCAGATACCGGATCACAGCTTCCCCCGCTCTTCAAGGTTCATCCGGCCCTCGCGTTCGGGCGCGGGATGATCCGGCTGAGGGCCGCCTTCGCGTTCCTCAGACGACCCCGAATGATCTCCTCCGCGTTCTCCGGACATGGGAGGAGATCCCATCCAATCCGGCCAAACACCGTGCTCGGGCGATCCTTCAGGTCCTCCAGAGCGAAAAACTCAAAAGACTGCTGGCATAAGAAGAAGAGGAAGCGATCCAGGCTGCTGATCATCCAGATCCCGACAGGCGTGAAGGGCCGCAAGACCTCCATCGCGCGGAAGGTGAGGACTCACGGGGAGCCGATCTCCATTGACGTCGGAGGCCACGCGGTGAACGATCCGCTCCACCCGCTCAGGCCAGGCATTCGACCACGTCAGGTAGGTGACGCGGACCTCGACACGCTCCCGGCGCCCGAAGGTCTCCAGGGAACGCTCCAGCGCCTTTCGGAACGCTTCCCCACGGTCGATCACCGCGCACTCCACGACGGCCATCCCCGCCCCCGACTCCAGATCTCCGCCTTCCCGGGATCCCCCGGGGCCCCGAGCCCAGCTCGGGGCCCCGGGGAACGGAAACTTCTGCATCCGGAATCAGACTCCTACTTCTTGGCGGGCTTCAGCTCCGTGAGCATCAAGATGGCTCCCATATTCCAGTAGCCCCGCCAGGTGCACGGCGGATACTTCGGCGCGCCCTCCGCCGCCGACGGCCAGCCCGTCCAGTAGGTCGTATTCCACTGGGCCCACAGGCCGTTATACCACAGCGGGATGGCCGGCATCTCCTGCAGCTGGATCCGCTGGATTTGGGCGATGACCTGCTTCATCCGGGCCTCATCGGTCACCGGGACGCGGTCCAGCTCATCCACCAGGTCGAAGACCTGCTGGTTGGCATAGCGGCCGAAGTTGCCGTCGCTCATCTTGTCGGTGATCGGATGGCGGAACAGCCACTGGTAGAAGGTCCACGGCGTGTTGCTCATCTGGGAGCCGAAGTTGTTGATGGCCGTGTCGAAGGTGCCGCCTGTCAGCTGGTCCCAGTAGGCGCCGAAGTCCGGGAAGTCGGCCTGGAGGTTGATGCCGACGGCCTGGGCGCTGCTGGCGATCACCTTGGCCGCCTCCATCCAGTCCGTCCACCCGTTGGGGACGATGACCTTGAGCTGGATGGGCGAGCCGTCGGGGGCCTCCACGAAGCCATCCCCGTTGACGTCCTTGTAACCGGCCTGGGCCAGGATCTGCTTGGCGCGGTTGGGATCATAGGAGAAGCCGAGCTGCTGGACGACCCCCTGGTCCACGAAGCGCTCCCAGACCGGCAGCAAGCCGGTGGGGTTGGCCTTCTGGACGATGTTGCCGTAGACGCGGTTGACGATCTCGTCGACGTTGATGGCGTAGGCCAGGGCCTTGCGGAAGTTGGCATCGTCCATCGGCTTCTTCTTGAGGTTCATAAAGAGGAAGGCGGTGTTGGCGGCCAGCATGAAGGGCGGCTTGTCATACCACGTCTTGATCCCATAGCCGCCCTGGACCAGGGTGGCGATGCCCGGGAGGAAGTTGTTGCTCAGGTCCACCTCGCCCTTGAGCACCAGGCCGAGGGCCACGTTGTTGCTGGGATTCACGATGTCCACAATGTAGCGTGGGGCCACCGACTTGCCCAGGAGCTTGATCCCCCACCAGTTGTCGTTGCGCTTCCACACCACGCGGTCCTCCGAGTGAGCCTCATAGAGGTAGGGGCCCGAGCACAGCGGCGGCACGTTCTGGCCGTTGACGATCTCCTGGGCCGAGCGGCCCTCCCAGGCGTGTTTGGGGACAATGGCCACGGAGTAGAGCAGGTTGCTCCAGGCCTGATGATGGACTTCCTTGAAGGCGAAGCGGGCGGTGACGTCGTCCACCGCCTCCACCTTCTCCAGGTAGTCCCAGAGCGGCTTGTAGTAGACACCGTCCAGCTTGCCCAGCTCGAAGGTATAGGCCACGTCCTGGGCGGTCATGGGTTTGCCATCGGCCCAGGTGATCCCCTTGCGAAGCTTGACCTCGTAGACCTTGTCGCTGGTCCAGTTCCCGCTCTCGGCCAGCCAGGGGATGTATTCGTTCTTCAGCGGGTTATAGAGGAACAGCGTTTCGTAACACAGGCCGATGGTGCCCATCGCGTAGGTGCCGGGCTGGAGCGGATTCCAGTTAGAGGGCGGACCCCACTGGGTGCCGCTGGTATACAGCGTCTCTTCGCGTGGATACACCACCGCTGCGGGAGCCGGGGTTGGAGTGGGAGCGGGTGTGGGCGCCGCAGGGGCCTGGGTGGCGGGAGGAGCCGCTGTCGGACTCGGCGGAGGAGTCGGCGTCCCACCACAGGCGGCCAGGACCAAGGAGGCAATCACCCATCCGCAGAGGAGCAACCAGACTTTGCGTTTCATGGCACTTCCTCCTGTTAAGATAGGGTGGCCAGAACCGGATGGCCACTGGATGCCCTCGCGGGACGAGAGGGATCGGATCCGGCGGCAGGACCCATCTCCAAGAGGATCGGCCTGGGTGCCAGCGGAACCTTCCCCATTCGCCCCCGTTTTGGGAGCGCTCCCAATATCATGCTTAGCATATCCATCTGGTTTTGTCAAGAGGGGCCCTTACCAGGCGTTCGCTTCATTGGACCTCTCTATGCAAAGCAGCTCGGATTGACAGAAAGGTCGATTCTGGCTATGATAGACTCCGTAGGACCTGAGCGCAGCACGCCGGAGGAGCCGAACCTTCCAGCTTATTTTGAGAGCGCTCTCAGGGGAGGGGACGATGGGATATACCCTGGAGGAGATCGCGCGGCTGGCGGGGGTCTCCCGCTCCACGGTGTCGCGGGTGATCAATCAGCATCCGAACGTGCGCCCGGAGGTCCGCGAGCGGGTCTGGCGGGTCATCCGGGAGGTGGGCTATTACCCCCACGCGGCCGCCCGCAACCTGGTCACCCGCCGCAGCCAGATCGTCGGCGTGGTGATCCCTGAGACGCTGCCCAAGGTGTTTGGCGATCCGTATTTCCCGGTCGTGCTCCATGCGATCTCCGAAGCGCTGGCCGAGCGCGGATACCTTCTGGTGCTCTCCCTGCTCACCCCGCAGCAGGAGGAGGACTTCTATCGGCGGGCCCTGCGCGGGCGGGTGGTGGACGGGATCATCGTGGTCTCCGCCCGGACCACCGATCCCCTGATCGCCCGGGCCTACCGGGACGGCCTGCCCGTGGTGAGCATCGGGCGCTATCCCGAGGAGCCGAACGTCAGCTATGTGGACGCGGACAACGTGGAGGGCGCCCGGGTGGCCACGGAGCATCTCCTCCGCCTGGGGCGGCGTCGGGTCGCCACGATCGCCGGCCCCCAGACGATGGCCCCGGGCGTGGATCGCCTTGAGGGATACCGGATCGCCATGCAGGCGTGGGGCATCCACCCTCCCCCGGAGTGGATCGCCGAGGGCGATTTCACAGAGGCAGGCGGATACATCGCGATGCGTCGCCTGCTCCCGGCACACCCCGACGCGGTGTTCGTGGCCAGCGATCTGATGGCCGTGGGCGCATTGAAGGCCATCCGCGAGGCCGGCCTGCGGGTTCCCGATGACATCGCCCTGGTCGGCTACGACGACGTGGAGCTGGCCCGCTACACCGACCCGCCCCTTACGACGGTCCGCCAGCCCATCGCGGAGCTCGGTCGGGTTGCGGTCCGACTCCTCCTGCGCCAGCTGGAGGAAGGCGCTCGTGATCCCCAACGGGTGATCCTGCCGACGGAGCTGGTGATCCGCACCTCGTGTGGGGCATTGCGAACCTTCAGCCCATCCCCTTCGAAACCGGCGATCTGACCGGAACAGGAGGCTCTCATGACCGCAACGCCAGCGCTTCTTCCCACGGAGATCCCCCCGCGGGCGTGGCGCCGGCCCATCGGGTCGCCGCTGGAGAACCCCGGCCGCTCGATGACGATCCCCCACCTCAGCATCGATGATGGCTACTGGCAAGGGGCTCCACTGGGAGGGATCGGGGCGGGGACCATCGGCCGCACCTATCGAGGGGACTTCGCTCGCTGGCATCTGGATCCAAGGCAACACCGCTACGAGCCGCGGCCCGCTTGCATGTTCTCTGTTTTCGTGGAGGGCCCCGAAGGCGCCCTGGCCCAGGCCCTGTGGACGGAGGCGCCCGCCCGCGGGCTGGAGGCCTGGCGATGGCGGTATCCGGTCGGAGCCGGGTTCTACGCGGCCCTCTACCCCCGCTCGTGGTTCATCTATCAGTGGGATCGCCTTCCCATCCGGCTAGCTGTTGAGCAGTTCTCCCCTGTGATCCCGCATAACTACCGCGAGAGCAGCTACCCGGTCGCCGTGTTCCTGTGGTCCGTCGAGAATCCTACCGCCCAGCCCCTCACGGTGGGCCTTCTGTTCACCTGGGAGAACCTCCTGGGAGGAGGCGATGAGAAGACGCCGAAGGGGCGGCTCCATCGGATCCAGCGGGCGACGCGCGGAGACGCCCGGATGATGGGGATTGAGCTCGTGGGGGGAGAGGGCCCGGTCCGGGAGCCCGGGGACGGATCGTGGGCCCTGGCGGCGCTGGCGATGCCGGGGATGGAGATCAGCTACCGCCTCGTCTTCCGAACGGATGGAGACGGCGCGGATCTCTGGGAGGACTTCGCCGCTGACGGCCGCCTGGAGTGCGATGGCGAGACCGTTATGGTCCCGGACGGCGTCCCGGTCGGGACGGGTCTGGCCGTAACCCTTCGCCTGGAGCCGGGGGAGCGGCGGATGGTGCCGATGGCCCTGGCATGGGATCTGCCCCTGGTGGAGTTCGGCGCCGGAGATCGCTGGCACCGCCGCTACACCCGCTTCTTCGGAACCTCCGGGCGGAACGCATGGCGGATCGCCCAGGAGGCCCTGGATCGCTATGCCGACTGGCGGGAGCAGATCCGGGCCTGGCAGCAACCCCTCTGGACGGACCCCGACGTGCCGGACTGGTATCCGGTCGCGCTGTTCAACGAACTCTACTTCATCGCAGATGGCGCCACCGTGTGGGTGGTGGATCCGAAGGACCCGGATGGGATCGGCCATTTCGCCCAGATCGAGTGCTATGACTATCCGTTCTACGAAACCCTGGATGTGCGTTTTTACGGCTCCTTCCCCCTGCTGATGCTCTGGCCGGAGCTGGAGAAGGCGGTGATGCGGGATTTCATCGCCACAGTCCCCCAGGTCGACCTCACCCTGCGGACCATCGAATCCAGCGGATCTCAGGCGCCCCGCAAGCTGGCGGGGGCCCTTCCCCACGATCTGGGCTCGCCGTCCGAGGCCCCATGGCGACTGCCGAACGCCTATTCCTTCCAGGACCCCAACATCTGGAAGGATCTGAACAGCAAGTTCGTTCTGCTGCTGTATCGGGACTATGTGTTCACCGGTGACCGGACCCTGATCGAGGACGGATGGCCCGCGGTGCGGATGGCTCTGGACTACCTCAAGCTCTTCGATCGCGATGGGGATGGGCTGCCCGAGAACGAAGGGGTCCCGGATCAGACGTATGACACATGGTCGATGCGAGGGCCGAGCGCTTACTGCGGGGGGCTGTGGCTGGCGGCCCTGGAGGCAGCCGTTCGGATGGCGGATCTGGTAGGGGACGAGGAGGCTCGGGCCCGCTACGAGGACTGGCTGCGGCGGGGCCGGGCGTCTTTTGAGGCCGCCCTCTGGAACGGGCGGTATTATCGCTACGATGCTCTCAGCCCCCATCGTGAGAGCATCATGGCCGATCAGCTGGCCGGCCAATGGTATGCCGATCTGGTTGGGCTTCCTCCGATCGTTCCGGAATCCCACTCGGAGCAGGCGCTCCGGACCGTTTACGAATACAACGTGATGCGCTTTGCCGGAGGGCGGATGGGGGCGGTGAACGGGATGCGGCCGGACGGCTCGGTGGACACCTCCAGCAATCAGTCGGCGGAGGTGTGGGTGGGGGTGACTTACGCGGTGGCCTCGGCGATGTGGTTACGGGGGCTGGAGGCGGAGGCCTGGCGGACCGCCTGGGGGGCCTATCGGGTGACCTATGAGGAGAAAGGCTACTGGTTCCGGACGCCGGAGGCGTGGGATGCGGAGGGCAACTTTCGGGCCAGCATGTATATGCGTCCGGGGGCGATCTGGGCCATCGAGTGGGCGCGCCGTCGATGGGCGGGCCGACCGCCCGCAAGGCAAACGAATGGAGCAGCCGAACACCTCCCCCGATGAGCGCCGGGCCAGCACCTTAAGGGGCGAATTCGACCGTGATTTGATCCGGATCCACCCCTGCCGCGCGAGCGATGCGAACGGCGTTATGGATACAGTCCTTCGCGCTAAGATGAACCTCAATATGCCAGCCCTCGCTCAGGGGGCGGGACTCCCGCAGACGATTCGGGTCCTTTTGGATCAGGGCTCCCAGCGGAAGCTGACCCGATGCTTGCAACCGGGGGAGCGCCCATCGGGCGACCGCGACCAGCAGCGCTCGCCAAGAACCCACCGAATGAACCTCCCCATCCGGAAAGCGCACGGATCGGGGGGGCTGCTGCGGAGGCTTCCGACGTTGCTCTAACTGCCCCAGGGGGATGCTCCGAAGCCCTGTCGAGACTGCGGGAGCAGCGGGAGGTTGCGCGGGGAGGGATATGAGGAGGGGAGGTGCCGGCTCCACGGAGGGCATCGCAGGCCGCCAGAGGGCCATCAGCTTTCGAGCGGCATCACCGGGACCTTCACTCATCAATTCAATGCGGAAAACCTCCCTGCCCCCCATTTCCCTCAAATCATGAAGCTCCCAGCGATTGCCATCCGTGATGACGTAAAAGGGGACTTTCATCCTCCAGCAGTAACGGAAGCCCTCCTCCCGAGCTTGATCGATGGCTCCCCTCAGGGGTTTCGCCTCCACCATAATGAGGGGCTGGCCTTCATGCTTGAGCGCATAGTCCGGGCGACCGGTCTCCAACCGGAACTCGGGCTCCACCGCATCCGGGTCCTCCGTGTCCCAGCCCAAAGCCCGCAGGATGGGATCGACGAGGGCATACCGGGTCAGCATTTCATTGTTTCGCAGCGCATCCCCGTGCTTTTGAATCCGCGCCCGCACCTTCTGAATGACCTCGAACAACGCTTCCATTGCCAACCTCCCGCTCGAGGCTGAAGGCAGCTTCGACAGTCTTGCCCACGCCCACATCGTCGGCGATGAGCAGGCGGACCGGGTCCAGCCGCAGGGCCATCCTCAGGGGGACAAGCTGATCGGTCCGGGGCCGGACGGAGATGCGCCCCAGAGAACGGAAGGGCGTCGCCCCCTCCCGCAGCAGGAGCCGGGCCGCCTGCCAGAGCAAGCGCACGCTCTGGACGTCCGCGACCTGGCGTGCATCCGGAAGGGGGAACCGGGAGGGTTCCACCCGCTCGGTCGGGAGCGTATACCCGAGCAGGTCGCAGAGCCGGCGGTGGACGGCCAGGGCCTCATCGCTGGTTCCCGTCAGGGGTCGGAGTCGGAGGACCTCATCTTCGGCGGCGATGAGCACCCAGTCCCGATTGCGGAAGCGGACGATCGCGCCCGGCTGCATCCGCTCCTCCCGCGTGGGGTGCCGCACAAATCATGCGCAGACTATCCGTGTGAAGAACGCCCCGTCGCACAGGTCCCTCTCGTTGAATTATACGGGGTATAATGGCTTTCAGAGGAATTCTGGCTGTGATGGAGGCGGGGATGGGGATCCGGCTGGATCTGCTGCATCGGGTGACGGATGAGGAGCTGCGCGAGCTTTCCGAACGCAACCCCGGCTATCAGTTCGAACGCACCGCCGACGGGAGGCTCCTCGTGACCCCCACCGGATTGGCAAGCGGACGACGCAGCCTGAAGGTGGCTTATCAGCTGGAACGCTGGAACGAGCGGACCCGTTTGGGGGTGGTTTTCGATTCCTCCACGGGCTTCCGGCTTCCGGATGGGTCGCTGCTCTCCCCCGACGCCTCGTGGGTGCGGCGGGAGCGGTGGGAAGCCCTCAGCCCCCAGCAGCGAGAAGGATTCGGCCCCTTCTGCCCCGACGCCGTCTTCGAAGTCCGCTCCGCCTCCCAAAGCCTGGAAGAACTCC
>Ga0272445_1000906_pt1 | contig 25016 bp, 22 predicted proteins | sample YNPCB0031_FD_194404 | JGI IMG/M metagenome (GOLD analysis project Ga0272445, IMG submission 194404) | Hot spring sediment microbial communities from Yellowstone National Park, WY, United States - YNP-CB-003-1 | ecosystem: Environmental > Aquatic > Thermal springs > Hot (42-90C) > Sediment... | reverse complement strand
CAACGAGCTTTTGGCCCGCGGGGAGACCGTAGTGTTCGAGGAAAAGAAGCGCCGGAAGGACGGAAGCTTTTATTGGACGGAATGCGCGGTGACGCAGTTCACCTATAAAGGCCAGCTTGCCACCCTTTCCGTGAACCGGGATATCACCGAGCGGAAGAAGCTCGAAGCGGAGTTGCGGCGCCGCGTGGAGCAGCTTTCCACCCTAAACCAAGCTGTAACCGTCCTCACTTCCCAAGTCGAGCGGAAGAAAGTGGTGCAGACGCTTGTGGACCTAGCGAGAAGCCTAAGTGGCGCGGAGTTTGCCAATATCCTCCTTTTCGACGAGGAAGGAAATGTTATTGAGAGCATCGACCCATTGGGCGCACCCCCTCTTCCCATGCGCCTGCGGCCCCGCGGGTTCACAAGGCTGATCCTCGAGACGGGAAAACCCCTCCACATTCGGGAGATTCGTCCGGACGGCTCCACGGATCCCGCGGTGCGGGATGAGGAAGGGCAAGTCATCCCGGCTAATCCGGTTTTGGTGGAAGCTGGGATTCGGTCGCTTGCGGGCTTTCCCCTGCTCATTCGGGGGAAGCCGCGCGGGGTCTTCTTTGTGCACAGCCGCCGACCCGCGGCGCTCGCGGAGGCTTTTCCCGTCCTTTCCCTTTTGGCCGGGCACGCCGGGATCGCCCTGGAAAACGCTGAACTTTACGAAAAGCTCGCCGAAGGCGAGGCTTTTTACCGCACGCTCTTTGAGGAATCCCCGATTTCCCTTTGGCTTGAGAACTTTTCCGCGGTGAAAAAGAGGCTCTCCGAACTACGTAAGGCCGGAGTAACCGATTTGCGGGCGTATCTCCAAGGCCATCCCGAGTTTCTGAAGGAAAGCCTCGGCCTCCTTCGCGTGATTGATGTGAACCGCGCCACCGTGGAACTCTACGAAGCAAAAAGTGAAGCCGAACTCATGGAGCACCTCCCCGAGCTTATCCCGGAGGAAGTTCTCCCCCTTTGGGAAGAGGAGCTTTTGGCCCTTTGGGAGGGGCGGACCTATTTCCGGGGCCGGGGGATCAACCGGACCCGCACGGGAAAGACCCTGCACATCGATCTTTCTTGGCGCGTCCTTCCCGGGCATGAGGAGGACTACGGCCGCGTCCTCGTCTCCATTTTGGATATCACTCCGCAGGTGGAGGCCGAGGAGGCGCTGCGCCGGGTGAACCGCGCCCTCGCGCGTATGTCTGCCACGTTGGACCTCTCCGAGGCCCTGAGGCTTATCGCCGAGGAGATCAAAAATTTCGTCCCCTACGATGCGTTCTTCGTGGCCTTGGTGGACAAAAGGAAGGGAAAGATCAAGCCCGTTTTGGCCCTGGAGGAGGGGAAGGAAATTGCGCTTCCTGAGCTTCCTTTGGATCCCAAGGAGAGCACCACGGCCTGGGTGGCCGTGCGGGGAGAGCCCCTCTTTTTGGAGGATGCCGAGAAAACCCCGCCGCCTGTGCCGTTTAAGCAGGTGGGAAAGGCCACCCGGGCCTGGGCAGGAATCCCGCTTTTTGCCCGGGGCGAGCTGGTGGGGATCCTCTCCGTGCAGGGCTTTCAGCCCCTGCGGTTTGGAGAACGGGAACGCGCGGCCCTTTTGGCCTTGGCCTCCGGCGCAGCTGCGGTCTTACGTAACGCCCTCCTCCACGGCGAAGTCCAGGCCGTAGCGGAGAAGCTGCGGCGGATCGAGGAAGTCTCCCGCCGCCTGAAACTCGCGGAATCCAAAGAGGAGCTCTATGAAATTGTGCTGGATGCCGTAAACAAAGTCCTTGGGTTCACCTACGCCGCGATCATGGAACCTCGGGAAGACGCATTGTTTATTGTCAAACACCGTGGATACCCGCCGGAACTTGCGGGAAGGCGCCTGCCGTTTGCAGAAGGCAAGGGAGTGACGGTCGCTTCTTTTTTGGCCAACGCGCCCGTATACGTCCCCGACGTCAAAAAGGAGCCGCGTTATGTGGCTGGTCTTCCCTTGGCGCGCTCGGAGTTAGCGATCCCTATCTCGATTGGGGAAAGAAAGTTCGGGGTTCTCAACGTAGAACACGAAGTTCCCGAGGGGTTCAGTTCTGAAGAGCAAGACCTCTTGAAAATCTTGGCCGCGGAGCTTGCCGTAGCTCTTCTTGGGCTTGAGCGCTTACACCGTTTGAAAGACCTAGGTCAAAAGCTCATCGCCCTTCATGCCCTTTCCCAAGAGCTCCAGCGATGCCAGACCCAAGAGGAGGTGTGTCAGACCGCCGTGGAGGGGATGGTGAAAACTTTGGGATTTGATCAAGCCAACATTGGTTTGGCGCAAGATGATCTTTTGGTGCCGGTGGCCCATATCGGAATACTCGGGAGCAAGGGCCGGCCGTTCAAAAAAGGCGAGGGCATTGCGGGAAAAACCTGGGCTTCGGGAAAAACGTTTTGGGGAAACGTGGAGGATTTTCCCGAGGCCAAACCCGTAGATCCCCGGATCAAAAGCTTTATTTCTGTGCCTATCGGAGACCGCGGAGTCCTCCAAGTGATTGCCACAAAACCCAATGCTTTCGCTCAAGACGATGTAACGCTCGTGGAAATTTTGGCCCGCCATATCTTCGAGGAGCTAAGACGGGTGGAATTGGAGGCGGAACTCCGCGAGCAGGCCATCCGCGATCCCCTCACAGGCCTCTACAACCGGCGCTTCTTGGACGAGGTTTTGCGGCGGGAGTTGGCGAGGGCTGCGCGCTACGGCCATCCCCTCTCCCTCATCCTCATCGACATCGACAATTTCAAGGAGCTCAATGACCGCTATGGCCATTTGGTGGGCGACGAGGCGTTGAAGCGGGTGGCCAAGGCCCTCCGGGAGAACATCCGCCGGGTGGACTACATCTTCCGCTGGGGCGGCGACGAATTCTGCGTGATCCTCCCGGAAACCAACGGCCCGGGCGCAAAGGAAGTGGTGCGCCGGTTCCAAGAACCCTTTGGAATCCTCGCCGAGGAGCCGGTGATCCGCCTTACCTTGGGCTACGCCTCTTGGGATCCGCGAAAGGAACCCACTCCCAGTGTGGAAGACCTCTTCCGCCGGGCGGATCAACTCCTTTACGAGATGAAGCGCTCTAAGCCCAATCCTTAGCTTCCACGGTCATCCCGTCTTCGGCGGCCACGATCTTGATCCCGAGTTTTTCCGAGGCCTGGGCGGCAAGTTCCCAAGGCTTTCCGCGGAGCATGGTCATCCCAAAATGGGTGAGCACGGCGAGTTTCGGTTTTACCGCCTGGATGATCTCCAACGCCTCGGGAAGGGAAAGATGGTCGATGTCGGGATTCCATTCCCGAAGGACGGTGTTGATCACAAGGAGCTGGCAGCCCGAATATTTTTCGGGAAGCTCCGGAAAGAATTTTGTGTCCACGATGAACCCAAGCCGGCCCTCATCGGATTCGAAAATAAGACCGTAGGTTTCCACTTGGCCGTGGCTGTGGCGGATGGGCCTGATTTTCACGTTCCCAATCGTGTAAGCGTTTCCGTCCGAAAGGACCTCGATTCGCTCCAAAAAGGGGCGCACGTAGCGGAGGACCACGGGATCCTCGCCTTCCAGGGCATCCATGGGCGCGAGGAGCACTCCGCGGCGCTTGAGCCCGCCATCGGCCATGGCCTCGATCATGATGTTCACGTCCGTGGAGTGATCGAGGTGCTTGTGGGAGAGGATGATGCCCGAAAGATCCAGAGGCTCCAAAGGAGGCCGTACTTTTCGGCACCGAAGGAGGGTCCCCGGTCCGGGATCCAAAAGGATTTGAGTTCCCGAAAGCTCTAGCCAAGTTCCCGCGGAGAACCGCAACTGCCGGGCCACTACAAACCGCGCGCCCGCCGTACCCAAGAACTTCACGAACCCCATCCCTTATCCTTTCCGAAGCTTTTCCTTCGGCCCTAGGGCCTCGGCATTATAATGGTTTACGGAGGTTTTCATGCGGATACGCTTTTTGGGCCTTTTGTTCTTGGGGATTTTGCTTTTCGGCTGTGCGCCTGCGCCGAATTTGCCGCCCGTTCCGCGGATTTCGGTGGAGCCCAGGCAAGGGGAGGCCCCGCTTTTCGTAAGCGCAAGCGCTCAAGGATCCTACGATCCCGATGGCTCCATTTCCGTTGTGCGCTGGGATTTCGGGGACGGCCAAACCGGGGAAGGCCTAAGCGTTCTTCACCGGTACGATAGGGAAGGCACGTTCCTCATTACCGCGGAAGTAGTGGATAACCACGGCCTTTCCACAAAGGTCCAAATCCCCGTGGAGGTCGGGATTTCCTATCCCCTGGACGTTTTGGAGTGGCACGTGGAGGAGTACTATGCGGGAACCCGGGTTTACGGCCGGGTGAAGAACATCGGCGATCGGAGGATTAACATGGGCCGGGTAGCGGTGCGGTTTTACGACGAGAATTGGAACTTTGTGGAAGAACATTCGAAAATCCTCGGCGACCTTTATCCCGGCGCAGAACAAATTTTCGAGGTCACAAGCCCGCTTCGGCCGGTCTCCCCTGGTGGAGCGCCTCACCACACGATCTATACGGAAGTGATCCACGCCGATAGTCCTTGAAGGAGGGCCTAAGGGACCACGGATATGCCGAGGGACGCAATTCTCGTGGAAAACCTGGTGAAGGACTATCCCACCCGAAAGGGGGTAGTGCGCGCTCTTTCGGGGGTTTCATTCCGGGTGGAAGAGGGAGAAATCGTTGGGCTCCTTGGGCCAAACGGTGCGGGAAAAACCACGATTATCAAGATCCTCTGCGGCCTTGTCCACGCTACCTTCGGAAAAGCCGAAGTTTTTGGTGTCCCTTCCCATCGCTCTGAAGTGGGGCGCTATGTAGCCGCGGTGCTCGAGGGTTCTCGCAACGTCTATTGGCGCCTTTCCGTTCTGGAGAACCTGCGCTTCTTTGCTGGGCTTCAAGGGATCCCCCGCCGGGAGGCCACCCGCCGCGCCCAGGAACTTCTCGCCTTCTTCGGCCTTTCCGAAAAGAAAAACACCGTGGCCAACCTTCTTTCCCAAGGGATGAAGCAGAAGCTCGCCATCGCTTGTGCTCTCATCAAAGGAACACCGGTGCTCCTCTTGGATGAGCCCACGCTGGGCCTGGATGTGGAGGCCTCCCACGAGGTGCGGGCTTTGATTCGGGAGCTCGCGCGAACCGAACGCAAAACAATTGTTCTTTCCTCCCACGACATGAGGGTGGTGGAGGACACCTGTGAACGGGTGGTCATTCTTTCCCGCGGCCGGGTCGTGGCCGATGACTCCATCCCTAACTTGCTCGCCCTCTTCCGCACCCGGGCTTTCCGGATCCATTTCCAAAACGGCCTTTCGGACGAAGCTTTGACCCAGCTTTCCGCGCATTTTCCCACGCTGCATTGGCTTCCCCAAGACCGGGCGCTCGAGGTGGAACTTTCCCCTCACCAAAGCCTTTACGAGCTCATCGACCTTTTGCGGGAAGCAGGGACAGAGCCAGAAGGAATCCACCGCGTGGAACCCGACCTTGAAGAGGTCTTCCTCCGCCTCGTTCGCTCAGAAAGAAAGGAACCATGAGGCGGTTTTGGGCGTTTTTCGCGATTTTTGAGCGGTTTTGGATCGAGCTCAAACGCTATGCGTTTAACACGCTTTCCGGCCTGGTCACCCTCTACCTCGTCTTCCTCCTTATCTTTGCCGGTGCCAAATACGCCCAGGGGTTCGGCATCAACCTCTTTGGCGAGAGCCTAGAGGGCCTTGTGGTGGGCTTTTTGGTTTGGACCTTCGCCTTGGCCGCCTATTCCGATCTTTCCTGGTCCATCATGCGGGAGGCCCAACAGGGGACGTTAGAACAGCTCTACATGTGCCCGTTCGGTTTTCGTTTCGTAAGCTTCGCTTGGATCGCGAGTTCTTTCCTCACCAACTTCGTGTTTTCGGGAACCCTGCTTTTCCTCATGATGGTCACCACAGGCAAATACCTCCGCCTTCCCATCGGAACCCTTTTGCCCCTGGCCTTCCTCACGGTTGCCCCCATCTATGGCATTGGCTTCGTCATGGCCGGCTTAGCCTTGGTGTTCAAGCGAGTCCAGGCGTTTTTCCAAATTCTTCAATTCGTGTTCGTGTTTTTCCTCTTCATCCCTCCGGATCGGTGGTGGGCAAAAACCCTTCCCCTTTCTTTGGGAACGCGGCTCATCGGAAAAGCCATGACGGAAGGGCAAAGCCTTTGGAATTTCCCGAGCTTGGACCTCCTCGTCCTTTTGGGAGTGGCCGCGTTTTATTTGGGCTTAGGGCTTTTGATCTTTAGCTTTTGCGAAAGGATCGCAAAGAACCGGGGCTTACTTGCCCATTACTAGAGGGGAATGCGGGGAATAAGGGCGGAGAGGAGGCGCCCAAGCTCCCCAGCTTTCTCTTTGGTTACTGCCAAAACCTCTTCGTGGGAAAGCGGAAGAGGCGAGACCCCGGCGGCGAAGTTGGTCACGATGGAGATGCCCAAAACTTTGAGGCCGGCGTGGCGGGCGGCGATGACTTCGGGAACGGTGGACATGCCCACAAGGTCCGCGCCCCAAGCCCGGAAGGCCCGGATCTCCGCGGGCGTCTCGTAGGAAGGCCCTATCGCCGCCACATACACGCCCTCCTTGAGAGGGATCCCAAGCTCCGCGCCCAGCTCGCGCGCGAGTTTCCGCAATCCTTTGTCGTAGGCCTCGGACATATCGGGAAAGCGGGGCCCAAGGTCCGCCAAATTCGGCCCGCGCAGGGGGTTTGCGCCTAAGAAATTGATGTGATCGGAGATGAGGACAAGGTCGCCCGGGAAAAGGCCGGGTGAAATGCCGCCCGCAGCGTTCGTCACGATCAGAACCTTCACCCCGAGTTTGGCATAAACGCGCACGGGAAAAACCACATCGGAAAGCTCATAGCCCTCGTAATAGTGGATGCGACCGCGCTGCACCAGGATCTCGCGGCCGCCCAGCTCCCCAACGGCCACCTCGCCGATATGCCCCTCCACCGTGGGCACGGGAAACCCCGGGATTTCCGCAAAACTTCTCCTGCGCTCCGAAGAAAGGGGGAGGATCCCGGAAAGCCCGGAACCAAGGATCACCGCGATCTTCGGGGAACCTAGATCCCTGAGAGCCCGTGCCGCCTGGTTCAGACGCTCCACGTAATCCATAAGCCCTCCTAAAACCCTTCGAGGCTGAAGGTATAGCCCTCGCGCACCCGGGCGAGCCCATATTGGATAGCGCGGGCCCGCGTTTCCGCAATCCCTTTAATGCGGGTGAGCTGCCGCCGGCTGAGGCGGGCAATTTGATCGATGCTCCCCGCTTCCTCCACGAGCCTTTCCACCACTGCGGGCGGAAGGCGGGGGATTTTGGAGAGGATCCGATAGCCCCGCGCCGCCAAAGGGATATCCGGATCAAGCTCATCCAAGCCCAGGGCGGAAAGGAGCTTTTCGGGGTTCACGGCCTCCTTTTCCTCCAAGGAGAGGAGGGCTTCCCCGATTTCTTCCGGCGAGCGGCGGGGATCCCGGACGTAGTCCCGCAGGAAAAGGAAAAACTCCTCGCGGATCCCGTGGATCAACGCGGAAAGGTGCCGAGCGGAAAGCTCCCCAAGCTCGCCAAGCTCCACGAGCATCCGGCTAATTTCTTCCTCCAAGTGGAAAATGGTGAGGAAGCGGTGAAGGACGGAAGCGACGTGGACAGGCAGAACCCGGCGCTCCAGCTCCAGCCGACCCAGGTCGCGGAGCATCTCCCGCAGATCCCGCCGGTACCTTTCCAGGATGGAGAGGGCTTGGCCCACCCGCTCCAAAAGGGCCTGGGGATCGGGAAGCTCATACCGCCAGTCCCCAAAGTAGAGGGTGACCCGCCTTCTTTCCTCGGACACGGCGATCACCGGGCAGAAAAGCTCTTTCGCCACCTGTTCGGCCACGCGGTGCCGGGTTCCTGTTTCCCTGGAGGGGATTTTGGGATCGGGGACAAGGTGGGCGTTGGCGTAAAGGATGGTACGGAGCTCCGGATCCAAAACCACGGCGCGGTCCATCTTCGCCAGTTCCGCCAGGGCCTCCGGGGTGAAAGGCGCGTTGAGCTCGAACCCCGCGGCGATGAGGCGCTCAGCCTTTTCCCGGGGAGCCAAAACGATGAGGGCGCCGCGGCCAAATTGGACAATGCGGTCCAACGCCAGACGCAGGGGCGTCCCAGGCGCGAGTTTCCCCAAAAGCTCCCTCTGCTCTTCCTTTGTGGGCTGCATCCTAGATCAATTCCAAAGCCTCCATGGCCTCCCGCAAGGTCCGCGCCCGAATGACCTCCAAGGCCAATTTGCGGGGAAGGGGCTGGTTGGCCACCACCGCTTTCCGAAAGCCGAGTTTCGCCACCTCGGAAAGGCGCTCCGGTCCTTTTCGCACCGGCCGGAGATCCCCGCCCAACCCCACCTCACCGAGGATCACCGTATCCGGAGGAATGGGACGGTCCCGAAGGCTCGAAAGGATGGCGGCACAAATCCCCAAATCCGCCGCGGGTTCGGTCACTTCCAGTCCTCCGGCTACCGCCAAATACACGTCCAGAGCGCGGGTGTGGACGCCCAGGTGCTTTTCGATCACGGCCAAAAGGACGAGGGTTCGGTTCAAATCGAGGCCGGCCATGCGGCGCTGGGGCGGCCCATACCCTCCGGAGGGCGTCACCAGGGCCTGGATCTCCACAAGGAGGGTGCGCGTTCCCTCGAGGACCGGGACGATGGCCGTTCCCGGCCGGGGCAAGGTCTCCTTGGAGATGAAAAAAAGCGAGGGATTGGGAACCTCCACGAGGCCTTTTCCCGTCATTTCAAGGACCGCGACTTCCGCGGTGGAGCCGTAGCGGTTCTTCACACACCGAAGGATCCGAAGGTCCCCTTCCCGGATGCCCTCCAAGTACACGGCCACGTCCACGAGGTGTTCCACGGTTTTGGGGCCGGCAAAGCCGCCCTCTTTCGTGATGTGGGAGACGAGGAACGTCACGATCCCTGCGGTTTTCGCGACCCGAGAAAGCTGGGCCGCGGTTTCCCGCACCTGGGAAAGGCTCCCCACCTCCCCGCCCTCGGGATTGGCCAAAACGGTCTGGAGGGAATCCACCACAAGCGCGATGGGGCCGACCCGGCTCACGGCGTTGAGGATGGCGAGGAGATCCTGGGTGGAAAGGAGGTAAAGGTCAGGGACTTCATGGCCGAGGCGCTGGGCCCGAAGCTTAATTTGGGAGGGCGCTTCCTCCCCGGAAACGTAGAGCACTTTTCCGTAGCGCTCGGCCAAGTTCGCCGCGATCTGCAAAAGCAGGGTGGATTTTCCGATTCCCGGTTCGCCGCCGAAGAGGACCACTGCGCCTGGGACAAGTCCCCCCAAAACCCGGTCCACCTCAGGCATTCCCGTGGAGAGCCGCTCCGGCGGCGGAGCAGGCACTTCCGGCAGGGGCTTGGGAGGCTCATGGGAAACGAGTTCCGGTGGGATTTGAGACGGGACTTCCTTTTCCTCCACGAAGGTCCCGTAATTCCCGCACTGGGGACAGCGGCCGAGCCATTTGGGCGAGCGGTAGCCGCACTCCTGGCACCGGAAGCTCATTCCGCTTTCCGGACCAGGATCTCCCCGTTTTGGGCCTCGGCCACGACCTTGCAGCCGTCCGGAAACTCGTGGGAAAGGATCTTCTCCGCGATGGGGTCCTCAAGGAGGCGCTCGATGGTGCGGCGCATGGGGCGGGCCCCGTACTTCTCGTCGTAGCCGCGGCTAATGAGGATCTCCATGGCCTCCGGAGAAACCGAAAGCTCAATGCGGTGCTCCTCCCAAAGGCGCTTGCGCAGCCGATTGATCATGAGCTCGGCGATGGCCTTGACCTGCTCCTTGGTGAGCGGGTGGAAAACGATGATGTCATCGAGCCGGTTGAGGAACTCCGGCTTGAATACCTTGCGGACCTCGCTCATCACCCGGCTCTTCATGTCCTGATAGGCCTCCTCGGATTCCACGTCCGCGGTGGCAAAGCCCATGGAGGTTTTGTCGGTGATGAGCTTGCTCCCGATGTTGGAGGTCATGATGATCACGGTGTTGCGGAAATCCACCTTGCGGCCCTGGGAGTCCGTGAGCACCCCGTCGTCCATGACTTGAAGGAGGATGTTGAAGACATCGGGGTGGGCCTTTTCGATCTCGTCGAAAAGGACCACGGAGTAAGGCCTTCGGCGCACGGCCTCGGTGAGTTCGCCCGCCTCTTCATAGCCCACGTAGCCTGGAGGAGCGCCGATGAGCCGGGATACGGAGAAGCGCTCCATGTACTCGGACATGTCGATGCGGATGAGGGCGTCCTCGTCGCCAAAGAGGAATTCCGCCAGAGTTCGGGCAAGCTCGGTTTTGCCCACGCCGGTCGGCCCAAGGAAGAGGAAGCAGCCGATGGGCCGGCGGGGGTCCTTGATCCCCGCGTAGGCCCGGCGAATGGCCCGGGCCACGGCCTTCACCGCCTCGTCTTGGCCCACCAGCCTCTCGTGAATCTTCTCCTCCATCCGGAGGAGCCGCGCGGTGTCCTCCTCCTGGAGGTGATGGACAGGGATTCCGGTCCATGCGGAGACGGTTTGGGCGATGTGCTCGGCAGTCACTAGAGGCACCACGGGCTCGGTTTGCGTCTCTTCGAATTGCTTCAGCTCTTCGACCAATTTCTCGCGCTCGTCGCGGAGGCGCGCGGCCAATTCGTAGTTCTGTTCGGCCACCGCGGCCTCTTCCTCTTCCTCAAGCCGGGAAATCTCCGCCAAAAGCTCGCGGGCTTCCGGAGGAAGCTCGGTAGCCTCAAGGCGAATCCGGGCCGCGGTCTCGTCGATGAGGTCGATGGCCTTGTCGGGGAGGAAGTGCTCGGTGATGTAGCGGTCGGCAAGCCTCGCCGCGGCCCAAAGGGCCTCATCGGTGATGCGCACACCGTGATGCTCCTCGTAACGGGGCCGCAGACCCTGGAGAATCCGGAAGGTCTCCTCCACCGAAGGCTCCTCCACATAGACCACCTTGAAGCGGCGCTTGAGGGCTGGGTCTTTCTCGATGGTCTTGCGGTAGTCATCGGGCGTGGAGGTGCCAATACACTGGATGGCGCCGGAGGCCAGAGGAGGCTTGAGGATGGCGGAGGCATCGATGGCTCCCTCGGCGCCTCCCGCGCCCACAATGGTGTGGAGCTCGTCGATGAAGAGGATGATGTTCCCCGAGGACATGACTTGGTTGAGGATGGCTTTGAGGCGCTGCTCGAATTCCCCGCGGTATTTGGTGCCGGCCACGATGGCCGCCATGTCCAGCTCCACGATCTCTTTGTCCGCCAAAAGGGAGGGAACCTCACCCCGGGCGATCCTTTGGGCCAATCCCTCGACGATCGCGGTTTTACCCACGCCGGCTTCGCCGATGAGGACGGGGTTGTTCTTCTTTCGGCGGCAAAGGATCTCGATGACCCGCTCAATCTCCCGCTCCCGGCCGATGACGGGGTCGAGAAGGCCCGCAGCGGCTTCCTCCACGAGGTTCCGGCCGAATTCCCCAAGCTCTCCGGGCAGGCGGGCGGTGGCGGCGCGGATGCGGGAGGGCCCCCGCCGCGGGGAGAAGTACTCCCGTACCGTGCGCAAATCGATCCCATGGGCCCGCAAGATCTCCGCCGCGGTGCACTCGCCCTCCCGGAGCACCGCAAAAAGGAGATGCTCGGGCTCGATGGTCTCGGAGCCGTCGCGCCGGGCCTCCTCATAGGCGAGCTTCATGACCCGCTTGAGGCGCTGGGTGGGCTCAAGCTCATCGGGCGAAACGTAGATGCGGCCGCGGCCCTTTTGCCGCTCCACAAAACGGGCCACCCGATCGTAGGTGACGCCCTTGGAGATGAGGAACCGTCCGATCCGGCTTCCCTCGTTCTTCAGGGCCGCCAAGAGGAGGTGTTCGGTGCCCACGTAGCGGTGGCGCCATTCCGCGGCTTCCTCCTGGGCCAGGGCCAAAAGCTTCATGGACTCCTTGGAGAACTTCTCGTACATGGGGCGGGCGCTCCTTCGCGAGGATTATACCGACCGGCCTGAACCCTTCCGAGAGAAGAAATCCAGGGCCGCGGAAAGGCCCTGGGAAAGGAAGACCTCGGCAATTTCCGCGGCGAAATCACAAGCCTCTTTTAGACGGGAAAGCTCTCCGGGCTCGGGTGGGGAAAGGACGTATTGGGCCAAATCCAGGCCAAGGGGAAGTGGGCCAATCCCCACCCGGAGGCGGGGCACCTCTTCCGTTCCCAAAGAGGCGAGGACGGACTGCATTCCCCGGTGGGTGCCCGGCCCACCCGAAGGCCGCAGCCGCACCTCCCCTAAGGGCAAATCCACATCGTCGTAGACCACAAGGAGGGAGGAAGGGGCGATGGGGTAACGCCGCAGAAACTCCGCCACCGCCTGGCCGGAGAGGTTCATAAACGTGAGGGGACGGAGGAGGAATTTTTCTCCGTCCTGAAAAACCTCGCCCCAGGGAAAGGCTTCTTTTCGCCAAAAACCGCGGGAAAGAAGGCGCTCCAGGACCCAAAAGCCCAGGTTGTGGCGGGTCAGCGCATACTGAGGACCGGGATTTCCCAGCCCAACGACGGCCCTCAAGATTTCTTGGGTTCGGGTTTGGGCGCCTCGGCCGGAGCCTCGGGAGCAGGAGCTTCCACAGCCGGGGCCTCCGCCGGCGCGGCCTCCACCTTGGGCGGAACCACCACGACCACCGCGTCTTCCGGCGGCAAAAGGGGCCGCACGCCCTCCGGCCAGGGTAAGTCCCGCACCAAAATCGCCTCATCCAAACCGAGCTTGGAGACATCCACTACGATGTGGGGCGGAATCTTCTCCGGAGGGGCTTCCACAGGAATCTCGGGGTGGACGAGCTCCAATACCCCGCCGGCCTTAACTCCGGGAGCCTCGCCCTGGATCTTCACGGGGATGGCGATCTCCAAGGCTCTTCCTGCCTCGGGCACGTAGAAGTCCAGGTGCAGGAACTTCGTGGTGATGGGGTCGATTTGCACGTCCTTCACGAACACCCGGTAGCTTTCGCCATCCACCCAAAGCTCCACCATGGTGGAGCGGGTGATCTGGGAGAAGAGCTTTTGCACGTCGGTTTCGCTCAGCGCCACATGGACGGGATCCAAGTGGGCGCCGTAGAGCACAGCGGGGATGAGGCCCTTTCGCCGTAGGGCCCTAGCCTTCACGTTGAGGGGTCGCCGCTGAGCTTTCACCGTGATCATTTCCGTCCTCCTTACGGTCCGTAGGCCAAGAAATCCGTGATCGATTCGTTCAGGTAGATGCGGCGGATGGCGTCGGCAAGGAACTGCACGACGGAAACCACTTCCACCAAGGGGTGCCGCCGCACCTCCTCGCGGAGGTTGATGCTATCGGTGACCAAAACCCGACGCAAGGGCGAGCGCTCCAAAAGGGAGAGGCTCTCGCCCACAAAAAGCCCGTGGGCGCAGGCCGCATAGACCTCGGTGGCACCGGCGCCCACGAGCGCTTCCGCCGCCTCCACCAAGGTCCCGCCCGTGGCCAGAATATCGTCCACGATGAGCACGCGCTTGCCCCGCACATCGCCGATCACCTGGTGGTCCACCTCCGGGATCCTTTCCTTTTCGCCCCGCGATCCCCGGTAGGTGACCACCACGGCAAGGGGGCATTTGAAAAGTTTTCCTAGCCTCCGGGCCCGCCAAAGGCCGCCCAGGTCAGGCGAAGCGATCACCAAATTGTCCATCCATTCCGGATGGTGCTCGACGATGTACCGATGGAACAGCGGGTCCACCCGGAGGTGGTCCACCGGGACGTTGAAGAAGCCCTGGATTTGGCCGGCGTGGAGCTCGATGGTCACCACCCGATCCACGCCCGCGGTCTCGAGGAGATTGGCCACCAGTCGCGCGGAAATGGGGACGCGGCCCGTTTTCTTCCGATCTTGACGGGCATAACCGAAGTACGGGATGACCGCGCACACCATCCGGGCCGACGCCCGCCGGAGGGCGTCCACAAGGAGCAGAAGCTCCATGAGATGGTCGTTCACCGGAGGGGAAGTGGATTGGATGATGAAGACATCCTTTCCCCGCACCGTTTGCCCAATCTGCACGCGGATTTCCCCGTCGGGGAAGCGGCCGGGCGCATAGCGGCGCTCGCCCGTTTTCTCCGGCTGATCCGCCTCGCAGAGGGGAACCCCTAGCTCCCGCGCAATGGCGAAAGCCAGGGGAAGATTGGAGCTTCCCGCAAGAAGGCGAAGGTTTTCGAGGTTCATCCTTCCTCCTTAAACCGGCGGGCCCATTCGGGCTTCACCACTTGGGCGCTGCGCTCGAGGGCCAACGCATAGGGTGGGACGTCTTCCGTGATCACGGAGCCGGCACCCACCACCGCGCCCTCGCCGATCCGGATGGGCGCAATGAGGCAAGCGTTGCTTCCGATGAACGCACCCGCTCCGATTTCCGTGCGGAATTTCTCCTTTCTTCCGGGCTGGAAATTGCAGGTGATCGCGCCGGCGCCGATATTCGCCCGCGGGCCCACCTCCGCATCGCCGATGTACGCCAGGTGCAGGGCTTTCGCTCCTTCACCCAGGCTTGAAGCCTTCACCTCCACAAAATTCCCAACCCGCGCGTTTGCGCCCACTTTGGCTCCCAGACGGAGATGGGCATAAGGGCCGATTTGCGCACCCGGCCCTACCTCCACCGCCTCCAACACGGAAAACCAGATCTTCGCCCCTTCCCCGACCTTGCTGTCCCAAAGATAGGCTTGGGGACCAATTTGGCATTGGGGACCGATTTCCGTGGCCCCAAGGAGGAAGGTACCCGGGAAAATGACGGTGTCTTGGCCTACCCGAACATCCGGGCTCGGGTAGACCGACATGGGGTCCACGACGGTGACGCCCTCCCGCATCCAGCGCTCGAGGATGCGGCTCCGCAGAACCGCCTCCACACGGGCCAGTTCGACCCGATCATTGATTCCCAAGAGATCTTCTGGGTTTTCCCAACGCACCGCCTGAGCTTTGGGGTAGAGGAGGGCCACGAGATCCGTGAGGTAATATTCGCCTTTCACGTTGTGCGGCGAAATTTTTTCCAGAGCCTGCCAAAGGGCCGGGTGATTTTCCAAGCACCAAATGCCGCTATTGACCTCCCGGATTCCCAAAAGCTCGGAGGGGGCGTCGCTGACCTCCACGATTCTCTGGGGGATTCCCGCCTCATCCCGCACCACCCGGCCGTAGGCCCTGGGATCCCCAAGTTCCATGGAAAGAAAGGAAGCCAAAGCCCTGCTTCTCAGGTGCTCCGCCAAAAGGAGGCGCAGGGCCTCCGCGGGAACGAGGGGGGCGTCGCCGGGCAGGACGAAAAAACGCGGGGCGGAAAGGAAGGGCCGCGCCGAAAGCACCGCGTGCCCTGTGCCCAAAGGCTCCCCTTGATCCACGAACCTCACGGGCCAGGAGGAGAACCTTTCCTCGATCTCCTCTTTTCCGTGGGAAACCACCACCACGGTTTCCAGGGGATCCAGGTCTTTGGCCAAGCGCAAGGGATATTCCAGAAGAGGGAGGCCACAAAGGGGATGAAGAACTTTGGGCCGGGAGGAACGCATGCGCGTTCCTTTACCCGCCGCCAAAATCACGATCCCGAAATTTTCTGGCATTCAGCCACAAAACTATAGCCGAAGCTTCTTAAGGGCGCAAAATTGCCTTGGCTTGTTTCGGCGCAGGCTTTTGTCTATACTGCGAAAGAAGGAGGAATGGATGCGGATCTTCTCGGGAATCCAGCCCACGGGGGTGCTCCATCTCGGCAACTATTTCGGTGCCATCAAGCAATGGGTGGAGCTTCAGGAGGGGAATTTCTGCATCTATTGCATTGTGGACTACCATGCCCTCACCAACGAAAACACCGTTCCTCAAGAGCTCAAGAAAAACCGGAGGGAGCTCGCGCTGGACCTTTTGGCCTGCGGAATCGATCCGGAGCGCTCCATCCTTTTCCTCCAGTCCGCTGTGCCCGAGCACACCGAGCTCTGTTGGATTTTGGGATGCGTCACCTCCTTTGGGGACCTGACGCGCATGACGCAATTCAAAGAGAAGGCCAAGGGCCAGGAATTCGTGAATGGTGGCCTCTTTTACTATCCCGTTCTTCAGGCCGCCGACATCCTCCTTTATTTGGCCGACCATGTTCCGGTGGGAGAGGATCAGCTCCAGCATTTGGAGCTGGCGCGCCGCATTGCCCGCCGGTTCAATTGGCGCTTCGGCGAGCTCTTCCCAGAACCCGAGCCCATTTTGGGAAAGGTTCCCCGCCTCATGTCCCTCGCCGACCCCACAAGGAAAATGAGCAAATCCTACGGGCCCGAGCACTACATCGGCCTCATGGAACCGGAAGAGGAGATTTGGCGGAAAATCCGGACCGCCGTGACGGACATGGGCTTGACCCCGGGTCAGGCCATGAGCCCCGGCGTAGCGAACCTCTTCACCCTTTTGGAGCTCGTCGCCCCAAAGGAAGTGGTGGAGGAATTCCGGCGCGCCCACACCGCGGGAACCCTCCTTTACCGCGACCTAAAGGAAACCCTCTTCCGGTACCTCATGGAAACGCTGCGGCCTATAAGGGAGCGCCGAAGGGAGCTGGAAGCGCGGGGTGAGGTGGAGGAGATCCTCGCCGCGGGAGCGGAACGGGCAAGGAAAATCGCAAAGGAAGTGATCCGCGAAGTTCGAGCTAGAGTAGGCTTGGACTAGGCCCGAAGCTCCACAGGAAGAATCTTCCGAAGCTCAGGAAGGATTTCGCTCAGTTTCTCTATGCTGAGAGCGGGTTTCTCCCGCCAACTTTCATCTACAAGGCGCTTCCCCATGGGAACGAAAAAAGGCTGAAGCACATAGCGTTTCGCTTGGCGGATTTCCTGAGCAATGGAGAGCAGATCCTCTTCGGAGAGGCCAGGAGCAACGGTCGTGCGAAACTCATAATCCTTAGCCGTTTCTAAGATCACCTCGATGCTCCTTTGTATGGCGCGCGGGATTTCCTCCCCCTCCCTTCCCGTGTATTCCGCATACCGGGAAGAGGGGGCCTTGAGGTCCAACGCCACGTAGTCCACAAGGTCCGCCCGAAAAAGTTCCTCAAGGACTTTCGGCCTTGTGCCATTCGTGTCCAGCTTCACGAGGAACCCGAGCTCCTTGAGCTCCGCGGCGATCCTTGGGAGGTCGGGGCTCAAAGTGGGTTCCCCGCCGGTGAGGACCACCCCGTCTAAGAATCCTGCCCGCTCCGCAAGCCAATGTTTCACCTCCTCCCAAGGGAGGGGCCGGAAATCCTTCCAAAGCTCAGGAAGAACGAGCTCGGCGTTATAGCAAAAGGGGCAGCGCAGGTTGCATCCGGCAAAGAAAAAGACACACGCGAGTTTCCCTGGGTAATCCATGAGGGAAAGGGGCAGGATATGGACGATTTTCCCAAACGCCTCGTCCATACGGTATCAGGGACGAAGGGCCGCTTTGGGAACCGGGGGAAAACGGGGAACCAAAGGGACGCGGTCGCGGAACTCCTCCTGTTTTCCGGCATTCCATTGTTCCACCGGCCGCAGGTAGCCCACCACCCGGGAGTAAATCTCCGTGCGCTCCTCACAAAGCGGGCAAAGCTCTTGCGCTCCCGTCAAATAACCGTGGTTGGGGCAAACCGAAAACGTAGGGGTGAGGGTGAGATAGGGGATGCGGAAGCGCTCGAAGATCCGGCGCACAAGGTTCTTCGCGGCCTCCGGAGAGGGAGCCCTCTCCCCAAGCCAGATGTGGAACACCGTGCCGCCGGTATACCTCGTCTGAAGGGGTTCCTGCAGGCGCAGGGCCAAAAAGAGGTCGTCGGTGAAATTCACGGGAAGCTGGGAGGAGTTGGTGTAGTAAGGGGCGGCACCCCGGTCCTCGACCGCACGCTCGTTGGCAACAATGATTTTGGGGAAACGCTTCTTATCCAGCATGGCAAGCCGGTAACTCGCGCCCTCCGCCGGGGTGGCCTCAAGATTCCAGAGGTGCCCCGTGGCCTCCTGGAAGGCCATGAGCCTCTCCCGGAGATAATCGAGAACGCGCAAGGAGAAAGAAAGGCCTTCGGGATCCGCAATGGTACAGCCCAAAAGGTTCAAACAGGCCTCGTTTAGGCCGATCACCCCGATCGTGGAGAAGTGGTTGGCCCAGTACTCGCCGGTGAGCTCTTTGATGGAACGCAGGTAGAACCGGGAATAAGGATAAAGCCCCTGCTCGGTGAGGCGCTCCAGGAACTTCCGTTTGATGATCAAGGATTTCCCGGCAAGCTGGAGAAGGCTTTCCAGACGCTCGAAGAATTCCCTTTCGTTTCGGGAAAGGTAAGCGAGGCGCGGGAGGTTCAGGGTGACGACACCGATGGAGCCGGTGAGGGGGTTGGAGCCGAAAAGGCCGCCGCCGCGGTATCGGAGCTCCCGAAGATCCAGGCGCAGCCGGCAGCACATGCTCCGCGCATCCTCCGGCCTCATATCGGAGTTGATGAAGTTCGCAAAATAGGGGATGCCATAGCGGGCGGTCATTTCCCAAATAGGGAGGAAATCCGGCTCATCCCAGGGGAAATCTTGGGTGACGTTGTAGGTAGGGATAGGGAAAGTGAAGACGCGGCCCTTCGCATCGCCCTCGGCCATGATCTCCGCGAAGGCCCGGTTGAACATCTTCATTTCCCGCTCGAATTCTCCATATTGGGCCTGAAGCGGCTCGCCACCCACCAGGGCCGGAAGTTTCGCGAGGTGTTCGGGCGGCCGGAGATCCAGGGTCACGTTGGTAAACGGCGTCTGGAAGCCAACCCGCGTGGGAACGTTTAAGTTGTACACGAACTCCTGAAGAGCTTGCTTCACCTCTTTGTAGGAAAGCCCATCGGCCGCGATAAAGGGAGCAAGGAGGGTATCGACGTTGGAGAGGGCCTGGGCTCCCGCCGCCTCGCCCTGGAGGGTGTAGAGGAAGTTCACGGTCTGAAGAAGGGCGGTGCGGAAGTGCCTGGGCGGACGGGACTCCACCTTTCCCCGCACGCCGCGAAACCCCACATGGAGGAGGTCCGCGAGATCCCAGCCCACACAATACGGCCCAAGGGTTCCCAAATCGTGGATGTGGAAATCCCCGGACTCATGGGCCTCCCGAATGGGCGCGGGGTAAACCTGGGTGAGCCAATAGCGGCTCACGATTTTCTCCGTGAGGAAAACGTTGAGGCCCTGGAGGGAAAAGGCCATGTTCGAGTTTTCCCGGACCCGCCAATCCTGCCCGTTCAAATAGGTCTCCACGAGGGCGGGATCCACGAGTTCCTTGATTTCCCGAAGGCGGCGGTGCTGCTCCCGATAGACGATGTAGGCCCTCGCTGCCTCGGGAATGCCGGAGGTCATGAGGACCTCTTCTACCGCGTCCTGGATCTCCTCCACGTGGGGCGGACCGAAAAGGGGACCGAAACGGCCTTCGAGGATTTTCTCGACCCTCAGGGCCAGCTCCTCCGCTAGGGCGGGATCGTCCCGGCCCACCTCCCGGAGGGCCCCAAGGATCGCGGAGACGATGCGGCCGCGGTCGTAGGGGACAAGGGTCCCATCGCGCTTGCGCACCTGCTCGATCATGGCCGGCGGGTAGGGTAACGCGAAAGGGATCCGCTGCCAAGTGTTCTCCCGTGCCTCGGTCATGGGGGCCCTCCTTGCGCAAGCTTTTTCTTACGTTAAGCTTCAGCCCGAAATTTCCTTGGGAAGGGGGGATGCGCTATTCCCGTCACAAGATCGGCAAAGCGAGCGTTGCGGAAAAGCCTTGTGCGCAAACGGCGCAATGATCTCCGGAAAAGCGCGATTCGCTATTGGCGGAAAGAGGTTCTCCGGCTGGCCCAAAGCGGGGACATGGAAGGCGCCCGCCGGGCGTTCTCCATGTTCCAAAAAGCCGTGGATAAGGCCGCGGACCGCGGGGCCATTCATCCGAACAAAGCGGCCCGCCTGAAGTCCCGCCTGGCGGCGAAAGCCTTCGGAGGCTAGTCCATGACGAATTTCGACTTCATGGGAAAGGCCAAGCTTTTCGGTCTCATTTCCTTCGTCCTTTTTGCCGGGTCCATCGTGTCTTTGGTCGTTTTGGGCCTACAACCCGGCATCGACTTCACCGGAGGAATCCAACTCACCCTCCTTTATCCTCCGGGAACCAAAGTGGACCTTGAGGGCGTGCGGGCCCAAGTGAACCAAGTTTTGGCTGAGGCCGGCGCAAACGCTCCTTTCTATTTGCAGCACATCTCTGCCGAACGGGAACTCGCTCAGGGCCGAGCCACATTGGATGGTGTCGTAATTACCCTGCGCACGAGCGACGAAACCTTAGCGGAGAGACTCCGCCAGAGATTTGTGCAGCCTTCCGCAGAAACTGGGCTTCCCGCGCCCTTTGAGACCAGCGTAACCTTCATTGGCGCCCAGATCTCGCGGGAGATCGTGACCCGCGCTTGGCAGGCGATCCTCGTGGCTTTGGCGGGGATGCTCATCTACATCGCCATTCGCTTCCGCCTCCGCTACGGCATCGCCGCCATCCTCGCCCTCGTCCACGACGTGGTTATTACCCTGGGCGTTTTCAGCGTTTTTCGTCTAGAGATCAACCTACCCGTGATCGCTGCCCTCCTCACCGTGGTGGGGTACTCCATCAACGCCACGATTGTGGTCTTCGATAGGATCCGTGAGAACTTGCGGCTTCAGAAGAAAGCCTCCCTTTGGGACGTCATTAATCGCTCCATTAACCAATCCGTGGTTCGGGCGGTCAACACTTCGGGCACCACGATGATCCCCATAATCGTCCTTCTCGTGGCCAGCGGCATCGCATTGAGGGAATTCATGACAGCCATGCTCTGCGGTGTCCTTGTAGGGACGTTCTCTTCGCTCTGCATTGCCAGCCCAATTCTTTTCGGGATTACCCGGATATCCGAGCGGCTTAGGGCGCGTTAGGTTCCTCGGGAGCGATCACTACCCGGCGATCCTCGCCTTTCCCCACGGAGTAGGTGCGCACGCCGGGGAAATTCGCGAGCGCCAGGTGAATGAGGCGCCGATCTTTGGGGGACATGGGCTCAAGCTCAATACTCCGTTTTTCCGCGCGGACTCGTTCAGCTAACGAAAACACCTGGGCCAAAAGTTTTTTGCGCCGGGCCTCTTCTTGGCCGTTAAGATCGATCTCCACCGTCACGCTTTCCCGAAGCGTGTTTTTCAGGAAAAGAACGGAAAGGCGGGCCAAGGCTTCCCGGAATTCTTTTTCCTCGAGGGGTAGAGTTTTGAAGGAACCCCGCAAATTCACGTAAACCTCGCCTTTTTCCTCCCGGACTTCCACCTCCCCCTCTTCACCGAGGATTCCCAAAAGTTCCCCAAAAAAGCGGGTGAGGGCTTCACGAAGCTTTTCCGCCATCCCCCGCTCCGGCCCGGGCCTCTTCGCGGGCCATCTCCCAGTCGATCACCATCTGCTGGCCAAACTGCACGAGGGTGGTGAAGGTCCAATAGAGCCAAAGGCCGGCGGGGAAGCTGAGGAAAAGGAGGGCCATGACCAAGGGGAAAAGGTACCCGAGGAATTGGGAACCGCCGGCGGCCTGCTCCGGCAAGCGCCGCTGGGTGTACCACTGGTAAAGGATCTGCACGCCCGTGCCCAAAATGACGAGGATGTAGTACGGATCAGGCCGGGAGAGATCGGAAATCCACAAAAACCCCGGGGAAAGGTGGATTTTTTCCGCGGAATACATGATGGCCTGCCAAAGAAGGATGAGGATGGGAAGCTGGAGAAGAAGGGGCAGGCATCCGCCGAGCGGGTTCACCTTTTCCTGGCGATAGAGCTCCATAAGCTGCTTCTGTAGAGCCTCCCGATCATCGCCAAAGCGCTCCTGGATCTTTTTAATTTTGGGAGCAAGCTTTTGCATCTTGGCCATGGAGCGGAATTGGTTGCGCATCAGGGGATGAAGCAAAATGCGGGTGATCACGGTGAAAAGGATGATGGCCCATCCGTAATTTCCCGTGAAGCGGTAAAGGCCCTCGAAAAACCGGATGGTGCCCACAAGGACGAGGGTAAAGGCTCCACCCTTCGCGAGGGGCGCAAAACCCGAGTCCGTGAGAAGAATGTACCGGTTTCTCCCGGTGTAGAAGAGGCCTTTCAGGGCAAGGGAACCCTGGGCTTCCAGGCCGAACACGGGCTGCCCCGCGGGGTTTCGCCCCAAAAAGGGCTGGGCCTCGCCCTCATCGAGGCGGAAGAAAAACACGAGATCCTGGCTGATCAATCCCAAACCCTGGAACTTCGCATAACTTCCAGGAGCAAGCGGAGCTTTTTGCAACTTCCCGTCGTAAAGGTAGAAAAACTCGGGAGCGTTCGCTCCCGCGGGAAGATGTCCCAAAACCAGGCGGATTGGGCCCAAAGCTTCCACCTCCACCTGAAACTCCCCGGTGTAAAGGGCCTTCTCCTGGAAAGCGAATCTTTTCGTAACCCGCGCTTGGTTTCCCAAAAAGGAAGCGTGAAGGACCACGCTTTCCCCGCTCGGCCGCTCCACGGAAAGCGCGTGCGGCTCAAGGAGCGGGGTCTCCCCAAGCCAAACCTCAAAAGGTAGGCTGATACCTGGGCCAGGTGCCGCACCGGTCCAGCCGGGAACGGTCTCCTGGGGATTGGTACCGTAGCTCGCAAAATGGATGTAAGCGCTGCGCAAAACCCCGCCATTTCGCGCAAATTGGTAGCGCACAAGACCCGTGGTGACCTGAAAAACTTCCTGCCCATCCACAAGGAGAACGAGGACCTCCGGTTTTTCCTGGGCCCAAGCCCATGCAAAGAAAACAAGGACGGAAAGGAACAAAGCCTTGACCATGGCCCAAGGACTTTACCGGTTTCGCTTAGGGGCTGCAACATCAAGGCGTTCAGGGTTAAACTGGAGACGATGTTCACGGGAATCGTGCGGGCGGTGGGAAAAGTGGTGCGGGTCGAGCCCCACCGCCTTTGGATCACCCGGGAAAATTTGGAGGTCTCTTTGGGCGCGAGCGTGGCCGTCAACGGCGTGTGCCTCACCGTGGCCTTTTTAACCGAGGACCTCATGGTCTTTGACCTTTCCCTGGAAACCCTTTCCCGCACGAACCTTGGGGAGCTTGCGCCCGGCGAACGGGTCAACCTGGAGCCCGCACTGAGAATGGGAGAAGAGATGGGAGGGCATTTCGTCCTTGGCCACGTGGATACAGTGGGGAAAATTACGATTCTATCGCCGAAAGGAAAGGAGGCGCTCCTGGAGGTTTCCTTCGATCCCGCCTTTGCGGAGCTTTTGGCCGAGAAGGGTTCCGTGGCCGTGGACGGGATAAGCCTTACCCCCTTTTCCGTGGGCGAGGGAACTTTCCGCTGCGCCATCGTTCCCTACACCTGGGAAAATACGAACTTGCGGTTCCGCCGCGTGGGCGACCGGGTGAACCTGGAGTTCGACATTTTGGCAAAATACGTGCGGCGCTGGAGGGAGAAATGAGGCTCGCCACAGTAGAAGAAGCAATCGAAGCGATAAAAGCCGGAAAAATGATCATCGTCGTGGACGACGAGGATCGGGAGAACGAGGGCGATCTGGTGATGGCCGCAGAGAAGGCCACGCCGGAGGCCATCAACTTCATGATCAAGGAGGGCCGGGGGCTTCTCTGCGTTCCCATGAGCCGGGAGTGGGCAGAACGCCTGGATCTCCCCCTCATGGTGAACCCGCCCCGGGATAGCCACGAAACGGCGTTCACCGTCTCCGTGGACGCCAAAGAGGGGATCACCACCGGAATCTCCGCCTACGATCGCTGGCGGACCATCCAGGTTTTGGCAAACCCCAATTCCCGCCCGGAGGACCTCGTTCGGCCGGGCCACGTTTTCCCTCTCATCGCCAAGGATGGGGGGGTCCTTCGGCGGGCCGGGCACACCGAGGCCGCTGTGGACCTCTGCCGGCTCGCCGGCCTTGCGCCCGTGGGCGTGATTTGCGAGATCATGAACGACGACGGCACCATGGCCCGCCTTCCCGACCTCCTCAAATTCGCGGAAAAACACGGCCTTCTCATCCTCACCATCGCGGATCTCATTGCCTGGCGAAAAAAGCGGGAGAAACTCGTGGAGCGGGTGTGCGAGGCCGATTTTCCCACGCGCTTTGGCCATTTCCGCATCATTACGTACCGCGACAAGATCACGGGGTATGAACACGTGGCCCTGGTGAAGGGCGAGCTGAATGGAGAGGAGCCGGTTTTGGTGCGGGTGCACTCGGAGTGCCTCACCGGCGATGCCTTGGGGTCGCTACGTTGCGACTGCGGGGACCAGCTCCACCGGGCCATGGAGATGGTGGAAAAAGAGGGCCGCGGGGTGGTCCTCTATATGCGGCAGCACGAGGGCCGAGGAATCGGCCTTCTGAACAAGGTTTGCGCCTATCACCTCCAGGACCAAGGCCTGGATACGGTGGAAGCGAACCTCCGCCTAGGCTACCCCCCGGACCTTCGGGATTACGGGATCGGCGCCCAGATCCTCGTGGACTTGGGCGTCCGCAAAATTCGGCTCCTCACCAATAACCCCAAGAAGATCGCCGCCCTTTCCGGTTACGGTTTGGAGATCGTGGAGCGCGTGCCCATCGAAATCGAACCCAACCCCTACAACCAACGTTACCTTCGTGCCAAAAAGGAAAAGCTTGGGCATGAGCTTCGGAGCGTGTAAGGAGGGAGTATGCCGGTATTCGAGGGAAAGCTGGACGGACGGGGCCTGAGGGTGGGCCTCGTGGTCTCCCGGTTCAACGAGCTTGTGACCCGGGAGCTCCTTTTGGGCGCGGAGGATCGGCTCCGGCGCCTGGGCGTCCGGGATGAAGATATGGTGGTCCTTTGGGTTCCCGGCGCGTTCGAGCTTCCCAGGGCCGTGCGGATCCTCGCCGAAAGCGGAAAAGTGGACGGGATCGTGGCTTTGGCCGCAGTGGTCCGCGGGGAAACCCCGCATTTTGAGTACATCGCAAGTGAGGTGGCGAAAGGACTGGCAAAACTTTCCCTGGAAGGACCCGTCCCCGTCACCTTCGGCGTCCTTACAGCCGACACATTCGACCAAGCCTTAGAGCGGGCCGGGGGGAAAGCCGGGAACAAGGGCGCCCAGGCCGCGGAAGCCCTCGTGGAGATCCTCAACCTTGAGCGGGAGCTCAAACGATGAAAGTGGAAAG